>Ga0118677_10008323_pt1 | contig 16664 bp, 8 predicted proteins | sample AliMusrvi5mmetaG_FD_86154 | JGI IMG/M metagenome (GOLD analysis project Ga0118677, IMG submission 86154) | reverse complement strand
ATCCAGTTCTGCATGCGCTTCGCCGGAAATCAGGAAACTGGCGAGAATGGGCACGACTGTAGTGGCATCCAGCAGCGACAGCGCCAGCGAGAAGATGACCACCATGGCGAACTGGGTATACATTTGCCCCGCCTGCCCCTTGATGAGCAGCAGCGGGATGAAAACTACCATTACCGTCCAGGTAGAGGCAAAAACAGCGGAGACGATTTCGCTGGTACCGTTAATTGCGGCATCCCGCGGGGTTTGTTTATCGCGTTCGATGTGGCGGAATATATTTTCCAGCACCACCACCGCATCATCGACAATCAAACCGGTGGCCAGCGAAATGCCTCCCAGCGACATGGTATTGATAGTAAATCCACAAACATAGAGCATGCCGAAGGTGGAAATGATTGATGCGGGAATTGATGTCGCCACTACCAGTGTGCTACGCACATTGCGCAGAAAGAAGAGCAATATGAGTACTGCCAGGAAGCCGCCGATGAGCGCATTCCACCCCAGATCGCTAATAGATTGCTGAATGAAAATGGCTTGATCGTAGGCGACTTTGAAGTGAATGTTGGGGTATAGTTTCTTCACCAGCGCCAGTTTTTCAAAGACTGCCTTTTTCGTCTCGATGGTATTGGAATCGCTTTGCTTCGTGATAGTCAACCCGACTGCTTGATCAAAAACCGCTTGTTTTGATGCACTGGCTGTGGCGCCGCTTTTGTTAACGCCCGATTCTCTGATTGCTTGATCGCCATTCACCCGGGTGAGGATACGCGTTTCAGCATGTAAATCATGTATGCTGGCCACATCACCCAGGCGTACCACCTGACCGTTTGGCGCAGTAATCGGGGTATTCCCAATGTCCTTCACGCTGGTGAACCAACCGAGACTGCGCACCGTGTATTCAGTTTCCCCTTGTTTCGCGACGCCGGCGGGCAGGTTGATATTCTCTGCTATCAGGCGATTGACTACCGTGTTGAGTGAGAGGTTGTATGCAGACATGCGTATAGGATCGATATTCACGATTATAGCGCGCTTGTCACCTCCGGTAACCGTCGCGGCTGCCACACCGTTTGCAGACTCCACAATCGGTGAGATCTGGTTATCCATGAGCATGCGGAGCTTCACCGAGTCCTTCACCCCGGAGACGGCGAAAGAGAGGATGGGAATCGATGTGGGGTCGAACTTAAATACCAGCGGCGCCGCCAGCGTAGTGTCGTTAGTAGGAAAGTTGCGCCGCGCACGTTCTACCAATTGCAGTGTATCCACCGCCGCCTGCCCGATATCGGTTCCCCATTGAAATTGAACGCGCACGCTCGAATTGCCTTCCATGGTATTCGAGTTGATCGCATACAGGTTATTGATAGAGGAGAGTGCTTCTTCAATAGGACGGGTAACCTGCGACTCAATCTCTTCCGGCGCGACGTTTGGCCAGTCAGTGGAGACGGAAATGGTCGGCAAACTGACTTTGGGCAATAGATCAACTGATAACTTGGTCAGGCAGACGAGACCCATCAACACAAATGCGCCGATTCGCATGAAGTTGGTAACTGGTTGGGAGACGGCAAATTTCGCAATATTCATGGATTAATCCTTAATACCGTATCAGGTAAATTTGACACAGGATGTGTCGAATTTACCTGATACGGTATTCGACAAGACCGGTTCTGTACCTTATCCCTTCGGAACTGCGTTCAAGTTTTTCCATGATGTCCTCGCAGGTCCGAAGGGATAAGGTACTCACAAGGACAGAGCACGTTAGGAAAAAATGGAGCTTGTTCGATTTGATGTTACAATAACACGTCGGGTTGTGGACAAAGCCCACGTTGTTTATTGAAAGAACACTCTCTATACTGTTAAACGGTCTTTTGCTCCGGCTAGGCAGGGTTCAAGTAAGTATGCACCAGCGACATCGCTATCCTCCGCTTGATGGTACGCCAGGTTTCGCGGTTGGAATAGGCGGCGCAGCTTGTCCAGCGGCGTCACTTTGTGCACCAGCCTTATTACCCGCTCCTCCTGTGTCAGACTTCCTGCGCTGGCCTGTCCGTCCACCACCAGTGCGCACCGCCTTGCCTTCTTTTAACGCGGTAGCACTCATAATCACGACTTTTTCACCTGCCTGCAGGCCATCCACTTGAATGTAGGTGGCATCGGCTGCGCCGGTCGTTACCCAGTTTTGATGGGCGATGTTTTGGGCATCGACTGTCATGACGTAAGTGGCTCCCGCGGGATCATGGTTCACGGCTTCGCGCGGCACCACCGTGGCATGCGCCACACGCTCCGTCTCCACGGACACGCGGGCAAACATGCCGGGTTTGAATTGCTTGTTGGCGTTTGCCAGCACTGCACGCAAGGTGAATTGGCGTCCCTGCGGATCAGCGGCCGGGTTCAGTTGCACGATACGCGCGGTAAACGTCTGTTGCGGAAACGAGTCGAAGTGTACGGTTGCCGGCTGACCATCATGAATTTTAATGAAGACTTGTTCTGGCAATGCAACGGTCACCCACACCGCGTTAATGGATTGCAGCGCGAAGATCGCTTGCCCCGGGCTGGCCATGCTGCCCGGATCCAGGTAGTGCATGGTGATGTATCCGTCGAAAGGTGCTTTCAGCTCTGTTTCCGCGAGTTGCGTCTTCGCCAGTTCGAGTTGTGCCTGGGACGCCGCGACCGCGGCTTGCAATGCGGCAATATTCTGCACATATGCCCCGATCTGCGCGGTATTGGATTTGGCGTAGGTGAGCGACTCGTGGGCCTGGCTCAAAGTGGCATTGGTATTTTTGATAACCGCCTGTCCATTGGTGTCAACAATATTTAACTGTTCCCTGGCTGATGTTTCTTCCTCCTGGAAAGACTTCTGTGCGGCTTCCGCCGCGCGTAACTGGCCTCTGGCTACATTCACCGCTGCCTCCTGCACCTTGAGCGAGGACTTCGCCATTTCTAACTGCCCTTGCGCTGTGGCTACCGCAGCCTGCTGTGCGATCAGGGAGGAATTCGCCATTTTTAACTGCCCTACGGCGACATCGACCGCGGCGCGCTGTACGCTCTCGGCGGCTTTCGCGTCATCAACATCCTGCGCTGCCGCATAACCTTGTTTATACAGGTCAGTAATGCGTGTCAATTTGGCCTGCGCATTCACCATGTTCGCTTTCGCACTTGCAATAGACGCGTTAGCGTTCTCAATCGCCGTCTTCGCACTATCCCGGTTTGCCTCTGCGCTGGCAATGACCGTTTTCGCATTTTCCACCGCCGTCATCGCATTATTGTAGCTTGCCTGCGCGCTGGCAATGCCTTCTCTGGCGTTATCTACGGCCACTACTGCACTGGCCACTTTGTTCGTTGCATCATTGATCGCGGCCTGGGCGGCGGCTTTCTGCGAGACATAATTTCGCTTAGCCTGGTCATTATTGGCTAGCGCGCTGTCGACACCGGCTTGCTGTTGGCGGATTTGGGTGTTGACTTGCGTATCGTTGGGATTCTGCGATAATTTTGCCTGCGCCAGGTGATATTTCGCCTGTGCCAATGACGCTTTAGCCTGATTTACATTGGCTTTATACTCGGAAGGATCGATGCGTGCGAGGACCTGACCCTCACGAACAAAGTCGCCTTCGTGCAGCGCCCGATACTTCGAATCATTGGCTTGCGGAGTGAGGACGATACCGGTAACTCTCGGTGAAATTTTAATGTTCTGCGGCGATTCCACCGATCCAGTTGCCTCAAATGTGGTTACCAGATCATGAAATTGTACGGCGCCCAGCTCAACGGAAGCCGGTGCGCTCACCCGCCGTTTCATCATCTGGGCCTGCGTGGCTTTTGCGACATTTTTCGCTTCCAACCGCCAGGCAATTAACGCCAGCACAATTAAAATGGGGATAACAGCGTAGAACCAGCGCATTCAAAATCCTTCCCTGTGTAGCTGCGCACTCGCCTATCCAACCCATGTGAATATTATAGCGCGCAGCTACTAGTAGTTTATGTGACTGTACTATTAATGTACCTTAAGTATTCTTTCCTGTCAATGGTATTAGGCTCTAATGTCACTCTAAACGACAATTTATGGTAAATTTGGATAGCCGTTGTTTAGTTGTGATCTGTTTTCGCTTTTGATGACACCTTGTAATAATCAGAGTTGTCGTTCAGAGTAACATTAGCCCGGATTATTCATGAAACGTAAGGACTGCCGGACTAGCACCGGTCTTATTGAGTACCTTATCAGGTTGATTCGACACGTCCTGTGTCGAATCAACCTGATAAGGTAAACGCAACATTCGGAGATACCATGCGCCGTTACACAATATTATTAGGATTGCTGCTCTGCCTGCGCTTGCAGGCTGTGATCGTAATCGTGCCGGATATGCCGGTGATGAAGCTGGATGAGCTGGGCCAGTATGAGATCGGTTATGCCTATCGCGGACAAGCTGAACAACAATTTTCACCAGGCTGGACGGGATTTTTCGAAGAGCATACCGGGGTGGCATGCATGCCGACGGGCGTGCAAAACGGCAAGGCAGCTTTCCTGCTGCACTGCCCATGGCGCAACGGAACCGGCATTACCTTTCAACAATTCACCTTCGCACTCCCGCCTTCCCCGCATATACGGCTGCGCGGCGCAACAGCGCTGCGCGCGGATGCCGTGGGCAAATCTGACGGCGCCGTCTTCCGCATCCTTGCCAACGGTCGCAAATTGCTCGACCAGTTGCAAACCGACGCGGAATGGCGTCCCTTCGACTTTGACCTGTCCGCCTACGCCGGTACTACCCTCACGTTGCGTTTTGAAACCGATCCAGGTCCGCGCGATAATCCGAGTTTCGACTTCACCCTTTGGGGGGCACGCGAGCTGGTGTTGCAGGACTTCCATCCCGCAACACGCCGCCTTACCGCTCCCTCACCGCGCCTGTTGACCGGATTATGTTCCACCCCGCAAGGGGGAGTGCGGCCTCGCTCACTTTTTCATGGTACATCAGCCTGCGGCGTGCGTGAGGATGCGGCCGTTTTTACCTACCAGGGGATGGATGGACGTCTGAGTTATCGTTGGCAGCGCCCGCACGGGGAGGACGGCTCTCCCATAGGGCAGCTCACACTGACCGCGCAACAACCAGGTGAACAGGCAGTGACAGTATCACTTGCCGGCGACGCGCATCTGGAATGGACGGCGCCCGCTCGTATACTGAAAAGCCATTGGGAGCCGGCAGGCGATAGCGTATGCTGCGTATGCACTGTTCGCGTGGGAACGCAAACGGCAATACTGCGCTTCAGCGCGCACATGGTAGAAAAAACATTGCTACTCGAAGCGTCATGCGATAAGCCATGCATCAGCGTCTTTGACGCCGGACACTGGGGACCGGTGCTGCGCCGTCGCCAGGTGCCCATCCCGTATTATTCCGGACAAATCAATTACCTGCCTGTGGAGCATCTCTTTACCAGCGCCTTCCTCGACTGGACTGATTCCTCCGCTACAGCGCAACAAGCTACTCGCGCCAGCTATGAAGCGCTAACCGACAGCCGCCGCAACTGCCTGCGCGAAACGGTACTCTTAACCGCGGCATGGCGGCTGGATGAGACGCTGCCGAATATTCCCAATCCGCCTTCGCCCTATCGCGCATCATTGGGAAAAAGCATCGTGCTGGATATCTGGGGCACGCGTTTTCGCGATATTGGCGACAATTTGCGGCGTCTGGACGACTATGGCATTCGTGACTGCGTGGTGCTGCTGCATAACTGGCAGCGCAGTGGTTATGACAACGCCTTGCCCATGCATTTTCCCGCCAATGCCGCTTATGGCGGCGATGCCGAACTGCGCGCGTTACTGAAACTCGGCGCCGATTCAGGTTATCGCATGGCGCTGCATGAGAATTATGTCGATTACTATCCGAATTACGATTTTTTCACTGCCGATGATGTGGCGCTGGATAGTGCGGGAAAGCCACAGCAGGCGTGGTACAACCCCGGCACGCGCATCCAATCTTTTGCGGTAAAACCCAGCGCGATCCTGCGGCTGGCGCAGATACAGTCGCCGGAAATTCACCGGCGCTACGGTACCAATGCCGATTATCTGGATGTGCATTCCGCCGTGCCACCATGGTTCCACGTGGACATGCGCGCGGGTGAACCAGGCGCGGGAACTTTCCGCCATGTCTGGAATATGCACCGGGATCTCTGGAAATATGAGCGAAAAACGCATAACGGCCCGGTTTTCGGCGAGGGGAATAACCACTGGTATTGGAGTGGATGTCTGGATGGCGTCGAAGCACAATTCGGCCAGGGATGGCCGGAGAATGGCGGGATGACCGCTCCGCTCATGGTGGATTTTGACCTGTTAAAAATTCACCCGCTGCAATTCAACCATGGCATGGGCTATTTCTCCCGCTGGTGGACGCTGCCCGGATGGGATTCCCTTCCCATGTTGGTGCTCGATCAATATCGCATGCAGGAGATTGCCTACGGCCACGCAGGTTTCCCCTTCGGCATCCGCGAGGCAGAATTACCGCTGGTCTGGCTGGAATACGGCTTGCTCACACCGGTGACTGCGCGCTATGCCGGGGCCAATCCGGTGGAAATTTTGTATGATGTTGATGGCGCCTGGGTAGATAGCAGCGCCGCCGCGCAGGCTGACTGCTGGCAACGCGTGCGCGTGCGCTATGACAATGGCCTTACCGTTATCGCCAATGGCGCGAAGGCGCCGTTAACAGTCGATGACGTGACGCTGCCGCAATTTGGATGGCTGGCGCGTGGAGCTGGGATTAAAGCCGGTACCACGCTGCGCGATGGGGTGGTGACGGACTATGCAGAGTGCGCCGCAAGTATTTTCGCCAATGCACGCAGCGCGCGTGACTGGCATATCGGAGCTCGTGTCGCGCAACCGCGAGTCGCTGATTTTCACCAGAGTGGAGTGCGCACATTCCAGTGTCGCTATCAGTGGCAAGTCCATCTCCCCCTCACACGGGATTACACCTGCTTCGTACACTTCATCGGCACAGATCTGAGCGTGCGCGAAGGCATTCAATTCCAACAGGATCATCTGCTGCAAACACCCACTTCGCGCTGGCATGCCGGGGAAGCGATCAACGATGGACCATTCACTGTAGCCATACCCGCGCAGATTACCGACGGTGATTACGCCTGGTGCATCGGTCTTTACGACCCAACTGACGGCACGCGCATGCCCTTACTCGGTCGCAGTGGAGGCGAACATCGCATCATGCTCGGAACACTCTCCCTGCGCGACCACGGCAACATCGCCACATTCACTCCGGCGCCAGAGTCGGTGGATACATCGGATGCGGAGGATGCGCATGTCAATCTGACGGACAAGTTGATCGATTTCGGCACGTTGCGCACCAATGGCAGTGTCTCGCTCATCCGCGATGGCGACGACTGGGTATTGCGTACGCTCCCGCGTGACCGCGCTTTCATACTGGAACTGAATGGCAAGCGCTTCGCGATGCCGAGGGACATTCACTGCCACGGCGGAGCCGCGACCACGATCACTCCCTCCTCCCATGGCGAATGGTGGTCTATACCAATGAATGGAGCCACCAGTTATCAGTGGAAGAATAAAGAGTAAAGGGTGAAGGGTGAAGGGTGAATTAAAGGATAAAGGATGAAATTCCGCACTTCAGCATATTGACGTTAGGTAACCGATTGGGGTAGGTCTGGCGACAACGCCAGACCTACCCCAATCGCATTTCCCCTTCGTGTCTTCGCGTCTTCGTGGTAAAAAAACGCGCCCTACCCCCTATTCCACCTCCGCCAGCGTATATTTCGGCGACCCAAGCCCAGCTTCGGCGGCCTGGCGCACTTGTTCATAGGGATCTTTGCCGTGGATACGCTGGAAAAGATGACCGCTGTCGCCTATCGGGCAGAACTGTTCAGGCAGCGTTCCTGGGATCAGGTTTTCTGTTTTGATCAGATCCAATGATGCCTGTTCGATTGCCACGATATCATCGCTGGCGACGATGCCGACGTCCGGCAGCAGCGGAGGGGTGGAAAAGCCCCAGCAGTCACACAATGGGGTGATATTCATCAGCATGGTGATGTAATACAGGTTTTTCAGGGCGAAGGTAGCCAGCGTCTCTTTCACTACCGCAGCCATGCCGGCTTGAAAGTCGCGAAATTTCCCCTCCGGCTGATCCATGGTCAACGCCTGCGTCGGGCAGGAGCGCGTGCAGTGCATGCAATAGCGGCAGTGGTGGTCGTTAATCTGCAACTCCCCCTGGCCGTTGAATGTCACCGCGTCAGTAGGACAGCCATGTACGCATTGTTCGCAATGAGTGCATAACTCGGCATCCCAGTTGAAATGCTGCGCCATTAATCCGTGGATAGCGCCACGCGTTTTATAGCTCACGCAGCCCATGCCGATATTCTTAAGCGCGCCGCCGAATCCTGTGTGCCCATGCCCTTTGCCGTGGCTCAACACCAGCATGGCATCAGCATCGACGATATTGCCGCATAGCTCTATTTCGGGTAATCCCGGTATATCCATGGCCCGTTTATACTGGTAGCGGTCATGTTCTCCGCCGGCGCCTACCACGCGCGCATGCACCACCTCGGGCACATAACCGCGCACCACCGCGTCATCGGTGGAAAAGGAGCCGTCGGTGAGGAACGGACTGCCGCCCGCCTTGCGCACTGCATCCACCACCATGCGCACGAAGAGCGGATGGATGGTATAGAAGCCGATGCCGCCGCCGACATGCATCTTGATCGCCACGCGCTTGCCGTTAAAACGGTCGGTGAAATCAACTCGCTCCAGCATACGCGCGAATTTGGCCGGCAACGAAATAGTGCGGTCAACACGCGCGACATGCGCTGAAGCAAAAAGTACTGTATTCATGATTTTCTCCTGGCTTGGAATTGATGAATATAATTGTGTCTTTGGCGATCTACCAGCAACAGGCGCCTGCGGCACGAGTATTATCATTCTTTGTATTGCTAAAGATCCCTTTTATTGAGTTTGAGATCACTTTACGTGCAGCATCACATTTGGTAAGCTCATTTCCAGAGATAGAACTGTCACTGGTTTCGCTTTATCAGCGAAGATCTTTACAGATGAGTCAAGTTTCAAATTGAGCCAGATTCGTGATGGTAGGCCGTTGAACTTTGAACTAACAAAGAAAGCAGGTGTCCCACAATGGTATTATCGCTTCGACGCTTTTTCGTATTATGCATGGTGATGTTGTTTTTCGCCGAGTGTTGTTCGCTGGCCAGATGCGACGGCAGCACACTCGGTACTTTTGAGAAAGATGCCACCACGGATTCGGATAAACAACAGCAGGACACACACTCCGGTCATCACCATAATCACTCCGATCATGATGACCACCGGAATGATGAGGAGGAGGATAGTATTTCACGGTTGGTGACTTCCATTGTGATTCTCGGTCTAGGCGGCGCAAACAGTTGGATCCGCATGACTAACCCCGAGCAGTGTAAGGTTATGGGCATCACTATGCGGAAGAACGGCGACCCTACGCTTCCCATTCTGCGCATCGAAACGAATTATCGCATTGTACGCAAAGATATCCAGGCGATTGACCTGCGTTCTGAATGTGGCTTCGGACCATTGGCAGTGCAATACAATTGCACACGGTATAAAGAACAAAATCCTGCCGATGCGCTCAACATTTCCCAGGCTTACGGCCTCTACCGCATGTCTTTCTCCTCTGAGTGTGAAGTAGATTTAGGCGTGGGCAACATGGTGCTGGATGGTTACAAGCACACTGTGGAAGGCTCGTTGACTACACCAATCCTTTACCACCCACTCAAATCGCACCTGGGCATCGAGTTCCGTCCCGCGTGGAGCAACTTGATCCAGGATTATGACCTGGCCGCGCTCTATACTCTGCATAACATCTCTGTAAAAGCCGGCTACCGCGCGGTTTTAAGCCCACACGACTCACTGAGCGGACCGTATGTCGGGTTGGTGTGCCGGTTGTGAGGCGAGCAACGACTGAGGACCGTGTTACCAGTCAGCAACAGGCAGAACAATCCTGAATCCTGAATCTAAGACGATACTCCTAGACCGGCCAAGCCGGAACCAATAGACCGATCAACAATACGAAGTATGTATTATCCAAGGCTGATCTGGTCTTGTTGGTCTCACTTCGCGAGAACAAATGGCCTTTCAGGCCGCAAATGAAAAATGAGAGCCGGTAAGCGAAAAACGGGGACTGGTACACATTTTCCACAGTTCCGTCATTAAACGAGAGACAGCTTCATTGAAAATGTGATACCTGTCCCCGCTTTTCGCGTCGGTTTTAGTTTGCCGCTCTCTTATAGCTATCATCAGGCTCTAATGTTGCTCTGAACGACAACTCAGGATCTTCCCAGGTGTTACGAAAGCGAAAACGGATCACGACCACATAAGGGCAACTCAAATTTACAACATGTCGTAGACCATGAGGCTCTCGAATGGTTGTCGTTCAGAGTAACATTAGAGCCTGCTGTCCCCTCGTAAAACCATTGACAATAGCTCGCAATTCCCCTATACTGTATCCAGCATCAGGAATGGTTCCGCGTTTTCGCGGGATCTGGCAACCGGCCTGGAGACGGCAACGGTGCCCCGAGGAGAATACTCCTCGATGTGCGAAAGCGTCACGCTTCGAAAGGTAGTCTCAACGACCTCCGAATGTCTCCATGAATCACTACGCGTTTACGCGCCTGTGGTCTTCTATCCCCCTGATGCATGATGACGCTTCGCATGTTGTGCTTAAACTCATGTAAGGAGAGGGATTAGCTTGAAATCTGCTATGTATACGTTTACGTCGGAATCCGTCACCGAAGGGCATCCGGACAAGGTCGCGGATCAGATTGCCGACGCGGTACTTGATGCGCATCTCGCGCATGATCGCATGGCGCGTGTAGCCTGTGAAGTGATGGTCACTCCCGTTAAGATCATCCTGGCCGGCGAAATCACTTCGCACGCACGGGTGAATTATGAACAAATCGTCCGTGGCGTACTCTGCGACATTGGCTATGTGGGCGATCCCGCATTCGACGGGCGCTACGTGCCGGTGGAATGTCTTATTCACGACCAGGCACATGATATTGCCATGGGTGTGGACACCGGCGGTGCGGGTGACCAGGGACTGATGTTCGGATTTGCCTGCACGGAAACCCCGGAACTGATGCCCGCTCCTATCGCCTGGGCGCACGCACTGGCAAAACGGCTGACATTCGTGCGCAAAAGTGGGGTATTGCCCTACTTGCGACCGGATGGCAAAACGCAGGTGACCGTCGCCTATCAGGACGGACGGCCTGTGCACGTAGACACGGTGGTGGTCTCCAGCCACCACGCCGTCGATGTCTCACAGGTAACAATCCGAGAGGATATCATCGCGCAAGTCATCACCCCCGTGCTCGAGCCATTCGGCGTGCTGGATGAGCAGACGCGGGTGCTGGTGAACCCCACCGGCGCCTTCACCATCGGCGGCCCGGCAGCGGATGCCGGCGTCACCGGACGCAAAATCATCGTAGATACCTATGGCGGCATGGCGCGCCATGGCGGCGGCGCCTTCTCCGGCAAAGATCCCACGAAAGTGGACCGCAGCGCCGCGTATATGCTCCGCCATGTCGCGAAAACGCTGGTCGCCGAGAATCTGGCAGACCGCCTGGAAGTCCAGGTTGCCTACGCTATCGGCAAAGCGGATCCGGTCGGAGTATATGTTCACAATCATGGCAGCGCCAAATTCAACGATGCTGATCTGGTCCAACTCATCACTGATCGCTTTGATTTAACCCCGCGCGGCATCATCAACTACCTTGACCTGCGCCGTCCACTTTACCGCCAGGTCGCCTCATATGGTCATTTCGGCCGTGTGGATCTTGATGTACCGTGGGAAAAGCTCGAAACCGTGAAGTGACTTATCTCGTGGGATCTGTGCGATAGGACGAAAAAGGACCTAAAGGACCTAAAGGACCTAAAGGACGACAAGTTATCGGTCCTTTAGGTCCTTTACTATTTCACTCTGCAACATTTACGGATGGTTTCCCGGCGCCGGGGACGCCTCGTTTAAAGAGCAGCAGCAGTGGCATGGCAACAACAAAGCAGAAACCGATAAACAGAAATGCATCTTCAAAGGAGAGAATAGCCGATTGACCCTGGATAATGCGGTCAACCGTGGTCAATGCCTGGGCGCGCGCGGTCGGCAGTGAAAAGCCTTTGTTCATGAAGAAGTGCTGCAGACCGGCCAGGCGCTGCAGCGCCGTCGGATTGAAGATATTAATATGCTCTACCAATTGCGCGCGATGGAAGGCTTCGCGGTGTGCAAGGAAAGTAGTAAGGTAGGCGATGCCCGCGCTACCGCCGAGTTGACGGGCAAGGTTGAATAATCCGGTGCCTTCCGCAATCGCGTGCCCGCGCAGTTCGGTGAGTGCGGCCAGCGTCAGCGGCACGAAGAGAAAGCCCATCGCTGCGCCGCGCAACACCAGCGGCCAGAAAATCTGGTCCGAGCTGGTATCCATGGTGAGTGTATGCAGCATCAACATAGAAATAATGAAGCCGATGGCGCCAAAAGCAGTGAGGGTGCGCGCGGAAATCTTCGACACCAGGCGACCGGCAATGGGCATCACCACCGCGGTAGCCAACGCGCCGGGCAGCATGGCATACCCCGATTGCTGTGCGGTAAAATGCTGCAGGTTCTGCAGGAAAACGGGTAAAATGAAGACGCCTCCGAAGAGCCCGAACCCCACCACCGCGCCAAAGAACGATCCGACCGCCAGACTGCGATTTTTCAACACGCGCAGATTAACCGCCGGATGTTCCACACGTAACTCCCATATAATAAAGAGCACAATGCCCAGGACAGAAAATAGGCTGAGCCAGCAGATTAACGGCGACTCGAACCAGTTCTCGCGATTCCCCTGTTCCAGCACCGTCTGCATACAGCCCAGGCCGATGGCGAGGAAACCAATGCCGATGACATCGACGCCTCCTCCGTAGCGGTGGGTATATTTCGAGTCATGCACGAAGATCAATGTCATGATAGTGGCTAGAATGCCGAGGGGCAAGTTGATGTAAAAGATCCACGGCCAACTGAAATTGTCAGTGATCCAGCCACCCAGCGTAGGACCGATAGTCGGCCCGACCATCACGCCAATGCCGTAGATGGCTTGCACCATGCCCATCTGCGCCGGCGGAAAAACCTCCATCATGGTCGATTGTGCTGTAGAGAGCAGCGCGGCGCCGCCTGCCCCTTGCAGGACGCGAAAGATGACCAGCGTGGTTAAATCATGCGCCATGCCGCAAAAAAGCGATGCAACAGTGAACAAAATCATCGACCCGGCCAGATAACGTTTGCGTCCAAATACGGAGGCCAGCCAACCGGTGAGCGGCAACACAATCACATTGGCGATGATATATCCGGTAGACACCCAACTGATCTGGTCAAGTGTCACTCCCAGATTGCCCATCATCGAAGGAATGGCTACGTTCACGATGCTGGTGTCTACCACCTGCATCAAGGTTCCGAGCATCACTGCGGCGAGAATAGCCCAACGGACGGCGCCGGTATAGCTGGCATATTCATCGAGTATGGGGGCCTTGGTGGTGGTGTCTGTCATAGATGTAGTGTTCTTTTACTATTGATTTAGGATTTAGGCTCTAATGTTACTCTGAACGACAACATGTTGTAAATTTGAGTTGCCCTTCGGTGGTCGTAATCAGTTTTCGCTTTCGTGATACCTGGTAAGATCCTGAGTTGTCGTTCAGAGCAACATTAGAGCCTGATTATAGCGATAAGAGAACGGCAAACAAAAACCGACACGAAAAGCGGGGACAGTTATCACATTTTCAATGAAGCTGTCTCTCGTTTAGTGACGGAACTGTGGAAAATGTGTACCAGCCTGTCCGCCGTAGCTTTAGCGAAGGTGGGTCCCCGTTTTTCGCTTACCGGCTCTCATTTTTCATTTGCGGCCCGTAAGGTACCCACAAGACCAGTTAGCTCTGAAAATTATACACTGGGTACGGTTGATTAAGCTATTCGTTCCGGCTTGGCCGATTTAGAATTCACGCATACGGAATCGGTAGGCAAGTTTGTGGCTTTGACGTTAAAGCGTTATCGAAATCCGACCAGTCTGACTCGTCCGACCGGTCTGACAAGTCGGACGAGTCCGATTTTTCGCTTCAAGTTTTATTGCGCTGCAGGTGCATTGCCGTCAGCGGCCTTACCACCGCCATGGTGATGATGCGTCTGCCCGCCGGGAGCGCCTGGAGCCGGTATGCTCTTCCCGCCGGACCTGGCTTCCAGGTCGGCAAAGAGTGCTTTCACGCGATCCGCCTGTTTTCCGCGCGCCATCGGTGAATCTTTCGGCGGATTGAACGGGTTGAAATCCTTCATCGTTGCGGGATTGAACTGGGAACGCGGTCGAGTTCCCTGCTGACCACCTGCCTGTCCTCTGCTCTGACCGCTGTCTTGACCACCTTGTCTGCCCATGGCACTGGGTGGCGATTTCATGGCGCCGATCTGCGTGAGTTGCGTTTGTGTTAATGCGGCTTTCAGTCCGCGCAGCGCGTCTTTGGCCTGATCTTGCGTCAGGGTCGTCTGGGCGCGCAACGGTTGCAGCACTGCCAGCACTTGTTTCGCCTGTTGCTGCGTCAACCGGGTCGTCGTCGGTTCTGTCTCCAGACGCCCGATGTTGCCGGCAAACCGCGAGAGCTGGAAAGTGTATTTATGCGTCTCGCGGAACTGACTCATAGCATTCGATCCGCCGCCCGTGGTAGTGCTGTTGCTGTCTGCCGTAGCACTTTTCCCGGTGTTCACATCCTTCCCTGTTTCGTCAACAATTTGAACTTTCTTCCCGCAGCCGGAAAAGATCACCCCCATAGCCAGCAGCAACAGCGCCAGCGTGAGACACTTGCCGATAATTGATCGCTTCATATCAGTATTCCCCTTCGTAGTATTGATCATCTGATTGACAGGATTCAGGAAGCCGAACGTGAATGATAGGATGCATGGGAATGAAGAAAAACATATTTCTCATTCTTCCCATAGCTCCCATTATATTTGGTATCTACAGTCTAAATCCTGAGGATAGGCGAATTTTTTCGGAAAGACGCTATCCTGAATCCTAAATCCTGAATCCTAAATCCTGAATCCTGAATCCTGAATCCTGAATCCTAAATCCTGAATTCTGAATCCTCGTATAGTTACTCATAACGCAACGCATCGATAGGATCCAGCCGCGAGGCCTGGCGGGCGGGATACAACCCGAAAAAGATGCCCACAATCGCTGCAAAAGAAAAGGACACCACGATCGAGATGACAGAGACCGAGATATTCCACCCGGTCATTTTCCCCAGAATCCACGAGCCGGATAACCCGAGCAATATGCCGATAACACCTCCCAGCAGCGACAGCGCCATGGACTCGATGAGGAATTGCGACATGATATCGCGCCGTCGCGCCCCCAGTGCCATACGAATGCCGATCTCGCGCGTGCGCTCGGTGACGGAAACGAGCATAATATTCATAATCCCAATGCCGCCCACCAGCAGCGAAACGCTGGCGATACCTGCGAGCAAGAGCGTAAACACCTGGTTACTCTCCTCGGCCATCTGCATGAATTCCGCTTGATTGCGGATAATGAAGTCATTATCCGCAGTCGGCGCCAACCGGTGCCGTTTGCGCAGTAAGGTGGTGATTTCGCTGATGGCCTGTTCGGAGAGTTCCATCGCCTGTGCCTGCGCGCTGATCATGCGGACATAGCGGGTACCGATCACGCGGCGCATGGCAGTGGTGATGGGGATGAAAATCGTGTCATCCTGGTCCTGGAATCCGCTGGCGCCCTTCACTTTCAGTTCCCCAACGATTTTAAAGTTGATCCCGCGAATAGAAATCGTTTTGCCTTGCGGTGAGGCGTCGCCGAAAAGATTGGTCGCGGTGGTGTGTCCGATGAGCGCCACCTCTTTCAGTGCTTTGACATCGCTTTCGCTGATAAATGCGCCATCATCTACCGCGTAATCGCGCACACTCCCATAATTTGCCGTCACCCCGATCACCGAGGTATTGGTGTTCTGGTTGCGGTATTTCACCTGGAAGTTGCCGCGCGCTTCCGCGGCGCAGGCAACGACGGAAAGGCATTTTTTAGTGATGGCGTCCACGTCCTCCAGCGTTAAAGACTGGCTGCTGCCAAAGCCGCCCAACACCCCGCCTTGTCGCGTCTGTCCGGGCATTACCATCAACACATTGGTGCCCATCTGCTGGATGCGCTTCAAGGTTTGTTCTTTAGCGCCCTGGGCGATGGCGAGCATGGCGATCACTGCGCCGACGCCGATAATGACCCCGAGCATGGTCAATCCGGCGCGCACTTTATTCGCGCCAATGCCTTCCAGTGCGACGCGGAGGCTTTCTAACAGATTCATATCTCCTCCTCCTCCACCGGCATCTGTGCCAGCACTTGCCGGGCAACCAGTCGATCTTTCACTTGCTCATCAGCCACGATATGCCCGTCCTTGAAATGGATGACGCGCTGGGCGTGTTTTCCGATATCTTCTTCGTGCGTCACGACCACGATGGTCTTGCCTTCCTCATGCAGTTCCTGAAAGAGCAGCATGATCTCTTCACTGGTGCGGGTATCCAGGTTGCCGGTAGGTTCATCGGCGAGGATAATCACCGGATCATTCACTATCGCGCGGGCTATGGCCACGCGCTGTTGTTGTCCACCGGAGAGCTCATTCGGTT
>Ga0118677_10008321_pt1 | contig 16666 bp, 15 predicted proteins | sample AliMusrvi5mmetaG_FD_86154 | JGI IMG/M metagenome (GOLD analysis project Ga0118677, IMG submission 86154) | reverse complement strand
ACCAGCGGGCATACGCCTTGTTCGCCAGCGGCGGATATACCTTCACCGGCACCTGGGGCAGCCCGCGGCTCGGCTCCGGTTATGATTTTGGTTCTGGCGACAGCAATCCGAATGACGGCAAGAATCAGACGTTTGACAACCTGTTCGGCACCAATCACCGGTTCTATGGCACGATGGATCTTTTCTGCGAACGCAACATGCAAATCCCCCGGCTGTGCGCTTCCATCAAGCCGGCCAGGCAACTGAGCCTGTCAACCGAATACCTGATGTTCTGGCTGGCCAACACCAACGACTCCCTCTACCCGGAATCCGGCTCGGGCCGCAAGGGCAATGGCTACGGGCTGCATCCGGGTTACAGCAGCTACGTCGGCTCGGAGATCGACCTGCTGGCAACTTATAGCTTCAACCCTGCGTGCGAACTGCAACTCGGCTGCGGCCATTTCTTCGCCGGCGAGTATATCAAGCAATCGGTTGACTCCGTGCCCGCCAACGGTTCCACCAGCGACGCCAACTGGTGCTATACTCAAATCCGACTCAGATTCTAACATTCGCAAAGCAGCCCCCACCCGTCCTCTTGCCGTCGTTACATCCGCTCTTCTCTTGTGTCTTGCGTCTTGTGTCTTGCGTCTTGTGTCTTGCGTCTAACAGTCTTGCGTCTTCTACCGGCTGAGGTTTTCCTGATAGAGCAATTTAAAGCCGCTTTGATGGAGGATGGACACGGCGAACTCGTAATCCTCGACGTGCAGGGCCAGCAGAGATTGGCCTTTGAATGAGGGCAACAGGGCATAGGCGAAATCGACATTGGTTTCGGCGTCCTTGAGGCCCTCGAGGCATTGCAGGAGGCCTGGACCGCTCTCGCGCAAGGCCACGACGATCAGCTCACAGTGAGTGTGCGGAATGCCTTTTTCCATAAATAGGGCCGCGGCCGCATCCGGATCGGTGACCACCAAACGTGCGACGGTGGCGTCACGCGAGTCCTGCATACTCAGGCCGATGACCTCCACGCCGCTCGCCCTCAACAATTTGACCAGAGAGGCGAGAGCGCCAGAGCGATTGGGCAGCATAACGGAAAACTGGCGCACCGGAGCGCCGTGATCGATGACGGTGGGAAAGTCCATGGCTTTGCAGGGTGGAATGGAATCGCGTGCCCTACGAATCAAGCCTTGGGCTTGGGCTTTTTCTTGGTTGCTGGCTGAGGTGCCGGGGCCGCCACCACCTCATCCATCAGCAAGGCCACCAACTTTCTGCCGGCTGGGGTAAGCACTGCCTGGCTACCTTCTCCAGTGACCAAACCGCGAGTGAGATAGCGCTGGGGCACCTGCGCCGGACGAATTTGCGAGACAAGCGGAGCTGCGACCTCCCGCTGGCTGGCGGCGATGCCAAGCGGCAAACCGGTGCCACTGAAGCTGATTTCCCATGAAACCACGCCCTCTGCAGAGCCGCTGAGCAGCCATGGGTAACGGGTTAAAATATCCGGTTCTGCTTGAGTCGCAGGCACCAGCACCTTGAATTGCACCGGCGTGGTCAGCACGAACTGGCTGAACTGCAACTCCGGATTCTTCTTCTGCTCAAGGAAAAATCGCGATACTTCCACCCCTTCCAAATTCATGCCGTTGAAAATCCCCTGATAATTGGTCCCACCCCGGTTGAGCTTATTCCATTCCTCATAGTGCGCGTTCATCAACAACGTGAGCTCCAAATGCAGGTGCGCCCGCGTCCGGTTCAGCCCGACCCCCGTGAAACCCATCCGACCCAAGGCCCCGCCCACCTTCACCACATCGCCAGGTTTGCAACTGATCTCCGCCAGATGCGCGTAAAGGGAGTACACCGACGTCTCCTCCCAGCGATGCTCCACCACCACATATTTGCCGTAATTGCTTCGCCCAGCTAACGGACTGGTATGCACCACGGTGCCATCGGCAATACTGGTGACCTCGTCGAGCGGGTTGCCCAAGCGATCGCGCTCCATCGGCGCAATGTCAATCCCCTCGTGGAAATGCGTGTAAACCACCTGACCGTTGATCTGGATGGGCGACCTAACAAAGCCATAACACCCGGCTTGCCAGCACTTGCTCGTCGCTCCATCAATCGTCCGCTCGACGTACATGTAAAATTTCTCCGGCTCATCGCTGAGCAAGTGATGATTGGGGGTCGGCAGGCGCACTTCGAGCGGCGCAGCCATCGTGGCCCCCATTCCGAGAGCCAATAATATCCATGGGCGAAGCATCATGACGGCATCTTTACTTGGGTTTCTTCTTCTTGGCTTTGTCCTTGGCACCAATGCGCGGCAGCACCTTATCCAGAAGTTTGATATCCCCGTTAGTGATGCCCTTCCAAACGATTAACATGCCGTCGTCCACCTGCTTGTCGATCCACACCCCGTCCACCACCCGCCCGTTGACCTGGGTCAGCAAAAATTTCCCCTGATGGGCGATGCTCAATATATTCAAGCGCCGTTTGGCCGGCTCCTTGAGTTGGAAGACCAAGCCATACTCCTCGCCAGTGCCCGACGGAATCGTGCAAAACGCCGCAATGTCCTTCAGCATAAACTCCGGCGTACGCAAAAAATACCGCGCCTTGTTATCATCCATCTGCGTAAACGTTAACTTCTGAGTCGCCCCTGCCGGGTCCGTCTCCAAATGAAACGTCACCATTCCCACGTTCTCCGCCTTGCCGCCCGCTTGGCCAAGCGGCGCAACAAGGAATGTGACTAGGGCCACCAGCGTCGAAATGCATCGGTTCATGCCCGCAATTAAGCAGATCCAACCAACCCCGAAAGCAAAATCGTTGACTTTTGCACGTTGACCCACACCCCAGTCTGAGGAATCCTCTTGCAGCATGTTCATCGATCACATCCGAATCTCAGCAAAAGCCGGCGACGGCGGCGACGGCGTCGTCTCATGGCGACGGGAAAAGTTCGTGCCGCGCGGCGGCCCGGACGGTGGTGATGGCGGCGGCGGCGGCGACGTCATCCTCATCGTCGATCCCTCAACCGACAACCTCCGCGCCTACCACTACGACCCGAAATTAAACGCTGAAGACGGCAAACCCGGCGGCGGCACCCGCAAAACCGGCCGAGCCGGCAAGAAGGTCATCGGCAAAGTCCCCCCCGGCACGGTGGTGTACCGCAGCCGTGCAGCCACCCTGGCCGAGGCGGTGGACGCCGAGCGCAGCGACGAGGGGATCGATTTGGAACCCATCGCCGACCTCACCGAAGACGGCCAGCAATTCGTGCTTTGCCAGGGCGGCGAACCGGGCCGCGGCAACTGGAACTACAAGACCTCGACCAATCGAGCCCCCACGGAGCACACCCTCGGCACCCCCGGCGAGCAAGGGATTTTCTACCTCGAACTGCGGCGCATCGCCGATGCCGGATTGGTCGGCTTTCCCAACGCCGGCAAGTCCACCCTGCTGGGCAAACTCTCCGCCGCCAAACCCAAGGTCGCTTCCTACCCGTTCACCACTTTGCAGCCCACCGTCGGCGTCGTCGAGTTTCCGGGCTTCCGCCGCTGCACCGTCGCCGACATCCCCGGCCTCATCGAAGGTGCCCATGCCAATCGCGGTCTCGGTCACGAATTCCTCCGCCACATCACCCGCTGCAGCTTGCTCCTGTTCATCATCGACATCGCTGGCGTCGATGGCCGCGACCCAGTGTCCGATCTGGAAATCCTCCGCCGCGAAATCAAGGAATACGACGAAGACCTCGCACGCTTCCCCTGGAAAGTCGTCGCTAACAAAATGGACCTCGAAGCCGCCGCCGCCAACCTCGAGGCATTCCGCCTGCGCTTCCCCAAAGTGGACATCATCCCCATCTCCGCCGACTTCGATACCGGCCTCGACGACCTCCGCCAAATCCTCGACAACGATGTAGGCCACCGCCGCTAGTGGCTGCGGCGTCCCGCCGCAGGCCGTGCCTGCGTGCCTCCGGCCGCAGCGCCACTGAAGCGTGACCGAAAAAGCCTTCCCGCCTCTTCAACCTTCAACCTTCAGATGACACTAGACAAGTGTCGGCCCGTGACCTCTCTCCATGAACCATCGCGATACCTCCAATCCCCCCGAATGGGCCAAGCGCGTCAACCGCACTTGGCTGGTGCGTGGCGGCCTGGATGTCACCACTGACGCCTGGCTCGCCCACCTCGAACAAACCGATCCGGCCCGCCTGTTGGCGTCCTGTGAGATCGCCCGTGCCCTGAGCCGCGGCTCCGATCACACCCACGATCCCAAGCCTTGGTTTTATGCAGGTCTCTTCAGTTTGGCCACTGCGGCGGAAGCCCGCCTCTATCTAGCAACCCACCACTTCACCGCTGCCGCCATCCCCGCGCTGGCGCAAGACGGGCCCCTCAACCAATGGGCTGCCACCCTCAGCCCGGCCTCGAGCAATCTCCTCGAGCGCCTCCGCCGCGCCATCCTCGCCCAAACCCTCCAATCCGCAGGCGACGATCCCTGACTAGAAGCATTGTTCAATGATTTGGCGGGCAGCGGCGAGCGAGCGGCCCGGCGGCAAACTGTGGATCACGGTAATATAGGCACGGCCGCGGGCTGTGTTTGCCGTTAGGCAGTGGATGCTCCCACCCAGGTGACGAAACACCTTGAAGGACAGCGCATACACCAAGCCGCCGGTATCGCTCGTGGTCTCATAACGCAGGCGGCAATTGCCCGATGGCGTGGCATCCAGTGTCGGCCGCGTATCTAACGGTGGCAGCAGTGCTTCATCCGTGTCGCTGATGTGGAGTTGGTTGCGGATGGCGTGCTCGATGAGTTGCGGCAAATCGGCCGGCAGCGCCTGGCTCCCTTGGGCAAGGTGAAAAAAGTCCAACGCCAATTGGTGGTTAGCCGCGCAGAAAAGATGTGCCTGGCGCAGATTGATATGATGTTCCCACAGAGCTCCGCTGATGCAGGCGGCCAGCCCGCGAAAGTCCAGCGCGGCCAGCCCTAACATCACCGAGCCGCCTTCACGCACCATGGCCGCCCTGGGGCCGGCCTGCGGTTCCTCGGCGAGTTGCAGCAAGTGGCTGCCAAATCTCCGCGCGTGCCGCCCATACAAGCCACTGAAAAAATCTGCCCCGAAGTCCCGCAATATCTCCTGCTCCTCCGCAACATAGCCGGCAGCACGCAAGGCCAGCGCCGGATCGGGAATGATTTCCGGATGATAGGTGGTGAGCGCCTTGATATACAATTCGCGGGTGTTGAACCAGCGTGCCGGATCCGATGCCTGGAGCCACCAGTCTTGGCGCTCCGGCACTCCCGAGGCCATCACCTCCGGCGGCATTCCCATCAGGTGGTCCACACAGGTGAACACAAACAAGGTTCGCAACGTTGACTCGTCACCACACAACCGAACCAAGTCAGCCACTTGCTGCTGGTCGTTCACACCGCTCTCGGCACGCAACTTGAAGGTCCGCCGATGCGTCACCAGAAACTCGGCAATGCGCACCGTCTCCAGACTGAAGCCTGCCTCACTCACAAACGGCGCATAGTACTCGGCCAGCGCAATACCGGAAAACCCCGACGCATTGCGCTCATGGAGTGGCAACGCAAGCGAATTACGCGCTATCGCATCGTCGGGCGTCAGTGGCAGCCGCTTGGTCACCAGGGCGAGTTTCACGGCGGCGAGTTGATCCGCATCTAACAAAGCTGATGCTCGAGCCACCATCTCGCCCAAATCCGCGTTGAGCGGATTCCAGCCCGTCGCGCTCATGGCGAGTTGGGCGTTGCCTTGGGCCAAACAAAAATCCAGTGCCCGCAATTTTTCGCGCACCCAAGTACCGCGCAACGACGTGCGTTCAATCATCACGCGTTCGTCGAGCGACGCCTCAAAGCGGGCGTGGCCGGGGAACAGACGCTCCGCCGCCCCATCCAACTGGGAGATGTATTTAATGGTGTCGGCAAGACTGCCGCGAGTTTCATAAAACAAGGCTGAAAACTCCGGCACCCGCACCAACCAGTCCCCCGCATTGCAAAAAGTTGTCTGGAGTTCAGACGAATCCACAGGCACGCCATACCGCTGCGCCACGAGTAACATCGTCAATGCGGCGCGACTCTTGGCCTGCGGCGTGCGCCCCTCCTCGGTCTTACCATGCTGTAGGCCCCCTGTCTTGAGCACGATGACATCCTCGGCTGGCACTTGGCGACCGTTTCTCAACTCGCGCTCGATCACACCTCGCGCAAATACCGCCACCCGCCGCCGTGCCGAGAGCAACCGTGCCCGCACCATCGTCGCAAACTCAAAGCGTGTTCCTTCATCCGCCCCCGCTCCTAACATTTCACCAAACGAGCAGAAGTCGTCGAAGTCGAGGACGTCCTGCGAGTGATTGCCTAGCAAATTGGCGGATTCCGGTGCGCGCCGCAGGTGGACCCACGAGCGGATCCGCAGCAAAAACTCATAAGCCGCCACATCGCGCGGATCTGCCAGCCCGGAATAGATCTCATGACTGTGGGTGAAATTCTTGCCCGCCAACGTCCATACACCACCCAGAAACAAGCGCAGACTGTCATTTTTGATATCAAAGCTACTGAGGTTTTCACTCACTGCGGCCGCAGCCTCCCAATGTTTTTTCCAAAACCCTCGGACGTGCAGAAAATGCTCGAACGGGTCATAGGTGGCGCGAATGCGTTCGCGGAATAGCTGTTCCAAGCCACACGGATCGAACACGGGTGCCATGTCCAAAAACGAATTGAGCTGCTTCTCCGCCAACTCTGGCACGTCATCCAAGCCAAATGGCAACGGCGTGAACGTAAACCCATGCTGCTCGAGAAACTCGTCGGTATGCAGGGTTTGACGCTGAATTTCTAGCAAAAATGGGTTACCTTCGAGCGTATCATCGAACAACAATGCAATGTCCAAGTCCGAGCACGGCGTCACCTCGCCGCGACCGGTGCCACCCAGGGCGACCACTGCGAAAGGCTTGGTGTAACCGCTGAGACGCTGTTGCTCCGCCGCCCAGCGCCCAATCAAGGCCGTGTGAATGGCGCTGCGGGCCCGCACGATGGCGCGTCCATGGTCCAACTCCGCACTTTTGATGAGCGCATCGTTCTCCCCGATCAAGCGCCGGTAAGCCGCCAGCGGCCCGATCTGACGGACCACCTCCAACACTCGCCCCGCGACGTCACCCTTCATTGCTGCAATGTCTCCCCCCATCGGCTCGCCAGAGTGGTGACAGATCCGCCCGCCCACGTCCACTGAAAAATGCTGCCTATCCGCCAATCAAACGCCAGGCTCAGAACTCAGTGTTCGACTCGTTTTGGACAACAGAGCGTGCAAATCTGATTCCCTGAGTGTCGGCTCCGCACCGCAGCGGGCAAGCCCACCCCCCTCCCAGGCGGTGGCGAGCCACCGCACTCTTAGGCGTGCCGAACCTCTAATTTGCGTCTTCTAGATCAGTCCACTTGCGCGACAGCCAGAGCGGCGATGCCTTCCTTGCGCCCGACGAAACCCATCATCTCGTTGGTGGTGGCTTTTATGCCGACCCGCGCCGGCTCAATGCCCAGAGCCTTGCCGATGTTGCAGCGCATCGCATCGCGATACGGCAGGATCCTCGGTGCCTCGGCAATGAGGGTGGAATCCACATTGATGATCTGATAGCCAGCCGCAACCGCCAACTCCCGGCACTTTTCCAAAATGAGCAGCGACGACATGTCCTTGCACGCCGGGTCGTCCGGCGGAAAAAAATACCCGATGTCCGGCTCGCCGAGTGCGCCTAGAATTGCGTCGGCGATGGCATGACATAACACGTCAGCATCGGAATGGCCCGCCAAACCATGACTGTGCGGAATGGTTACCCCGCCGAGCACCAGCGCGCGGTGAGTTGCCAAGGGATGAACGTCGTAGCCAATGCCGGTCATGAGGAGAGATGGTGGATCGTAGATGTCAGATGATGGCTAGGGGCCTTGAAAAGCCAAAGATTGTGTCGTTAGGTCAAGTCTTCTTCTCTTGGGCGTTCGGCGAGCGGTTCGACTGAGCTCGCCGAAGTCTCAGTCGAACCGCTCGCCGAAGTCTCAGCCGAGCCGTCTTCAAGTATTGTGCCTTGGGTTTGAGGCGCAGCCTCGCTAGAGAATCTCGTGGATCGGCAGTTTGCCATTGGAGGCGACAATGGACCAGGCGTCGGCATGGTTGTCCACGGCGGTTAGATCAACCGTGCCGCCTGCGGTTTCCACTAGCAACTGGCCGGCTGCAATGTCCCACAGCGAAATCCGTGACTCGATGTAGGCATCCAGACGGCCACAGGCGATGTAGGCCATGCCGAGGGCGGCTGAGCCCATCATGCGCATTTTCCTAGCACGCAACGAGGCCTTGCGAAAGCGCTCAATGCCAGTTTGCAACGCCTCTTCATCCTTGCCGCAACCGACAAACAGGATCGCCTCGGCAAAGTCGCCCCGCGTGCTGGCCTGGATCGGCCGGCCGTTGAGCAGCGCGGGGCCGCCCTTGGCTACGGTCCAGGTTTCGCCGACCATCGGGTCGTGAATGACCCCGACGACAATCTCCCCGGCTATCCGCAGCGCGATGGACACGCAAAAGTGCGGAATTCCATAGAAAAAATTTACGGTGCCATCGATCGGATCGACAATCCACTGGCGCTGCGACTCCTGATTGCCGGCTATGCCCTCCTCACCATACAAGGCGTCGGAGGGATGCTCACCTAGCAAAATGGCAGTAATCAGGTCCTGCGAGGCGCGATCCAAGGCCAGCTTGATATCGTGGTGGGTCGCCTCATCGACGACGGCATCGTTGCCGAAGTTTGCGCGCAGCAGTTGGCCCGCTTCAAGCGCGGCATGGGTGGCTAGTTCGAGGTCGGTCATGGGGGAGGAAGAATAAGACGCAAGGCACCAAGACGCAAGACCGCAAGACGAATAGCAAGAAGACAAGAGAGCCAGCACTCCTTCATCTGCTCTGGTCTTCAAGGACACAAGAGCAGTGAACGTGTGTGCTTCTGATGTTCTGTCTGGGAGCGAAGCTGTCTTATTTCGCTTTATAGAAGGGTTTTTTAACGACGAGGGCGGGGAACAAGCGGCCGCGGACGTCAATTTGCAGGGGTGTGCCGGGTTTAGAAAACGCGATGGGAAGGTAGGCCATGGCGATGCCGATCATGAGAGAGGGCGAGAGCACGCCGCTGGCCAGTTCGCCGATGGCGGCCCCGTCGGCGTCGAGCACCGGGTAGTGGGCGCGTGGCGGGGCTCCCTTATCGGTGTATTGGATGGCACAAAGTTTGACGGCGGGGCCTTCGGATTTTTGGCGCAGCAGGGTGTCGCGGCCCATGAAATCGGGCTTTGTCAGATCCACAAAAAACCCGAGGCCAGCTTCGATGGGTGAGCGATCGGGCGAGAGGTCGTTGCCGTTGAGCGGGTAGCCCATTTCGAGTCGGAGAGTGTCGCGGGCACCCAGGCCGCAGGGGCTGGCGCCGGCGGCGACGAATGCGTCCCAAGCAGCGATTCCAGCCGGAGCTGGGCAGAAGAATTCGAAGCCATCCTCGCCGGTGTAGCCGGTTCGGCAGACGATGGCCCCGGCGGCGGTGGTGGCGTAGCCGTTGCGCGGAGGGAGCGGTTCGCCGGGGCAGGCGGCAGCGAAAATCGCGCTGGCGTGGGGGCCTTGAATGGCCATGCCGGCCCACAACTCGCTTTCGTTGCGCAAAATGATATCGGGGTCCTGGTGGCTGGCCAGCCAGAAAAAGTCTTCCTCAATCATGGAAGCGTTGACCACCAAGAAAAACTCCTCCTCCCCGCTGCGATAGGCGATGAGGTCGTCGATAACCCCGCCCCGCTCGTTGAGCATGAGCGTGTACTGGCCCTGCCCAGGGGCTAAATTGTCGATATTGTTGGTGAGCAGACGGTTGAGCCAGGGAGCACAACCGGGACCGCTGACCAGGAATTGGCCCATGTGGGAAATATCGAAAATACCGGCTTGGGTGCGCACGGCGTGGTGTTCGGTCAGAATCGACGTGTATTGCACAGGCATGTTCCAGCCGGCAAAAGGCACGAGGCGGGCACCAAGCGCCTGATGGGCGGCTTCCAGCGGGGAATGTTGCAGTTCGGGGGTCACGCGCGAAGGGTGGCCGGAATGCTGGGGCTTGTCAATCGACCGTGAAATTTCTTGTGCGCAGCGGTGGCGGCGGCCTAGCCTGCGGCCGGACACGAAATAGCCGCCTGAGGAATTTCTCCATGCGGCTAGCGGCGTGCCGGCACGCCGATTTTAAACCCGAATTTCACCAATCTCATGTCTAACCGACCCTGGCCGCCAAACCCTCGGGATGCCAAACATCGCAATTTTGCTGTGGTGACCCACTATCTGCCGGTCACGTTGTGCCTGATGGTGATTTCCGTGCTAGTCGGGGTGTTGACGCAAGTTGGCAATGATCCGGGGAAAGCCGACGCGCTGTACTTGTCATCCCAGCAAAGTTTCGAAACCTTTGAATCATTGCGGGCAGCGTATCAGGAAAAATTGGAAAAGTTAGGGTTTGTGCCTGCGGGAGGCCGCTATGAACGCGCCACCGACAAGGAGCCGGTGGCGGTGGAACAACTGCGCGAACTCACGGCGATGGCCAAGGAATTGCGCTTGGCCATGGAGCGTTTGCACGATCCTCTGGCTGACATCAAGCGGGGGCATGTCTGGCGCTTGGCCACACCTATGTTCCTGCACTTTGGGTTCATGCACCTCATTTTTAACATGATGTGGCTATGGCAATTCGGCGTGGTATTGGAAATGCGTTTCCGCTCGCTGCGTTTTCTGGGACTCGTTTTGGCAGTGGCCGCGCTGTCCAATCTGGCGCAGGGCCTGTGGCACGGCAGCAACTTCGGCGGGATGTCTGGGGTTAATTACGGCCTGTTCGGGTTTCTGCTGCTGCGCTCCAAGCTTCACCCCAGCCCCGAATTTGTGATGAACTCAAACACCGTAGCGCTCATGCTCATTTGGCTGGTCGTCTGTTACACCGGGCTCGTCGGTCATGTCGCCAACACCTCCCATTTGGTCGGTTTCCTCGTCGGTGGGGCATTAGGCACGGCCAACGCCCTGCAGGCCGGCGGTTGGCAAATCTTCAAACGCCGCCAGCAATTCCGCGCGGCAATGGCCACAAGCGCCGATTGCCTCCACCGCTGCGCGACCTGCGGCAAAACCGAACGCAGTGCCTCCGACATGGATTTTTTCGTTAGCCAGCTCGACCACCAGGAATACTGCAGCGAGCATCTGCCGGAAAATCGCTCCTAGCACCGCCTCAGCCCCGGGCTTGGTAGGGTCGGACGGCCTCGGCCGACCCACTTGTCCGCCCGCATGGGCGGCTGCCAAGGCGCAGCGAATGACCTATCAGCAGCCTCTCGCCCTCAGGGGCAATCAGGGCGCGGCGAGGCCGCCACGCCCTACCGGAGGACGTTCGCGTTTCCCGCCGGTAGGGTCGGACGGCCTCGGCCGACCCAGTGATCCGCCCGCATGGGCGGCTGCCAAGGCGCTGCGAATGACCTAGCAGCAGCTTCTCGCCCTCAGGGGCAATCAGGGCGCGGCGAGGCCGCCACGCCCTACCCCCTATCACCTATCTCTGCCATTGCCGGCTCCTGGCTGCTGAAGATCAAGTCGGCGGCGTGCTGGATAGCCTCGTCGCTCACCGCCACAAGCTGTTCGCACCATTGCCCGCGAGACGGGATTTCACCGAAATCCATCACCCCTTCACCGGCCCAGGCGGCGTGAGCGGCGGTGGTTTCGAAGGCGAGTTTGCTTTGGGCGATGGCGAGGCGCTTGGCACGATCGAGTTCGCCAGGACGGGGGCCGTTGACGACGATATCATTGATTTCGCGCAAGATGCAGGCGATGGCTTCCTCGCGGGCATCTGGGTCGAGGCCGGCGCTGATTTCAAAGGCCCCGGTTTCGTGGAAGAGCGTCACATCACTGGTGATCTGATAGCAAAGCCCTCGTTCCTCACGCAACTCCTGAAACAAGCGCGAACTGGCGCTTTCCCCAAGCATCAGACTGAGTAAGCGCAAGGCGTGGCGGATTGAATCTTGCCGCCCCGGCGTGTGCCACGCCAACGAGAGTTGGAGTTGCTCGGTATCTCGCGTTTCCACCACCCGCAACGGCGGCCCCGCAGGTCTGGCGAATGCCGGTGCCCGGCCAACCCGCTGGAACGTCGCTGGCAAGCGCTGCTCGATCAACGCCTGCACCTGCTCGATGGTGAATGGCCCTGCGGCGGCAAGCACCACATCGTCGCGGAAATGATGTCTGTCGCGAAAATCCAGCAATTTGCTGCGGGCGATTTTGGCGAGCGATTCGAGGGTGCCGGAAATTGAGTGGCCTAACGGATGTGGTGCCCACAGTGCGGCGGATATCATGTCGGCGATGTGGTCCGAGGGGCTCTCGTGATACATGGTGATTTCTTCGCCGATGACTTCTCGCTCGAGAGCGATTTCTGCTTCAGCAAACGTCGCGTGCCACACCATGTCCGTTAGAACATCAACCAGCACCGGCAGCAGGCCGGCCTCGCCGCGGCCTTCGTAAACCGTGTGATCTTCGGTGGTGCCGGCGTTAAGCTGGCCACCTCCATTTTCAATTTCAAAACTCAGCTCCCGCGCACTGCGCCGAGCCGTGCCCTTGAACACCATGTGCTCCACAAAATGCGCCAAACCCGCCGGCAACCCGCCTTCATCACGACTGCCCGCCGGTACGTAGATCGACATGGCGGCACACTCGGAATGAGCCAGCGTGGCCACCGCCAAGCGCGGGCCGCCGGCCAGTTGCCGCCATGCGTAGGTTGGTGAAATCATTGGATTGTTAGAATGGCAGTGGCCAGCGCGAGGTCGGCCGGCCGGGTAATTTTAGGATTCGGGTGCTTGGCTTCGATGAATTTCACGCGTCTCCCGATAGCTTGCACGGCGCTGACCTCATCTGTCACCTCGAGTTGGCGGGCACTGACAGCCGCATAGGCTTCGGTCAACAGGCCAAGCTCAAAAACCTGAGGCGTTTCCATGAACCAGAGTTGGTCGCGGGGCAGCGCTTCGGCGGAGAAATCCTCGGCGTCGGAGCGTTTTATCGTGTCAGTGACGCGCCGCGCCAGGCTGGCCGCACCAAATTTTCCGGCTGCAGCCACGCAGCAGGCGATATCTTCGGGACTGACGAGCGGTCGTGCGCCATCGTGGACGGCCACCCATGTCGCGCCTGCTGCCACCGCCGCCAGGCCGTTGGCCACAGATGCCTGGCGACTGGCACCACCGTCCACCCGCCGGACCGGTTTGGGAAAACTGCCGGAGTCGGTGTTTTCCAACAATTTCCATCGTTCCTGCGAACAAACGACGATGATTTCAGCCACACAAGGCACTGCTAGAAAAGCATCGAGCGTGCGCCGCAACACCGGCATGCCAGCCAAGGGAGTGGCGAGCTTGTCAAAGCCCATGCGCTGGCTGGTGCCCGCGGCAACGATGATAGCGGAGGTGTTCATAGGCATGGCAGCACGACGGTCAGTCTCTAACGCGTTGAAGGTCCGCCCCCAGCATCAACAGCTTTTCGTCGATGTGCTCGTAACCGCGGTCGATGTGATAGAGACGATTGATTGCGGTGGTGCCTTTGGCCGTTAGGGCGGCGAGCACCAGGGCGGCGGAGGCTCGCAGGTCGGATGCCATAACCGGGGCGGCAGAGAGTTGAGAGACACCGCGAATAACCGCAGTGCCGTTGTCCACGGTGATGTCCGCGCCCATGCGCTTGAGTTCCGCACAATGCATGAAGCGTTGCGCAAAAATCGTGTCCTTGACGACGCTCAGGCCGGGAGTGGTGGCCAGCAGCGCGGTCATTTGCGCCTGCATATCGGTCGGATAGCCGGGGTAGGGTGCGGTGACCAGATCGCAGCCTGTGGGGAGTTCACCGCGATGCACGGTGCAAACGTCACCGGCGGCATTAAAGTCCACCCTGTGGCCGGCTTTCACCAGCGCCGCGGTGATGGCCTTGAGGTGGTCGCGGCAAACGCGCCGCAGCGTGACGCCCTCGCCTGCCAGTGCGGCGGCCGTCATGAATGTGCCCGCTTCGATGCGATCCGGAATGACCGTGTGCTGGGTGCCGTGGAGCGCTTTGACGCCTTCGATAACGATGCGGCGAGTGCCCGCTCCATCGATTTTTGCGCCCATAGCATTGAGGAAATTGGCCAGATCCAACACCTCGGGTTCCGCTGCGGCGGACTCGATGATGGTGATGCCCTCGGCGAGCGTTGCGGCCATCATCACGTTGTCGGTCCCTAACACCGTCGGGCCGTGCGTGCCGCAAAGGTCAACTTCGGCACCGCGCAGGCCATCAGGAGCCGTTAGAATAATGTTGCCGCCCTCGAATTCCACCTTGGCACCGAGCGCCTGCAAGCCGCGCAGATGCAGGTCCACGGGGCGGTCACCAATCACGCAGCCCCCCGGCAACGAAACCACGGCGCGACCTTTGCGTGCCAGCAGCGGGCCCATGACGCAGATGGATGCACGCATCCGGCGCACCAGTTCATAGGGGGCTTCGACGGCCAACTCGCTGCAGGAGATGCGCACCGTGCCCGACGAGCGCTCGACGCTGGCCCCCAGCGCACTGAGGATTTGAATCATGTAATTGGTATCGGACACATCGGGCACGCGACCGATGATGCAATCCTCGGCGGTGAGCAAGGCGGCTGCTAATATCGGCAGCGAGGCATTTTTCGAGCCGGAAATATTGATGGAGCCGCGCAGCGTGGCGCCGCCGTGAACAAGCAGTTTATCCATAGGTGATCGAGTGGGAAGGAGCTACGGGTGGAGTGAGTGATGAAATGCCCCGCCTAACGAGCCGGACGCCGGGCGAAGGGGAAACGCGCCACCCCGGAGAGATCTGACTTGATTTCGAGGTCGCTGAACCCGGAGCATCCAAGAATTTCGCCGACCTGGGAAGCCTGATCGTGCCCAATTTCCAATGCCAGCCAACCGCCGGGCCTGAGCCGCTCGAAGGCCTCCGGGATAAAGCGGGTGAGCACTTCCAGCCCATCGGGCCCGCCGAACAGCGCCAGTGGCGGGTCGTGCAGCACTTCGCGACTCAAGTCGGCACGCTCGGACTCGGCGACATAAGGCAAGTTGGCGACGATGCCGTCAAACGTGCCGTCAATGGCTGCAAACAAATCGCTCTCGCACCAGGACAGATTGGGAATGGCGAGTGCGGCGGCATTTTCCCGGGCCAGTGCGAGGGCGGCGGGCGAGACATCGGCGAGGGTCACCTGCCACCCGGGCATTTCAGCGGCGAGCGTCAATCCCAGCACGCCCGACCCGCAGCCCATGTCCAGCAGTGATTGATCCGTGGGGAAACTCATGCTCAGGAGCCATTCGGCGAGTTCCTCGGTTTCCGGCCGGGGAATGAGTGCGCGGGCATCGCTCTTGAATTCGCGGTGATGGAAGAGCACCTGGCCTAGCAAATGCTGGAGCGGCACTCCCTCGCCGCGCAGCTTCAGGCTTTCCCGGAGGGGTTGTAGGTCCGTCTCGCTCAACGGACGGTCAAATTGGACGTAAAGCTCCATGCGGGTACATTTGAGCTGATGGGCCACCAGCAATTGCATGTTGCGCCGCGCATCCGCAATCTCGCGTTTTTCCAAGTAGCGGGTGCCTCCGTTTAGGGTTTCCAGAACCGTGCGGATTTTTGGCAACTCGTTTGAATTCAACATAGAAAATTCTCCCTTCCAATTTTTTTGCCGCCACCCGGCTTGAGGCACTGCCGCGAAAATGCAGGCTTCCGCTTGCGTCCAGCCACCCATACCAAGTGCGTACACAGATAGCAAGTCCGGCAAAATATCCGGGTATTTCAGGGGAACTATTCGGACTTGCGAAAGGTCCACCTTGACTGTAGTTGTACGCCGGTATCTGTGCCCTGTCTGTTATACTACTGGCTTTCCTATCTGTTATCGCTTGGAAGCAGACAACCCTCTGGCGCAACAGCGTGACTCTTTGGCGGCATACACTTTCCTGTACCGGCGAGAATGAGACCGTATTGAACCTTCTTGGGTCTTCCCTGTACGAGACAGGGAAGACATTGGAGGCTGGTGAGAGGTTTCGCAGGGCTCTCCAATTCAATTCTGAGAGCGTGGCCGCGATGGATGGACTCAGCGTTATCCTGATGTCGGAGTGCCCAACCAATCAGATCTTGGCCACATTCCGTGATTTGCTGGCCTCCTATCCCAGCAATCCTAAGGCTCACTATGATGTTGCAACAGCACTCCTCCAAAGGGGTGAAATAGTAGCGGCGGTTAACGAATATAGGACTTCTCTTGCCATCCGCGAAAGTATTGATGCCCGCTCCAATCTCGGGTACGCACTTCTAAAACTCGGTCAGATTGAGGCTGCTGAGAAGGAATTCAGAAAGGCCGTCGAGGACGAACCCGATAACGCAGCGATCAGAAACAACCTCGGCATGGCCTTATTGAACTGTGGCGACTCAACAGGCGCGATCGTTCAGTTCAGGGTAGCCGTGGAACTTGATCCCGACAACCCGACCGCGAAAAGGAATCTCGAGAAGGCTCTTTTCCACCAGAGTCCTTGAACCTTTTTTCAGATTTTTAATGGCTTTTAATTCCGTATACGGCATCGCTTCAACTTCACTGCCTTCTTAATCGCATGCCCCTTTTAAAAACAATCCGCTCGCAGGTCTCCCTGTTGCGACTGAAGCCATTCCTGATCTCGGCCGTGCTGGTCCTTCTTGTGGGTGGTATTTACA
>Ga0118677_10008317_pt1 | contig 16670 bp, 12 predicted proteins | sample AliMusrvi5mmetaG_FD_86154 | JGI IMG/M metagenome (GOLD analysis project Ga0118677, IMG submission 86154) | reverse complement strand
CTTCCATGAAGGGCTGGCCGCCTTGTTATTCCTCAGGGAAGCCACCGCTTCCCTTGAGAATATCGGCATCTCGGTGATCGGTCACATGGACCGCCTACTCGGGAAATTACTGCAGCAGGATCTCGCGTCAGGCGTTATCACGGAGGAGGAATCCTCGGATCTGCTCGGACGCTGGATGCTTTTCACAGACGTCAAATTCCATGTCGAAGACAGTAACTGGCCGGAATCCAGCACCTGCATCGAACTGGGGGGCTGCGACGAAAACGGTCGTCCCGTCTTCAACGACGTGACACGCCTGTTCATTGAGGCACATCGAAAATACAAACTGATCAATCCTAAGCTGAACTGCCGCTACGGCGCGAACGCACCAGATGCCTATGTCCAGTTGCTCGCGAAACATGCAGCGGAGGGCCACAACGCTTTTGCTTTTCTTAACGACGACGTCCTGATCCCCGCCGGTGTCCGGGCAGGGAAAACGGAGAGGGAGGCACGCCTTTATGTGAATGGCGGATGCCAGGAGACGATCGTTGAGGGGGTCGAACACAGCGCTGGCGCCTACTACTACTTCAACCTGGCACGCCTGCTCGACCTGCATCTGAACCACGAGACCGCCCCACGGAGCGGTGCAGCCGGACATGTCTTAGCCGAACCTTGCGGTGACGCGGCTAATTTTGAGGAATTCTACACCACCTTTATTTCATCCCTCGCAAAAGCCATCCAACAAGGTGGGGAATGGTTGCGACAGAGCGGACAAGGCTGGTCGGAGACGCATCCATGCCCACTGTTTTCCGTCGGGCTCACGGGCTGCATCGAGTCGGCGCAGGACTACACCGCAGGCGGGGCAAAATATAATACCGCGGCGCTGGCGCTCGTCGGGTTTGGAACCGTCGTCGACTCGCTCAATGCCATCCGGCTCGCCGTGTATGAGCAATCCATCTGTACGCTGACTGAGTTACGCAAGGCGCTGACAGAGGACTGGAAGGGATCCGAATCACTTCGCACGCGACTGGCCGCCCTTCCAAAGTTCGGACATGGCGACGACCCGGCAGACCGCCTCGCCGCCCGCTTCGGACAGGACATTGCCATCTTGAGCCACCCCATGCGCAATGAACGCGGGGGACCTTTCCAAGCCAGCTTCTTTGCCTATTATTTCTTTCTCTGGATGGGCAAGGACGTTCGGGCCACACCGGACGGACGCCACTTGGGCGATTTGCTCAGCCAAGGGGTAAGCCCGGGCCGGGTCAGACCGGCACAGAATCTGACCGACATCATGCGGGCCGTGAGTGGGATCGATTTGAAGGATTTCCCCGCTAATGCCGTGCTCGACGTCCAACTTCCACTCGCGGTGGGCGGAGTTGAATATTCAAACAAGCTTTCGGCGGCGATGCGAACGTTCGCCTCCCTCGGCGGTGCCACCCTCCAGACCAACGCGGTATCAGTGGACGCCCTCCGTGATGCCAAGTTAAATCCAGAGCACCATCAAGAGCTGGTCGTCCGGATCTCCGGGCTCTCGGCCAAATTCGTCTGCCTATCACCTGAAATCCAGGACGAAATTATCGCCCGCAACATCGGTATGTAAGCTATAGTGCCGACCGCCATTGATACCAGTTTTCAGATAAAACCGGGTGACATTATTCTTGGCTGAACGACTTCATGAGGCCATTGTTCAGCAATAAGGTGGTGCCGGGGGACGGACTTGAACCGTCATGCCCTTGCGGGCGGTAGATTTTGAGTCTACTGCGTCTGCCATTTCGCCACTCCGGCCTTGGAGCGAGCTGGACTTATATACTACCGCCTCATCTGGTTCAATGGTAATTTTGACAAATTTATTTCTGCCACTATAGTAATCCCATGAACTTTTTCGAGTATCAGGAAGCCGCACGCCGTCAAACTAGCCGCCTCATTGCTTTTTATTTGCTGGCCGTCGTTCTTATCATCTCATCGCTCTATTTCATTACGGCACTGATTTTCCATTACGACTCGGCCGTCCTACCCGATCAACCGTTTCATTGGTTGGCGCTCTGGGATCCCTACCTGTTCGGGATCGTTGCACTCGCCACTGGCGGCATCATCCTGGCGGGAAGCCTTTACAAAATTGTGGCCTTGTCCTCCGGCGGCGCAGCGGTGGCGGAAATGTTGAACGGCCGACCGATCGCCCCCGATACCACGGATTTTCAGGAGAAACGTCTCCTGAATGTGGTCGAAGAAATGGCCATCGCCTCCGGCACCCCCATCCCCCGTGTGTTTGTTATGGACGGGGAAGATGGAATCAATGCCTTTGCGGCAGGCTTCTCCACCAAAGATGCCGTCATCACCGTCACCCGCGGCGCCATTACAGAATTGAATCGCGAGGAACTGCAGGGCGTCATCGGCCACGAGTTCAGTCATATTCTCAATGGCGATATGCGCCTGAATATCCGCCTGATCGGAGTCTTGCACGGCATTCTGCTCATTGCCATCACCGGTTATTTCATGTTTCGTATCCTGGGCAGCACGACCTCGGCGGGGAGTTCCCGTGACAAGAAAGGGAATCCGCTGGCCGTTTTGGTTTTGCTGGGGCTGGCCATGATGATGATTGGCTATATCGGCGTTTTCTTTGCACGCCTCATCAAAAGCGCGGTGTCACGCCAGCGTGAATTTCTGGCCGACGCCAGTGCCGTTCAATTCACTCGTAATCCGTCCGGCTTGTCAGGAGCATTGAAGAAGATTGGCGGGATCACCGGCGGATCCAGATTAGCAACGCCGGCAGCAGAAACGGCCAGTCATCTCTTTTTTGCCAACGGAATCGCCGACCCCTTCCTCGGACTGCTGGCAACCCACCCTCCCTTAAAGGAACGTATCCGACGTCTGGATCCTCAATTTAGTGGCGAAATCAACACAACCTCTACGAGTTCCCAAAACGAAAAGGTCTCCTCCTTCAGTTCTACTAGTAGTCGCAGTCCATTGGGCAACACAGCCATTGACCCGGCAAGAGAGCCAGCGAGACCGCTGGCCCTCCCGAATACAGGTGAAACAATAACTCCGACTTCCCCGCCGCCGCTCCCCGCAATCTCACCAAGTCAGGTTATCAACCAGACAGGTACGCTATCCGCCATGAGTCTGGCTTTCACCACGGAGTCACTAGACGCCATCCCCGCCGCCCTACGTACCATCGCGCACACGCCGTCGTCAGCCCAAGCCGTTGTTTTCGCGATTCTCCTGGATCCCCAACCTGAGTTGCGCCAACAGCAACTGGCCTATCTTGCCAAGCAGATTCCGACTGAACTTAATTCTGCCGTTGAAAAATTGGGTGAAGAAATAAAGTCCCTACCAGCCATGTTACGTCAACCCCTCGTGGAAATCGCCATTGGCAGCCTCAAGCATTTGCCCCCCGCTCAATACCCATCCTTCCGGGAAACCATTATGGCCCTCGTGGCGGCGGATGCTGAAGTCTCGCTGTTTGAATATATGGTTTTACGCATGGTGCTGCGTCATTTGGATACGCAGTTCGGTCTCGCCAAACCCGCCAAGGCCCGGCTCACCTCGTTTAACACCCTGACCAATGAAACGGCCATTATGCTCTCCGCCCTCGCCTGGTTCGGCTCCTCAACCCCCGCCATGGCCGAACAGGCTTTTCTGACCGGCGTCCGGGAACTGGGGCTCCTGAATCTTCGTCTTCTGCCGCCAAACTCAGCCTCTCTTAAGGATTTGGATAAGGCACTAGACCGGTTGGTGGAAACGACCTTCCCCCTGAAGCAGAAATTGGTGGCCGCCTGTGCCGCTGCCATCAGCTCCGATGGAACCATCACGCTCGACGAGAGCAACGCCCTTCGCGCCATTGCCGACGCACTGGACTGTCCGCTGCCAAGAGGCTAGACAGGGATTTAATGTCCAAGTTCAGTAATGGATATTCTGTTTATTCTGTCTGAAATCCTCTTTGTTGCCAACTATCCTTGCAGAGCCTGCTCCAGAATGTCGGCGGCCTGATTGGCTTGCGCCTCGGTCAGAACAAGCGGCGGCTGGAGGCGGATCACATTCCCATATACACCACCCACACCGACCAGCAAGCCCTTTTCACGGCAGAGTTCGCGAACCCGTTTGGTCTCCTGAACCGCAGGCGTTTTCTTCGCGTCGGTCACCAATTCAATACCGATCATCAAGCCCTTGCCACGAACGTCTCCCACCAAGGCACAACATTCTTGAAACGCACGCAAGCGCCGCATCAACTGCTCACCACGCCGACGGGCATTCCCGGGCAGATCCTCATCGTACATGACCTCCATATTCGCCAGAGCCGCCGCACAACTGACCGGATTGCCACCAAACGTGGAAAGATGATCTCCCGGCGTAAAGGCGGTGGCAATTTCCGGTCGCGTAATGAAAGCGCTCAGCGGGAAACCATCCGCAATCCCTTTGGCCATGCACATAATATCCGGCTCAACCCCATAGTGCTCGCAGGCAAACATCCGACCACTGCGCCCGAATCCACACTGGACTTCATCAGCGATATAGAGAGCTCCATCGTCCCGGACAATCTTGGAGGCAATCGCAAAATATTCGGCAGGCGGCACAATAATCCCCCCCTCGCCCATCACCGATTCTGCCAGAAACGCCGCCACATCGCCGGAGGTTTGATAGCGCAAGACGTGATCCACAAATTCCGCGCAGGCCATGCCACAACCGGGATAAGTCGACTTGAAGGGGCAACGGTAACAATAAGGAGAGGGCGCAAAGGCCACCCCTGACAGGTAAGGGCCTGTCCCCTTTTTGACCCTGCGATTGCCGCTGACGGATAACGTCCCGACGGTCCGCCCGTGAAAGCCCATGGCCAGGCAGACCACTTCCTTGCGTTTGGTAAACTGCTTAGCTAAACGCAAGGCTCCCTCAACGGCTTCGGCACCGCTGTTTCCAAAAAAACTCTTCTGCAAGGAACCGGGCGTAACCTCAGCCAATCGCTTGGCCAATTCCCCAGCCCGCGGGTTGTAATAAACGTAGGTACAGCAATGCACCAGCTTATCCATTTGTGCCTTAGCCGCCGCCACCACTTTGGGATGCCCGTGTCCAGCGTTGGTCACAGCAATGCCGCTGAAACAGTCCAGGTAGGACTTTCCATCCTGCCCCACGACTTCGCAACCTGAAGCGGATTCCACCACAATTGGCTCAATCCCAGCCACCATCGAGGTGATTAGATATTCATCATAAAGTTTTTTGGTATCCATGGTATTTCTCTTATTTCCGTTCAAATTATAAACCTGCCCTGAAATATATTACTCGTTGGAGTCCCTTTTCTGGCAGCATTGAGGGTCATCCGCCAATTGCATATAAAGCACCACAAAGCTGGCATAGACGCCGTCACCCCGGGCGCGGAAGGCCACATCGTATTCCCGGCGTAACCGCTTCAATTCCGTTCGCGAAAGTGCCGCCGAAGCCCGCGAAACGGCACCCCCGGTCAATCCCTGGGCATGAATGGTGCGCAGAAAATCATCGGCGGAATGATAGCGGGTCTGAATACACTCCTCCTTGCTCGCCACTACGGAAAATCCGGCGCCACCTGCCGCCGCCAGCACTTCCTCACCGGTTGGCAAACGTCCTTCGGGAATTTTCCCAGGGGCCACCCGCCGTCGCAACGCATGAAGCTCATTCAAGGTGCCATCAATCATCAAGGCGGCACAACACTGGCCCGCCACCGACAGTTGCCGCTTCAGATTGGACAAGGTCTGCTCCAACGGTGTCGCCCAATGCAGCGCGGAACTACTGACAATTAGATCAAAGGATTGCGAAGCGGAAAATTCTCGGACATCCGCCACCACAAACTCCATCCGAGGGTCATGGCCCCACCGCTCGCGGACCGCGGCCACCATCCCCTCCGCCGCATCCAGTGCGCAGAGCGAGGCCGCCGGATACCGCAGACGAAGCGGTTCCGTCAAAATCCCTGTGCCACACCCCACTTCGAGAATACGACCGACCCCCACCAACTCGGGCTCAGGCAGAGTCTCCATAAGACATGCCGCCACATGCCGATGCAAGGAAGCACCCCGCTCATAGGTCTGGGCGGCACGTGAAAAACGTTTGGCAACCGACGTCATGAAATCATTCTTTCAAGTTGTGCGGCCTCAGCGATCATGCCCGCCACACGGTTCAGGACTTCTGGCGAATGTGCCAAGCTCACCGAAAGCCGCAACCGGGCCGTGCCCGCAGGAACCGTCGGGGGACGAATGGCCACCGCCAGAATCCCCTTTTCCACCAATCGACGCTGGAGGCGAATGGCACGTTCATTATCGCCTACCATCACAGGGATAATTTGACTCTCCGAGGGGCCGGTGTCCAATCCCAATTCCTGCAAACGCGCCCGGAACCCCGTCGCCCGTTCCAGCAATTGGCGCCCCATCCCGGGACTCTCACGCAAACACTGCAAGGCACCCAGCGCCGCTCCGACCATAGCCGGCGGCAAAGCCGTGGAATAGATGAAGGCACGCGCCTTATGAATGAGCCACCGGCGCATCTCACCGGAACAGGCCACAAACCCGCCATACCCACCCAACGCCTTACTCAGCGTTCCCATGGAGCAATTGATCCGCGACTCCAGGCCTGCCTGTCGGATCACGCCCGCCCCATCAGGACCGAATATGCCCGTCGCATGCGCCTCATCCACCAGCACCATGGCACCGGCCTCTTCCGCCACCGCCGCCAAAGCCGTTACCGGCGCGACATCCCCATCCATACTAAAAACGGACTCGGTCACCATCAGCCGCTTCCCGCTCGCCACGGACAAACGAAGTACCCGCCTGAAATCTTCAGGGTCATTATGACGAAAACGATGGACTTTGGCCCGACTCAGAACCGCCGCATCCACCAGACTGGCATGAGCGAGCCGGTCGATAAAGACATGATCATCGCGCCCCACCAACGCACTCATGATGCCGACGTTCGCCGCATAGCCGCTGCCGAACACCAACGCGGCCGGATAACCTTTCAGCACCGCCAGTTGTTGTTCCAGTTCCTCATGGCAAACCAGTGTACCGGTCACCAGACGCGACGCCGTGGCCCCAGCCCCGTAATCATAGACAGCTTTCTCCACAGCGGCCAGGACCACCGGGTTCCGGGCAAGCCCGAGATAATCGTTGCTCGAAAAATTGAGAAGTTCCTGGCTGCCAGACCGGACGTCCACCCCGGTATTTTGATAGGCAACCAAGGATCGTTCCAGACCTTCCGCCCGTAGAGAGTCCAGCACTTCTTCCATCCATATTTCCGTCGTTCGCATAGCCGCCATCCTGCTTGGAGGGAGGTATCCTGTCCAGAAATTTCTAATGATGACGCACTTTGATTTCAGCCATGAATGTGAATATGAACCGGGTTAGATGGACACCGGGCATCCAACCAACCACTAAAGAGCCATTGATTTCTTTGAACCGGATGGTATAGATACCGCTACCAATGAAATCATATTCACATTTTATGAGATCACTAGCCATAACCGTGACGGGAATTTTAGCCCTCCTGTGCCTGACCAGTTGCAACATGACGCTTGTTCATTCGACCCCTCCGCTATCGGAGGAGATGCATGCACCAGTCGTTGCGGTGACCTCTTTTGAGAACCGCGCCGGTTTTGAGGGACAATGGAAACTGGGTGATGGCATGGCGGACCTGTTGGTCTCTGAACTCGTGTTGTCACGTAATTTCGTTGTCGTTGAGCGCCAGCATTTTGAAAAAATTACCAGTGAGTTGCAACGCCAGCAAAGCTCTTTCTTCCGCCCTGAAGGGAAAACGCCTCTCGGGCGGATGAAAAATGCTCAATACCTGATTCGCGGTGTCATCAATGATTTTTCCCAAACAAGTGGAGGAGGGATCACCCTCCTCCTGCGCAGTCTGTTTCTGCTGGGACGTGGCCAAACGGCCCGTGTTTCACTGACCCTGACACTTGTTGATGTTGAAACCGGAGAAATCCTGAGTTCAGTACAAAGCACGGGACTTGTCCGTACACGCGAAGCCTTTGCGGAAGCCACCTATAAAGGGGTCACCTTCGGCGGCGAAATTTTCTTTGCCACTCCCCTCGGCCAAGCCACCGCGCGCGCCATTGAAGGCGGTGTCAACCAGATCGCCCGAAATATGCCGCAGAATCCCTGGCGCCCAATGATCAGTTGCGTCCGGGATGGAGTCATTTTGGTTAATGGCGGGAAAGACCGAGGGTTCCGGGAAGGCGCTGAGTATATAGCGCGGGGCCCTGCAGAACCGGTCACGGATCCCGCAACCGGCGATGTCCTTACTTTTGTGCCAGGCTCCCGGGTAGGGCAATTGCGCATTATTCAAGTGGACGAAAAAGTTTCCTTTGCAAAAATCATCCAAGGACAAGGCTTCAGTCGGGGACAGTGGCTGGGCAAAGCCACTCCAACAACCCATGGTCCCTGAGGATCCTCATACCGCAGGCCCCCCGAATCAACCCTGCGGTATGGCATTCATTTCGCGGACAATTTTCTTATTTTCATCAGAAGCGGTATCCGCAAACTCCTTCAAGGCATCCGCATAATGTTTGCGCGCCTCCGCATAGGCTTTCGCCGCCTCTTCAGCAGATCCCGCCTTATTCCAGAGATCACCGATACGGCGGGCATTCAACCCGAGAATCATATCGGGCGAAATTCGGACCTGATCAATTGGATCAATGATATAAGAATGATCCTTGGAAACGCCTTCCATAAACTTCCTGAAATAGCCGATGGCCCCCCGATAATCTTTGTTCTTGAGGGCGATGTGCGCATTCACCTTATTGATCATCATGGCCTTTTTCACGGGATCGTCCAGAATCAAACCGCGCTCAATGATTTTCAGAGAGCTCTCATAATCCTCACGGAAATAGCTAAGGTCCAGCAAGATGCCATCAAGCTCACGCTGGTAATTCCCCGTCTTCTCCCCCCCCCTGAGAGATTCACAAAACTGATTTAAAGAATTGAACGATTCAGCAGTCCCCGCTCCGACCAGGGCCGCATAATTACGCGTGATCAAACTGACGATCACTTCCTTCTGAATTTTCTTCGTTTGCAGTACCGTCAGTCGCCGAATCAATTCGGTGGCATTCCCCCGCTTTTCCTGGACATGCATCCAACCCACCGCCGCCGCCTCACGTAGCAGGGGGCGAGTGGTGTCATCCACCAAACCGAACTCATAGAGGGCATCGGCAGCCGCAAGATCATTAGCCGCAAATTCCGCTTCACCCACAACACCCAATATCCGGGCAGCACCACTATCCGGCAGTCCCTTCATCATCCCGCGAAAATAGGAATCAGCCGCTTTCAATCCCTCTTTGGCCAATAGCAGATTGACCGAGAGCCCCACTTTGGCCGTTTGTTTTCCAGGCGAATCTTTCACCGTTTTGTCCAACAGGCTCAACATGCTTTCGGCACGTTCCCACTGCCGATCCATAACCGCTGCGGAGAAGTAGCCGCTGACCAAATCTATTGCTGCCGGCTCAGAAAGCGAAGGCATATAGATTCCAATCACCTGGACTAACTCGCCTGTCCTGCCCAGAGAGGAAAGCACCATGATGTGTTTTTTTGCAGTCTCCGATAATGCCGCATCCCCTAAATTACAGGAGGAAAGGCTAACACACCAACTCATCAACTCCTCGAATTTCCCTTTTGATAACAAAGCATTCTCAATAATACCGTAAGCTTGGGCGGCTACTTCAGGGGATTTCTTTGCCTCCTTCAAAAAGCGTTTCTGGGCCGCATCAAGCCGACCGGCATTCACTTCGATTTGAATCAAGGTGTTTAAACACAACGGTCGAGAGGCCGTATAGCCACTGCTGTTATAGAACGACTCCAGTTTGGCAATGGCCTGATCCACCTTGCCATCCACCACCATCTGCTGGACCTCCGATACAACCTTCTCTACATCCACACCGGCTTTAGGGCTACACGATGAAACAGCCACAACGACCAACATTAACCCAATCCCATTAAGTAAACATTTGTTCATATCCGCACTCCTTATCTGCTCTATCGTCACAAGGTTAGATGTGTTAAGTTATATAATAAATGTAAACTCTGTCAAGTGCCCCAAAACAAAACATCATTGACGGGACCCCTGTATTTCTGACAGATTACCCCGGTAAATGAAAACCGTGTTAACCATCGCCCCTGATCCTGCGGCAAACAGCCTGCTGTTGCGACTGGCCGGGGTCTGTTTGCTTGTACTGGCAAGCAGCATGCGGTGGAACGGGTACATCTAACTGACTTCACTCAGAGAGAAGAAAAACCCACCGCAAAAAAGCGGTGGGTTTTTTTATTGAGATAACTATAATAAAAGTCTGTAAGCAAGATGGAGAAACGATGAGCATAAAGAATGATAAAGATCGGGTTATTATATTTGATACAACCCTCCGTGACGGGGAGCAGGCCCCCGGTTGCAGCCTGAACCAACGTGAAAAACTGGAAATTGCCCGAGCCCTCGCAGTTCTGAAAGTGGACGTCATTGAGGCGGGATTCCCCATCGCTTCCCCCGACGATTTTGATGCGGTCCACACCATTGCCGAAAACGTCAAAGGGCCAACCATTGCCGCCCTAGCCCGTATCATCGAAAAAGACATCGAACGGGCTGGCCAAGCCATTGCCCCAGCCGCCAAAAAACGGATCCACGCCTTCAGTTCCGGGAGTGATATCCACTTGGAAAAAATCATGAAGATGACCCGCGCTCAAAATATTGAGCGTTCAGTCAAAGCCATCAAATTCGCGCGGACTTTTACCACTGATGTGGAATATTCTGCCCAAGACACCACCCGTTCAGACCGTGACTATCTCGTGGATCTTTATACGGCCGTCGCAGAGGCAGGAGCCACGACCCTGAACATCCCGGATACCGTCGGCTATGCCATCCCGGAGGATTACGGGAACATGATCAGCTATATCGCGGAACGCGTGAAAGCCCATGTTCCCGGCGTCATCATTTCGGTTCACTGCCACAACGATCTCGGCATGGCGGTAGCAAATTCACTGGCGGCCGTCCGGGCGGGTGCCCGGCAGGTTGAATGTACCATCAATGGGCTCGGCGAACGTGCCGGCAATACCTCGCTCGAGGAGATCGTCATGGCCCTCCGCACACGCCATGACTACTTCAACCTCCATACCAACGTGGAGACAAAAGAAATCTTCCGCGTGAGCCGGATGGTCAGCCGCATGACCGGTATGACCGTCCAGCGCAATAAGGCGATTGTCGGGGCCAACGCCTTCGCCCACGAGTCCGGTGTCCATCAGGACGGTGTCCTCAAGGAACGCACAACCTATGAAATCATGCGCCCCGAGGATATCGGCATCGAGGGATCCGATCTCGTCCTCGGCAAACATTCCGGGCGTCACGCCTTCCGCGATAAACTCATAAAGATGGGTGTAAAACTAACAGACACCGAAATCGAGAATGCCTACCATCGGTTTATCGAACTCGCTGACAAAAAGAAAAACATCTATGACGATGACCTGCTTGCCATCGCCCGAGACCAAATGGACGTCATCGAGAACGCCTTTGTTCTGGAATATCTTCATGTCTCCGCAGGAACCAGCACCGTTCCCACCGCCACCCTCCGCCTTAAGCGCGGTCAGGAGATTTTCCAGGATGCAGGATGCGGCGATGGACCCGTGGATGCGGCTCTCAAAACCATTGACCGCATTACCAAGGTCAAGGGTAAGCTGCTCGATTTCTCACTTCAGGCCATCTCGGTCGGCAAAGACGCGATGGGCGAAGTCACGTTACGCGTTTCCTTCGGCGATGAAATCGTGAGCGCCAAGGCCGCCAGCACGGACATTGTGGAGGCAGGCACCAAAGCCTATCTCACCTGTGTCAACCGGCTTCTTTCAAACCGCGAGATTCGTGAGAAAAGCCAAAATAAAAAGGAAAGCCACCAATGAGAGCGTTAAGCGGCCATACCCAACCGTTTGCCGTGCTCGGGCACCCCATTGGCCACACCTTATCGCCCGTAATGCACAATGCCGCCTTCGAGTCGCTGGGGATGGATGCCATTTATCTGGCCTTCGACGTCGCCCCGGCGTCTTTGCTAGCAGTACTCCCCGCCATGAAGACCATGGGCTTTGGCGGGGTCAACCTCACCGTCCCTTTAAAAGAAGTGGCATTCAAAGGACTGGACGACTTGGATGACTCCGCACGCCGCCTGGGGGCTGTCAATACGATTGAGTTCACGCCCCGAGGCTTACGTGGCCATAATACCGATGGCAAAGGTTTTCTAACAGCCATCCGCGAAGCTTTCCAATATTCCGTCAAGGGACAGACCCTCTTTGTGATGGGCTGTGGCGGGGCGGGCCGCGCCGTCGCCATTACCGCAGCCTGTGAAGGGGCAGGCCACTTGATCTTGGCAGATATTGATGAAAGCCGCTGCCAGAGTGTTGCCCATGATATTGCGACCTGGGCGCCCGCCACTCAGGTTGACACGGCAGGGACGACACCAGAAAAATGGATGCAGAAAACAGGCCAGGCAGGATTAATTATTCAAGCCTCACCCGTTGGAATGAAAGCCGAAGATATCTGTCCCCTTCCCCCAGCATCATTTAAAGCGGGACAACTGGCTTTTGACCTTGTCTATAACCGGCCAGAAACCTGTTTCACCCGGGCGGCCACCGCCGGTGGAGCAAAAGCGATCAATGGCTTGGGCATGTTGCTTCATCAGGGCGCCGAAGCCTTCACTATCTGGACCCAAAAAATGGCCGCCGTTGAAGTCATGCGAAAGGCCCTGGAAAAGGCCTTATACAGCTAACTGGTAAGATTCTTTTGCATGACCACCCAATGGCGACCGTTGGTCTCCACCAATGAAAGCCCCCATTGCTCGGCAATATAACGGAAAGTGGATTCCGAATAGAACACAATATGCGTGGGATCATTGGCATAATGCCATTTTGACAGATCTATTCCCGGCACGACTAAACTGGTGACCACAACCAGGAATCCTCCCGGACGAATCAGGGCTATCATTTTTTTCCATTCAATCCGAGGCGTTCTGAAGTGTTCCACCGTTTCCGTTGACACCACCGCATCAAATGGTCCCTGCCCCACCAGCGAAGCGGTCACAACAATCCCGGGCACTGACTGATCCCCAAAATGAGGGTCATAGCCCACAGCGGCAAATCCATGCTGGTTGAGTAATTCCACTAGCACGGGCCCCGGCCCGGATCCATAATCGAGGACCGTGGGCGCGCCCTGATGAGTTTTACTGAGATGATTTTTAAGGCACTCCACCGCCACCATCAGGAACTTGACATACCCCGTGTTCGCCCCACTGTTTTGATGCAATAAATACCGCGCATACTCCTGTGCAGGAGACAGATGAAACGCTGGGGGAATGAATCGCAAATCACAAAGAGGACAGATACAATATAGGCGACTGAGCGCCCTTCCCCCGGAAACAGCCGAAGTACCACACAGGGGACAATGATGAGTGTCCACGATGCTCAAACCGGAGGCGTACCGCCCACCTGCTCCTGAGGATTTTCAGTTCCATCCCGGCGCATACGAAAAGACTTGGTACGACGGCCCCGGCGGCGGGGACGTTCCTCGCCCTCAGAGGAAGAGGATTCATTCTCATACCGTTCGTGGCGCACGCGCCAGGGAAGTGATAACGCCTGCTCCAACGCCTGGCGGTTTTCGCCGTTCAGCCGCACCATGAATTCCAGATAAGCCACCGCCTCCGGGAAAAAGGCACGGGTGGCCAAAGGCGCGGCACGACGTCCATTATCCGCCGTTAATCTTGGCTGGGATGCCAAAATTTCAGCGGTTCTGTATCGCACCGTTTTAGGAACTTGAACGCGCTCCGTGAGCCCGCCAAAATGTTCCATGGTTACCGCGTGCAATGCCAGACCATGGTGGTAATGCCCCTGACGGACCATTTCGCCAGCACGAGACTCATGCATCCCACCGAACATCAATGCAAACAACAAAGCAGGCGATACATCCCTGCCGGCCAGCCTCCATTCATCCACCTGTTTAAGGGCCTCACTTATTCGCTGGCACTGCGGAGTTCCCCTATCGGGGCCAAGCCAGGCGCCAAGGTCAGGAAAGAGCATTTCATAAAGGCCAAATTCACGAAGAAGCCCATAGGCACGTTGCGCGGCTTTACAAAAGAAAAGTTTCTGAACTTCCTCGTAGAGGCGGGAGCGATTCGCCATCGCGAGGGTTGCATAGTGTTCCCGCATCGCCCGGGCTGTCTCCGGAGCAATGGAAAAATCCAGCATAGCAGCAAACCGGACCGCACGCACCATCCGCACGGGATCTTCCACACAACGCACCCCGGGTTCCCCAATAAATCGGATCACTCTGCCCTTGAGGTCTTCCAATCCGCCGACGTAATCAATCAATGAATAATCACGGATATCATAGAATAATGCATTCACGGTGAAATCCCGGCGCAAGGCATCTTCCTCGGGAGATCCGAAAAGGTTGTCACGAACGATCAGTCCGTCTTCCCGCCGGACGTGGTGGGAAGACGTCAAAGAGGGAAATGGCTCCGCTGGTCCTAAACTACTCGACAAGTCGGATTGGTCGGGCAAATCACCCGCCTCCTGCGAATCTGGAGGTTGGTTGGCCCGGAAAGTAGCCACTTCAATGATTTTGTCGCGCCCGAAAAAAACATGAGCTAACCGGAAACGGCGTCCAATCAACCGGCTGTTTCTAAAAACTTTACGGATCTCATTGGGCGTGGCGTCTGTGACGACATCAAAATCCTTGGGTTGCCGCCCCAGCAAAATATCACGCACCCCACCGCCAGCAATGAACGCAATATAACCGGCGTCTTTAAGGCCATAGAGTACTTTAAGAGCTTCAGGACTGATGTTCTGTCGGCTTAAGGTATGATCTGAACGTTTAACAATAACGGGGTCCACACTGATTCCTCATAAAACGGCTTACATTGTCTCACTCTCAGGGTAGCGTTGTCAATCGCGCCCTTTAAGAGTTTACCAGCGCAATCATTATGCCCCTATTCTCCTGATAATCTCTTCCACTACCTGATCAATATTCCAGCCGGTGGTATCCAACACCTGTGCGTCTTCCGCCAATTTCAAAGGAGCGGTTTTCCGTCCCGAATCCCGCTTATCCCGGTTGGTCAACGACACCATCACACGCCCGACATCGGAGGGCACATTTTCCGGCTTGAGTTCAGCGTGACGCCGTCGCGCCCTTTCCTCCGGGCTCGCATCCAAATAGAATTTGGCCACGGCATCAGGGAAAACGACTGTACCGATATCACGCCCCTCCATCACAAGATTTCCGAAACGGATCATCTCCTGCAACCACTGTGTCACCTGCGCCCGGACCTCCGGAATCGCCGCCACAAAACTGACGAACTCATTTACTTTCTCCGTCCGGATCTCTTCCCGCGGCTCATAGCCGTTAATTCGATAACGAATGGCCTCATTCTCAACATAGAACGTGACATCCATCCTCTTCATCACCGCAATGACGGCATTAGGAGCGGAGGTGTCACACCCGCATTCAACCGCCTGCCAGGCGAGTCCCCGGTACAATGCGCCGGAATCCACATACTTATATCCCAACCGGACTCCCACTTTCCGCGCTACCGTTGATTTCCCGGAAGCGGAGGGACCGTCAATCGCAATTACTTTATTCTGCATGACCGCCAACCTTTCGCAAGTCATCCCAAAACCCGGGGTAAGATTTATTCACACAGGCAATGTCATCCATTCGCACCGGGGCATCCGCATACATGGCCAACACCGACATGGCCATGGGAAGCCGGTGATCCCCATAACTATCCACCGTTACGCCCCCCTTCAACCGAGCCGGCCCTTCGATAATCATCCCATCAGGGGTTTCCTCAACTTCAACGCCCATCCGAGCGAGGTTATCGACCACACTCTGGATCCGATCCGACTCCTTGACCCTCAATTCAGCCGCATCACGAATGATGGTACGCCCGTGAGCCAAAGCACCGGCAATGGCTACCAGCGGTAACTCATCGATCAAATCAGGAATTTCACGCCCTCCCACTTCCGTACCCCGTAAAGAACGGCCTTCCACTCGGATAACACCCAAACGCTCACAGGCGGAGGCATCAGGGGCTTCAGTGAAGGTAATGGCCGCTCCCATGCGCTGCAGCACACTGACCAGTGCATTCCGCCGCGGGTTCCAGCCTACATTGGGCAATTCAATCACATGGCCTTCTCCGCAGGCAGCAGCCGTTATCCAGAAGGCGGCAGACGAAATGTCACCGGGCACATTCCATGAACGCGCCAACAACCGCGGACCTGCCGCACCATACCCCTGCAATGACACCCGGCACCCATTCACCGCAACCGGAACCCCCATCGCGATCAACAACTGTTCCGTATGGTCGCGGGTCGGACTGACCTCGGTGACAGTCGTCATCCCCTCGGCAAACAAGGCGGCCAATAACACACAAGATTTTACTTGAGCGGAAGCCACGGGCGGCGCATAGTTAATTCCCGTCAATTTTCCGCCGGTAATCCGGACCGGCGCACCCCCTTTTATTCCCAACAAATCAACTATTGCCCCCATCCTGATCAAAGGCTCAGCAATACGCCGCATCGGCCGCGACCGCAATGAGGCATCGCCGGTCATCTCGGAGGTAAAAGCCTGGCCAGCCAGTAAACCAGCCAACAATCTCATCCCGGTTCCAGAGTTCCCCATATCAAGTACTTTGGCAGGACACTTAACTCCCCCCC
>Ga0118677_10008316_pt1 | contig 16673 bp, 20 predicted proteins | sample AliMusrvi5mmetaG_FD_86154 | JGI IMG/M metagenome (GOLD analysis project Ga0118677, IMG submission 86154) | reverse complement strand
GTAGTGCACCTGATCACGCTGCTCGATCATTCGGACTGGTATGTGCGCGATGCGGCCGCAGATGCGCTGGGTCGTATTGGGGTGCCTGCAGCAGAGCGTGTGATGAGTGTGTTCAAAAACGGTACTCCGACAGCACGTGCCTTAGCAGGGCGAGCTCTGGTGAAAATTGGCGCACCGGTCGAACTGGAACTCGTCCCCATGCTTACGACGAACGATATGCAGGCGCGTAAGACCGCAGCCGGGGTGCTGGCCAAGATTGGATGGCGGCCCGGGCAGGATGAAAATGGGGCCATATTCTGGACGCTTCAAGGCCACTGGGCCAAGTGCCTTGAGATTGGCGCGCCGGCAGTTCGCCCGCTCATAGATTCACTGAAAGAGTGCGATACCAAGACACGTAAAGCCATTGGTGAAGTGCTGGTCGGAATAGGCGCTACGGCGATCGAGACACTTGCGGCTGCACTTACGGTGACCGATGCAGCGGTACGCGCGAGTTTAGTCGAAGCCCTGGGCGCGATTGGCGATGCGTCCGCGGTAGAGCCGCTGATGGCTGCACTCAAAGATGATGATGCGTCTGTGCGTAAATCAGCCATCGAGGCGCTGGTTATGATCGGCGATCCACGGGCAACAGTCGGATTTGTAGAAGCGCTCAAGGATCGTGACACGTCTGTGCGCAGGGCTGCGGCCGAAACTCTGGTTGGCGAGGAGCGCGCTATGATGCCGCTGTTGCATGCGCTCGGTGACGAAGATAAAGATGTGCGCGCATGCGTGGCCAGGGCGCTAGTCAAGATCGGCAAGGCTTCCGTTCAACCGCTTGTTAATATTCTCAGGGACAAGAATTCGTTTTCGCGCGAGATTGCAGCTCAGACGCTGATCCAGATAGGGCTCCCTGCTATGGACGCTCTCGTTACCGTGCTCAATGATAAAGATTGGTATGTCCGCCTGGTAGCCACGCAAGCACTGGATCGTCTTTACTGGAAACCCAGGCATGATGAAGCTGGGGTCTGGTTTTGCATAACAAAACAGGACTGGGCTGGCTGTGTTCAGGCCGGACCGGTGGCAGTGGAGCCTCTTGTCGAAGTAATCAAGAACGACATGATTACCCTCGACGTTCGAAATGCAGCCTTTACGCGTGTTATAGCCGTGCGAGCACTGGTGCAGATCGGCGGCCCGCAGATCGTTGAACCTCTCATTTCGGTTCTGCAAGACGAGATTCCGAAAATACGCGAAGCCGCGGCGCGAGCACTGGGGCAGATTGGCGATATTCGGGCAGTGAAACCACTGATCAGCGTTCTCAGGAGTGATACGTTAAGTTCCAGTACGCGTGTTATAGCCGTGCAAGCATTGGGGCAGATTGGCGATATTCAGGCAGTGGAATCCCTTGTTATTGCCCAATACGATGATGATTTACATGTCCGTCAGTCTGCCGTTCAGGCATTAATCAGTATTGGGTCGGGTGCCGTAGATACACTTATCACTGATCTAATGGGAACGGATTGGTATGTGCGCCAGGGTTCCGCTCAAGCACTCGGACAAATCGGGGACACAAGGGCAGTAACTCCCTTGATCAATGCGCTCAAGGATAAAAAGTTGCAAGTACGTATGGCAGCAGCTGATGCGCTAAATACGCTCAAGTGGACACCCAGCATGGATGAATACGGGGCGGCTTTCTGGGCGATACAACAAAGGTGGGATAAATATGTCGAGATCGGTGAGCCATCTATAGAACTGCTGCTCGCCGAACTCAAGAATTGTGATATGCACGGGCGCAGAGAAATCGTTCTCGCATTAGTCAAAATCAGAGCGCCAGTAGCAATGTCATCTCTTGAAAAGCTTCTTCAGGATGAGGTTGATCCGGAATTATTGCTGGAGAAAATTGTAAAACTCGGTGCGCCGACTGTGGAACCACTTATATCTAACCTCCAAAGCGGAGTACGCCAAGTACGCTTTTTAGCCGCAAAAGCCCTGATAGAAATATACAAAAGCAAAGGTATTGATGTGACCATCAAGGATCGGATTCTCCAGCTACGTGAGTTCATCCAGCAACATGATGATTACTATTCTGGTCAAGATGGGTGTCTACCTACCCATTCTGATCGCGGTGTTGGTCTGTACTTCCCTTTATGAGCAAATGTTTATATGTAGTGCTTACCGGCGGCCCCGGTGGAGGAAAGACCACACTCATAGAGGAGTTGGCCGATGCACCCCACTGGCGTGGGCGTTTCGCCGCGCTCCCCGAAGCTATATTTCTCATGCGCTCGGTTGGCATCTCAGCCCGCGAGAAGCTGTTCCAGCGTGTGATGGTACACCTGCAGATGGCGCTTGAGGACGGCCTGGCGCACGCATTGTGCCTTGAGGAGCCGCGCCTGATCCTGTGTCATCGCGGCAGCCTCGACCCACTGGCGTACTGGTTGATCCGAGGCTGGTCCGAAGAGGAGTTTTTCGCATACACGCATACAAACCGTCAGGAGCACTATGCACGTTACGCGGCCGTGATCCATCTCGTCACCGCAGCAGATGGCGCGGTCGCACACTACAAGAGATATCCGGAGGCGTATCGCCCCGAGACACCCCAGCAAGCCATTGAACTCGATCACCTACTGGAGCGTGTCTGGGGCGGGCATCCGCATTACTACCGCATTGGCAACGAGGAGCTTGACTGGCCGGCCAAATCGCTGCAGGCGCAGCAAATACTGACGGAATTGGGCATAGTTCAAAAAACCGGGAAGTTAGATTGACAGTTGAACAGCGACACAAATATTTCTATTTTCGAGTTGCCTACGAGTCTTAGCAGTAGAACGGCCACATATGGCAGCAAAGCGTGACCAATGCGCCATATGCAGAGGCATACTAGCCAACTCGTTATGTAATAAAACAAAAGTGCTTCGGATAAAGTGTCAATCTAACTTGAACCGAGCCGAGTTCGCGGCTTATAAAACATATTGCCAGAAAGCAAGGAGCAAAACTATGAGATTCGATTGCCCTGTAGGGGGTCAAGCTGATCGCGACGACATGAAGATATGGCCGGGATTCTGGGTGGATGCCACGGGTTATGCGACCTGGTACAACGCAACGGGCGCGTGGTGCTATCACACCGGGGTTGATCTGAACCTGAATAGCCCAGCCTGGGACGCAGACGCCCATTCGCCAGTGTATGCCGCATCTGACGGCAAAGTGGTATTCGCGGGTGATCTGGCGGGGTGGGGCGCTGTTGTGGTCGCGGCTCATCCGGCCGGGATCGACACTCCCGCCGTCTGGTCGCGCTACGGGCATGTTGAGAAGATACTCGTTGCAGTGGGCGACACTGTTGCGCGCGGGCAGCAACTGGCCTCGATCGGGAATGCCTACGGGCGATACCCGTTTCACCTTCATTTCGATCTTGCGAGCGTCGATTTGGGCGCGAGTCCGGGCGACTGGCCGGGCGCGGACCTGGATCGATTGAAGCGCACGTATTTCGACCCGAAGGAGTTCATCCAGCAGCATCATGCGCCTGTTACGCAATCCAGCGCGATCGGCATGTGCAAAGTTACGGCGAATCCATGGGTGCGAATCCGCAGCGAGGCGCGCGGCAATGCGCCGGTCCTCGGCGGACTGTTCACCGGCGATGTCGTGCCGGTAATCCGGATCGATAACGGCTGGGCGAAGGTGCCGTTGCAGGTCGGGCAGACCCCGATCAAGGCCGATGGATTGCCAAAGCATGAGGTATTTGGGTACGTGTACGCGCCATTCCTGCAGCCAATCTGATGGCAATTCTAAAAATCAACTTCGAGAGCGCGGCGCTGGGCAAATCGACCAATATCAACCTGATCCTGAACATGGCCGCGCAGCCGCCTTATCCGGTCGTGTATTTGTTGCACGGCCTGTCGCACGACGAATCGAGCTGGGTGCGCCAGACGTCGATCGAACGGTACGCCGAATCCTTCCCGTTTCTGCTCGTGATGCCCGATGGCGGCACGAGCTGGTACAACGATTCGCGCCTCGGCGACTACGAGACGTTCATCGCGTCTGAACTGGTCGGCGTAATCGACGCGCTCTTGCCGACGCGCAAGGCAGCAAAGTATCGCGCAATCAGCGGTCTCTCGATGGGCGGGTACGGGTCGATGAAGATCGGATTGAAATACCCCACTGTGTTTGGCTCGATCTCGTCGATGTCGGGCGCGCTCGGATATATGCAGTGGTCAGAGGATGCCGATGCGATGGTGACGGAAGGGATCGATGTCGCCTCGAATGATCCGTTCCAGCTTGCACTCAAAGTGCCGGACACGACGATGCCGGCGATCTATCTTGACTGCGGCAAGCAGGACGACCTGATGGACGACAGCCGTAAGTTCGATGCGCTGTTGCGCCGGAACGCGATTCCGCATACGTTCAATCAGTTTGAGGGTGGCCATGACTGGGCATATTGGGACGCCCACATTCAGGACGTGCTAAGATTCCATCAGAAGGCGATGGGACTCTGATCCGGGTCGGATACGAAAGTAATGATGGAAGGAGAGGATGAATACGATTACATTTGAGCAGGCGATGGCACTGATCTTCATTGTGGCTGTCGGCGTGTTTTTGGTGTTGCACGCTGCAAACCGCAACAACCCGACGTGGTGAATCAGATCGTCGGATCGCCTGGTTTGGGAACAGTTTCAAACACGAGTGCAAGAACTCGCTGGCGTTCCGCCGCTTTGGCCTCGATCTCGACCTGCCGGTTAGCCTTGTGCTCAGCAGCGGTCTTCTTTTTATGGCACCAGTAGCACAGCGTCTGTAGATTCTCCATCCCGCACGATCCACCGCCCTGGGCGACCGGGAGAATGTGGTCCACCTCCCACCAGTAGCGCGGTGTAGACGGACACTTGTAACCGCCGATCTCCGCCAGGTGATCCATGTAGAACTTTCGCAGTCCCTCGCCGCGGTGATCATCGTCCCAACCGAGGCTGATCGCCAGTTTGCGCGCAATATGCCCGTTCAGGCCGCATTTCGCGCAGACGCCATGATCGCGCTGGAAGAGCACGGACTGCATATACATCGGATCGCGGCGCAGGCGGACCTCATGCTCGCATTGCGATGAGCAGTATTTGCGCCGGTTGAGCGGGACAGGTTTCTTGCACCAGACACAGTGATAAGCGCCGGCGCCGTCGCGTAGGGCGCTGAAAGAGCGGATGTTACGCTTTGGGATGGGCATAGTGAGGATAGAGTCCACGGCCGCCTTTTAGGCGGCCGTGGTAACGATTGAATACAGAGGATTAATACTGACCGGCGCCGCGTCCGGCGAAACGGCCATCGCCGCCCCAGGGAACGTCGCGGTTCGGACCACTGTCGGCCTCGGTGCTGACAATCATGGGCATGGGTTGGTCCACGTAGTCCGGTCCGCCGTTCGATGTGCGTTGGAAGATGACCTGACTGATCATTTCCTTGCCGTTCTTGAACGCGAAGATCAGCGCGCGCACCTTCTGGATGTGCATCACACTGAGCGCATCCATAGCGCCTTGATCGTCGCCTTGAATCAGAAGATTGAGGAAAGCGGTTTCCTCGCTCGTATCAACTGGCGGGGACGGTGCATCCAGTTGAGCTTGGTCGGCTGATTGGTTGGGGATATTACTCATTTGCTAAACTCCTCGAAATATACAGGGCAGGGTGGCGCACAGCGCCGACCAATGGAACTGCACTGCGACTCACAACTACTGCGTAGTGGTCCCAAGACCACCACCTGCAAGGGTGGCCGTGAGGCCATTGCAGGTGGGATCCGACTGCCTCGGCAGCTCGCCGTGCGGCTGGAGCGGCAGGATCGTCAGCTTGCCCAGCTTGTCGAGCGCGACAATCGCCTGTTCCCACGTCCTCCTGTCTGCATCGCCGCAATGCCGGTTGGCGATCTGGGCAAGATACGTTGCCACGATCTGCAAGTCCGGGCGCACGTTGTTCGTCCGGCACAACCTTTCGTTGTCCATCAGGAACATCAGGTAGATCGCCATGTCGATCGCGATGCGCAGCGTCGGTATAGAGTTGGCTCGCGCGAGCGAGCTGGTCAGATGCGCCAGCTTATTGCGAATGCGCGTCATGATCATGGAGGTCAGATATTCTTTCCAGCCAGGTTTGAAATCGTTCCAGCGCAGCTCGTTTTCCATGAGCATTGCAAAACCCTGAACGATCGGGCGGCATTCAAGGACGGATGTGACTAGAAATGGCGATGTCATGATGTGACCTGCAGACTTTCCTCAGCGAAGGACAATGTAAAACGGATGATCGACCAGTAGAGATCAAGCAGCGCCGGCGAATAAGGCGCGCGCAGCAGCGGGTTCTCGGAGAATGTAACTAGATTCTCTACAGTGGGTGGACCGAAGCGGAGCGTACTGACGTCGGGACATTGGCCGATCTTGCGCATTCCCTCGGAGTTATTGATGCACAGCACGGCGCCGAAGTAACGATGCTCGCAGTCCTGAAAGCGCGTCACATGGCCGAAGCTGGTCTTGTCGAGCAGGACGACGAACTGGGCGGCATCCTCTGGAAAGATCAGTCTGAACTTCAATATGGACTGGCGCACAATCTCGTGAATGTTCGGTTCGGTAATCCCAAATGTGATCGACTGACAGTGTCGCAGCAGCGTGCGAGCCAGAAACGCATCATTCATCAAAAATCAATTTAGCCTTCCTCGTAATTGAGATGACATAGGCCAATGTTCCCCGCACTTATCAATTCTTTGACAATCAAAGTTTGCCGTCGGACTCTTTCTGTTTCAGTCGCCGGATGAGTTCCGCTGAGGGCGGCGAGTATTCGAGGAACGACTCGTGCAGCCGATCGTCGCGGAACTTAGCGTAGAAGCGCTGGGTGGTTTCAATACTCGAATGGCCCAGCAATGTCTGTATCTGTTCGAGCGGCATTCCTTCGTTAAGTAGTTGGGATGCCCTGGCGTGCCGGAACATGTGCGGACTGACCATGCCTTTGAGGTCCAAAGCCGCACCGGCATCCTTGACGACTTGCCATGCGCGTGACGATGTCATCTGGTGTCCGATGTCGCGGCCGTGCGAGATAAAGAGCGGAGTGAAATCATCATGGCGCGCTTTCAAGTAGGCACTGATAGCGGCGCGCGATTCCTGCGAGAAGTGGATCTTGCGCTCCTTAGCGCCTTTGCCGGTGATCAGGATGTACTCAATCTTTCCGCCGTTCGCCTCGGATTGTTGAATCGACAGAACCTCGGAGATGCGCGCTGCAGTATCCCATAGGCAGTGAATCAGGGCGCGGTTGCGCAGCAGTATCAGGCGCTGTTGTTCGGAATCAGGAAGGGCGATGTCGTCGTAATAGCAAATCAATTGTTCTAGTTGCGGTGATGGTGTGCGTGACTTGATGGCGCGGCCCTTTGAGCGGATATGGAAAACGTGGTATTTTGTAATGGCTTTTGCGCGTACCTCATATGACAGTAGGTCGTGATCAGTCATCCAATGCAGGAATGATTTCAAGATATGGATGTAGACGGCGCGGGTGCTGGAAGAGTAAGGATACCATTTTCCGCCCCTAGGATATTTCTCTTTAGCAAGGTATTCGTCGTAGAAGAGTAGGCATCCAACATCAAGAGGATATTTCAAACTAACGAAAAGCATCAATGCGTTACGGTATGTTTTGTCAGAGGCGGGTGATATCCATTTGCGCATCTTAGCTTCTTGCAAATAGGAATCGACCATGGATTCGCTAATGGGGACAGGCGGTGGGAGTGGGTGATCAGACTGAGATGGGTTATTTTTATCCATATCAGAATTGTACTCCCGTATTATAGAATAGTAAGTCTATTGTTAAATAGTGTGCACAGGATGCGCGCCACTGCGTCAAATCGCGCCCTATGCCCTTTTCTGTGGCATAGCAAACGCCTCACAGTGGCGTTCCTGGCGCACCCTATGCGACGATAACTGAGACATCCCCTAGAATTGACTCATACACATGCAGAAACTCTATTGCTACGTCGATGAATCAGGACAGGACACTTTTGCCCACCCAGGCCACACACAGATTTTTGTGGTGGCTACGGCCGTGCTTGATAAGGATAGGGATAAATTACACCAGGTATGCGAGAGCTACGAGCGCGCTAGCGGGAAACAAAAAACCAAGTGGGGTCGCGCCGGTCACGAGCAACGGCTGCACTACCTCCGACTGATATTTGCTGACGACCGTTTTCACGAATGCCTGCGCTTCGTCACCTTTGGAAATATCCAACGAAAGTTTGACGAGGCCACCGTAAACGCCATTGCCCGATCGGTGTTGTGGAAGAAACAAGAACACACTTACTTTGCGCTGATCTACGTGGACGGCCTGAGCAAGGAAAAACGCCGTGACTACACGAGCAAACTGCGGGAGCAAGGCGTCTCGGTCCGCCAGGTACGCGGGATAGCCAAAGACGAGAACAACCCCTTCACGCGCCTGGCCGATGCCCTGGCCGGATTTGTCCGGGATGCCTTAAGCGGTGAAGATAGCGAGGCACTCCAACTACTCAAATGGGCAGAACGAAAACGGGCCGTAATCGAGGTATAAAAAACCTCCCCTTACGGGGAGGGTGACCAATCACAAAGGATTGGAAGGCCCTAGAACAACCTTGCGGTTGAGCAGCTTGCCGTACGACCAGTCTTCGGGCCGGTTTGAAGTCATTATACGATAAACAGGCCTGAAAGCAATAACCGCTCAATTCAGTTGCACGGTCTAGAACATCATACATATCTTATGTCTCATCTGCCACGCTTGCGTGGCGGTTCCATTTCCCGCAGCGCGTCTATGTTCTCTTTGTTTATCAAACATGCTACATGTAAAGACTTTGCGTCACTTTTACATTCCATCAACCACGCTGCCTGCTCGATGGCGTCCTCCGGGATATCCAGCGTGAGACGTATCGCGCCGTCCACAAAAGAGCGTGATCTCGAAGAGTGACGATTAACGCCGTCTACACAAACGACGCCGCGGTCATGTGTCAACGTAGACACACGTCACTCTCTGACTGAGCCAGTGAGAATTGATCGCGCCGCCGCTACCCTGCTTTCATCTCCCAACTGTCGAGCGAATCGAGCATCAAGTACCGCCTTGGTCATACGGATGTCGGCCAGTATCTTCAGTGCGCCCGCAACAGCATGCACATTCTCAGGCTTGTTCTTTGGCAGCACCCGCGCCGCATCACGCAGGTACTCGATGACAGCGACGATAGCCGCGCTGATGCTATCCGCCCATGCCGCGTCCACCTCAGCTTTTTTAACTTGGACAAGTGAGGACAGTTCGGCGTCAGATGCCATAGTCCCACGCCAGCGCCTAATCGTTCTCTCGCACACATGAGCACGTTCAGCCGCCGCCTTGTCACCCCAATACGCAGCGTCCACCAGAATCGACGCGGCACGGTCTTTGTTGAGTTTCAGCATTCACCCCACCTTGTTCAACCTGGGAAAATGAGGAAAGTTTTTCATCCCGTGCACAGGCCAGATCGAGCCTGTTACACAACACAGCGTTAAGGCGCCTGTTACCGCTGGCAGTTCGGATTGTGCCAGTTTAATCATGGCCTCGAGGCGTGCGAGTGACTTCGAAGTCTTAGCCCATCTCAGTAAAGCCTCTGCCTGTTTGTCACTCAGTGCTTGATCCGCCGCCTCTGCCGCGATACTACGCGCGGTCTGTTTGGCCAGCTTGATTACCGCGCCGGCCTGAGCGGTCTCAAAAACCAGTCAGGAGGCGAGTTCGATTCGTTTTCGGCCACGACCTGTCAAACTATTCAGCGCCCCACCCCATCCACACAACACGAACCATGGTTCGTGTTGCCGGCCCTCCCCACTCCGTCCTCATCCCCGAAAGCTCGCACGGCGACCGCCTGCAACGGTGGTCTTGGGACCCGAACCCATGTATGGGTGCAGCCCTCAAACAGATACCACCTCAGCGGTTCTCAATCTGAAATAGTCGCGGGAGAACATAACGAGAATGTGATAAGGTAGAAGGATCAAGCGAGGCGGAGGGACAACTATCAGTAAGCCATTGCGATTAAACGGAGTATTGGCGAAATTTCGCGAACGGTGGAAAGGGTTACCAGACTATCGCAAGCCCAACAACAACACGCAGTACAGCATAGAAGACGTGGCGATGAGTGCGTTTGCAGTATTTTTCATGCAATCGGCGTCATTTCTGGCATTCCAGCGTGATATGAACAAGCACAAAGGGAATAGCAATGCGCGTAGCTTGTTCAAGATAGAGCAGATACCCAGTGATAACCAGACGCGCAATCTACTTGATCCAATCGCGCCAGAGCATTTTGATAGTGAGTTCGAGTGGGTGCATGAGGAGTTGAAACAGTGTGGGGTTCTGGAAGGATTCCGCGACTATGGCAACACATTCCTGATAGCGATCGATGGATTGACGTACTTTTCATCAGAGACGATAAAGTGCCCGGATTGCCTGAAACGTGAAGACAGCACTGGAAAGGCGCATTACTATCACAGTGCAATCACTCCCGTGATCGTGAAGACGGACAGTCCACACGTCTTACCGTTGATGGCGGAGTTCATCGTGCCACAAGACGGGCACGAGAAGCAGGATTGCGAACGGGCGGCAGCGAAACGCTGGCTGGGCAGTCATAGTCAGCATTTCGCACCCCATAGTGCGACCTATCTGGGCGATGACTTGTACGCGAATCATCCCTTTTGCGAAGCGATTGCGCAAACTTATCAGCAGTATTTTGTGTGCGTGGCCAAGCCAGAATCGCATATAGTCCTGTATGAATGGTTGGCCATGTTGGAGAAGGCCAAGGCAGTTGAAACCCTGCAAAAGCGCCGCTGGAATGGCAAGTTTGCTGAATTGTGGACCTATCGCTGGGCACACCAATTGCCGCTGCGAGCAGGTGACGATGCACTACGGGTGAACTGGTTGGAATTGTCCATCACCCGCGAAGATACCGGGGAATCGCTCTATCACAACACCTGGGTGACCAATCACCTTGTTACTGCTTCCACTGTTGTGGCTCTCGCCAAAGTCGGGCGTGCACGCTGGAAGATCGAGAATGAAAGCAACAATACATTGAAGCGCAATGGCTATCACTTGGAACACAACTTCGGACACGGTCAGCAGCATCTATCTACCGTTCTGTTCTCGCTCAACCTGCTGGCGTTTCTGATTCACACGGCTCAACAACTGGTCAGTGAACCTTACCGCCTGTTGCGCGCTGCGCTATCAGTTCGGGTTACTTTCTTCCACGATCTTCGTGCATTAACTCGCTACATGCTCTTTGATTCGTGGGATGCGCTCTTCCGCTTTATGTTGGAGGGTCTCGAAGTCGTTATTCCGCCCGGCCTGTTCTATTCAGATTGAGAACCGCTGATACCACCTATGGGTTCTTGTCAATCCTGCGACGTATGGTACAATCCCGTTTAGCGAATTAACGTTCGTCTGGTTTCCGTGCGAGAGCGTAGGTGGTGGTGCATCTGCGCTCTCATCGTTTTTCCCCTGGTATTCCCAACCTTAAATTTACCGCTCAATCTTTGACAAAGATTGAGCCGGTTTATCCAAGAGTTCATCTGGGTATTAGCACATTTGTTCCAATTCTGTAACCACAGTAGCGTTTGAGCTTATATACAACAACAATGACATCATAATAGGGAGTCATTGTATGACTCCACTTCAAATTGCATTGCGACAATCTGCAAGATGCGTGTAGTCTTTATTCAGTTATCGCCGGCATTAACGCCCCGGCTCTGAATATTTGTCGGGATTGACAAAACAAATGCGGCGCTTACCATCTGGTCAACGGTTGACAAACTCGTATTTTGATCTGAATAAGGAGTGATTCAGTGTTCGCAAACGCAGTTAATTCTTCTACGTCGTCCATGATAGGGAACACATCGCAGCAAGGCAGTCCGAAGTTTCGTGAGCGCAGCAAATATAGTAACAAGACGCGCGCACGTATGCTTCGCGAACGGAACGATTCGACGCGTTTGGCCGTATCGGTGCAGACACGCGAAATGGTGTTTGCGATAGCCAGGGCGCTCGCCGATTGCGAAGGCGGGAGGCCCAATGTGCAGTTGACTACCAAGCAGTTGGTTTCCGATGGATTTGAGAGATACATCGAGCAGCCACGTCGCGAGATAGCCGCTGCGCGCATGGACTAGATTGCGACTATCCATTGCGCAGGCTCGCAAGCTCGGCGCCGCCATTCCCGATGATGTGAAGGATGAGCCGAGCAAATTCTATTCCCAGAAGACCGGAGTAGACGGACGAACGTTTCACAGCAAGAAGGAAGCGGATCGTTATCGCGATCTGCGTTTATTGGAAGCGGGAGGCGAGATAAGCGAACTGAAGCTGCAAGTGCCATTCGTGATCGTGGTGAACGGAATCAGGATCACGAAATACATAGCTGACTTCACTTATATCGAGTCCGGCTTAGCCGAAGTAGTAGTCGAAGACGCCAAAGGATTTAGGACGCCGGAGTACAAGCTGAAGAAAAGGATGATGTTTGCCGTATTCGGGATAATAATACGCGAGACTTAATCGCATTTTATAAATAATCAGCTAAAATGCGAATTGGGTAATTAGGACTAGCGTGCAATCAGCACGCCGACAATTATTGGATGGTGTGGCAATCAGTTCAAACCAAAGGAACGTAATGTGAGCAGGTTTATCTGCATCGGTAATCAGAAAGGCGGCGCCGGTAAAACGACAACGACGGCAACGCTTGGAGCTGCACTCGCGATCTGGGGAGCGCGTGTGTTGCTCGTTGATCTGGATTCCCAAGGGAATCTGTCAACCTCTCTCGGCCTCACTCCCCGCCCCAAGTTGTTCGATCTCCTGATCAATCGATCCTCGTTGGAATCGTGCGTCGTTGAAACGGGCCGGAAGAACCTATGGTTGCTGCCCGGCGACAGTACGACAGCCGAAGCCAAAGAGACATTGGCAGGACGATCATTCCGCGAACAAGCGCTGGCCAAAGCCCTGCAACCGGCGCGCGGGAAGTTCGATTACATCCTGATGGATTGTGCGCCGTCACTTGATGTGTTGAACATCTGTGCTCTAGTAGCCGCACGCGAAGTCATCATGCCGGTTCCGGTTGAGTACCTGGCCATGGTGGGCGCGGCAGCGTACTCAAAGATCCTCGATCAGTTTGCCCAGGATGGCCTGGAACTGAAACTGACCGCCGTAGTACCAACGTTCTACGATGAAGTAACCGTCAAATGCCGCGAAGGTATCGCCGTGATGCGACAGCAGTTCGGCGATAAGCTGGCCGACCCGATCAAGAAAGATGTTCGAATCGCCGAAGCGCCCAGCTTTGGCAGAACTATTTGGGAGTACAGGAGTAAGTGCGCAGCGGCGGACGGTTACGCCGCGCTCATGAACCGTGTGATTGCAGCAGGAGCAATATGAGTCCAAAGACCATCTCGTCTCGGAATCCGTTTCATTCCGAAGACCTAAACCACGAGATGCCGGTAGTAGATGCAACGACCAAGCGCCTGCTGGGCAATGCAAAAGGGCGTCAGAAGACAAAGGGGCGAGAGAGCGTCCCTGGAAAAGAGACGCGCAAGAACGTGGATCTTCCGCCTGGGCTGGCGGCGATGCTGGATGAGGTCAGCGGGATGACCAGCGTCAGCATTTCAGATGTCGTGACGTTTTTACTTGTCGAAGGGGCACGCCATGCAACGGTCGATACGTTGCGGGGTCGGCTGATGCCCTATCAAAAGCAACTGCGCTATGAAAATTACTTGCCAACGGTAAACATTAGCGCGGCCAGACGCCAGTTTTTAGGTTTGGACGATAAAACGGGTGGGTCCGATGGAGAACAGCATTAAGGCGGCAAATCGCCCGTCTCAGTGCGTTAATTGGTGTCATTCGATGACACCATAGTAGGGTGTCATCGAATGACACCCTATAGAGGTCATCGTGAAGAATATCTCGTTGGCAATCGCTGTTTCAATCTTCGTTTTCTTCTCCATCATCGGGGTCGCGCTCGGCACGCGCATGGAGCAGTCCACCGTCAATGTCCTGTTGGGCATTGTGATCGGTGTGCTGGTCGCCTTCCCTTGCGGGATCGCTGTCGGCTATGCCATCAGGTCAGCCAAGCGCCAGCGTGAGTATGAAGACGACCGGGTTGCGGCCGATCCGCGCATGGGTCAGCAGTTCTCGACAATGAACCAGTACCTGTCGCCGGCACAGATCGCGCAGCTCGTGGCAAGCCAGTACGGGCCAAGCGCCGCGGTCTCGCCCTATCAGTTGACCAGTCAGAATCCCTTCCCCTCGCTCGAACCGCAGCAGCGCAACTTCACGGTCATCGGCGAGAACGGGGAGTCGCGCCAGATATGATCCTGAACGCGCAACCCACCCGCCCGTTTCTGGACGGACTCAGTAACGCCATCGAGCAGTTGACGCGCGATCATCGCTCGCCTGTCACGGTGATGGGTGCGCGCGTGTTGCCTGGCTACATCGAGTTTCTGGCGCGGCCTCACCCCAACACGCGCCTGAACCATGTCAAGGCGCTCGATCACGATCTGGCGCTACGGCTTGGCCGGCCGGTCAGGATCGCGCTGAGCGGCACACATATCGCGCTGCAGGTCGAGATCGGGAGCGATAGTCCGATATCGCTCGAAGCCCTGATGGAGAACGCCCTGACGCGCCAGCAGCCGCCCATGACGGCAGTGCTGGGGATATCAGAGCGCGGCGGACCGCTGTATCTGAATCTGGCATCGGCGCGCAGCCCCCATATCCTGATCGCAGGGACAACCGGATGTGGCAAGACCGTTCTGGCGCAATCGATCGTCAACAGCCTGATCCAGCGCAACAAGGCGCGCGAGATCGGCATCATCGTCATGACCGCGAAGCCGGTGGATGGCGATCCGTTTATGCAGGGAATCGCGAGCCACCTGCTCATGCCGCCAGTCAGGACGCCGCAGGATGTGCGGATGGCGTTGGCGAAGGTGCTTGGCGTGATGGATCGGCGCAAAGCCGGGATTGAGCACAAGCCGCATATCCTGATCTATATCGACGAAGCGCAGGAGATCGTTTCGATCGGCGGCGAACCGATCGTGGAAGCGCTTAAAGTCATCTCGCAGCGCGGGCGTGAGCCAGGAATTCATCTGCTCGTCTGCACGCAGAGGCCGGGCGCGAAGGAGTTGAGTTCGGTGATCAAGGCCAACCTGCCGGTGCGCTTGATCGGCAACTGCACGTCGGCGGACGAAGCGCGCATCGCCACTGGACGCCCCAAGACCGGCGCCGAACTCCTGCCGTCAGGCGGCCATTTTCTGGCAGTGTTTGCCGGCGGCATGTTGCGTTTCCGCGCCGCCGTGTCGCACTATCGCGCGGCGGACGACTATCAGGACTTCGAAGCGGCGACGACGGTCTCGTATGTTCCAGCCACCACTGCGGGCGGGACCAGCGAATTGCAGCGCCAGCTATCCGGCGAGGCGCGCGCGCCAGAGTTAATCGCGGCGAGCGCAGAATTGGAGCCGGCTGAAACGATCCTGGGCAATCCGTTGCTGGACAAAGGCATCGATGTGCTGATCGCCTTCTACCGCGAGTTCGGCAACAACCGCATGTCAAAAAATGCGTTCGCCATGGCTGTCTTTGGTAAACCGTATGCTGGGCAAAGCCATTGTCTGCGGGTAGACAAGTTGCGGCGGGAAGCGGACGAACGAATGACAAAAATCCTGAACTCTACTACTACTATTACTACTACTACCGCGTCTGTCGAAAGTCCCACCGGCGCGTCGGAATAGTAAATAGAGGCGCATTTGCCCGATAGTAGAAGCCAAAATAGTAGAACCAGACCAGATTCCTCATGAAATTCCAGACTATTTACACGATCAGACGCATCCCAAACCGCAACCGTAACCCCAAGATCACCCTTGCAGGTGATGTTATCGCACTGGCAGACGGCGCGCCCTTGATGCATGTGAAATTCCACAGTTCAGGCTACGAGTTTGGATATATGGGCGGCGGGCCGGCTGATCTGGGACTGTCGATCATGGCAAATGTGTTTTGCGAGGCGCCGTCTGCGCACATGATCCAGTCCGGTTTTTGTATGTGCTGGCGGCTGCATCAGCAGTTCAAGGAGCGATTTCTAGGCGCCAAAGGGGACGAGTTGACGATCTTCCCCGATCAAGTGTTGAAGTTCCTGAGCGAGCAGGCAGTTCCTCCCGACCTGCTCGAATCATTCCGCAGTGCGTGGAAACGGATCGGGAACAATTTCGCCGAACAGAGGATTCGCGACCTGATCGCCGATATCCTGTGGACAGCTGCGCCCGAATACTTTCGCCCCGACTACCCTACCCAACAGGACTACCTGGACTTCCTTGCTGTTGGGTCGGTGTACGACATCTTCCAGAGCCTTATGCCATATATCGAAACGCTGTAGATAGATCAGAATCAACATCAACTAGCGTATTGCCTATGCGAAACGCGGAACGGCCATTATGGGTCGCTCCGCGTTTCTGTTTTTGGGATGCGCCCGATCCACAATCCAAAGTCTGCACTTGCAGGCGGCCACACAAACCGTGGTTCGTGTTGATGCCTGATCCCCAATCCCGCCCCACCCTACCCGCGCCGCTTCATCGCCTTGACTAGCTTTTCAGTGCGCTTGTCTGCGAAATAGGAGTTAACTACTAGACAGGCATGAATGCTGCCCGGAATCCAACCCAGCAGCATAAGTCCGCAGTTGAGCAAAAATGTCAAAGGTTTGAATCCTGTCTCTTATCCACATCTGA
>Ga0118677_10008315_pt1 | contig 16675 bp, 16 predicted proteins | sample AliMusrvi5mmetaG_FD_86154 | JGI IMG/M metagenome (GOLD analysis project Ga0118677, IMG submission 86154) | reverse complement strand
AGGCCACCAACGAATCGGATGAAGAGAAGATGGGCGAATACCTCCACCGTCTGCACGAAGAGGATCCAACCTACATCATCGAATACTCCAAGGAATTGAAACAAATTCTGATTCACGGACAGGGAGAGTACCACCTCAACACCTTGAAATGGTATTTTGACAATGTCTATAAAATTGACATTCAATTCTTAAATCCAAAGATTCCCTACCGCGAAACCATTACCAAAATTGCCCAGGCCGATTACCGTCACCGCAAACAGAGCGGTGGATCCGGTCAGTTTGGAGAGGTGCACATGGTCATCGAACCTTTCGAAGAAGGAATGCCTGCTCCTACGATGTTTATCATCGATGGCAAGGAGATGAAGGTGAGCCTTCGAGGCACAGAGGTCACAGAACTGCCCTGGGGCGGAAAACTGGTCTTCTGCAACTGTATCGTTGGCGGGTCCATCGATGCACGTTTCCATCCGGCCATCTTAAAGGGAATCATGGAAAAAATGGAGGAGGGACCTCTTACCGGTTCCTATGCACGCGACATCCGCGTTTGCATCTATGAAGGAAAGATGCACCCCGTCGACTCCAACGAAATCTCTTTCCGTCTGGCAGGCCGTAATGCCTTCAGTCAGGCCTTCAGAAAAGCAGGCGCCAAGATTCTTGAACCCATCTATGATGTCGAAGTACTTGTACCAGGAGACAGAATGGGTGATGTGATGGGAGATTTGCAGAACCGTCGGGCATTGATCATGGGTATGACCTCTGAAAAGGGATTCGAAAAGATCGTTGCCAAGGTACCTTTGAAAGAGATGAACAAATATTCAACCACCCTGAGTTCCGTCACACAGGGACGTGCGATGTTCAAAATGAAATTCGCCAGCTACGAAAAAGTACCTGCCGAGGTTCAGGACGAACTGCTCAAAGCATACGCAGCTACCCAAAACGAAGAGTAGTATTCAAAACGGTAGATACCCACAGAAAAGTGCCTTCCACTCGGAGGGCATTTTTTTTGTCGGTTTGTTTCATGCCAGGCAGAATCAATTGGCAGATACCGATATTCGCTGCAATAGGATTTTGTCGTTCGGGCAACTTGTCTGGTCCGAAACCTGCCAATCTAGGTGAACGGTCATCGGGAATTTTACCTGCTGCAGGTCCAGCGGAGAACCGGCGGGTAAGGCATCGAACTCATAACTGATCCCGTTGATCAGAACGAACCAGCCGCCACAACAGGCGCACATTCTTGCATCCGGACCTGTGATCACGGCCATGGAATTGAGGAATTTTATATTTTCCAAAAACTGCTGATTCTTATCCATGTGCCTTGCATACAGAATATGATCCACAAATCCGATCCATATTTCAGACAGGTCATTTAGTTGGTACACATAGATATGAATCCCGCTCCCCGCATCTCTCGCCGGATTTCCAAAAGTGGAAACGATGGCATTGAAATCCATTCCCATACTCAGTTTCTTCTGAAAATCGAGATAGTTCAGTTCTTCACTCTTGAGCTGACTGGTCTCGGTACAGGAAAGAAGGACCAGTGAACAAAGTAGGAAAAAGAGAAATGCAGTTCGCATACTTCAAATTTACTAATTTATACGCAGGCAATACAAACAGATTGAAATTTCAGATTCCTGATGACATATATTCAAAAAAACAAGCACAAGCTGATTAAAATTCCCTAACTTTATGTCATGCGAAATTAACTGCAACGACCATGCCCGTCAGGATTGCCTGCTTCGACTGCAAAAAAAGGCGCTACGCAATTGACTGCGCCGATCAACCATCCCGTACGAACGCTCACAAACAAAATATGCAATTATGAAGATAAAATTTATCGGTGCCGCCCGCGAAGTAACCGGCAGCAAACATCTGATTACCCTCGATAACGGTAAAAAAATCCTGCTTGACTGCGGAATGTTTCAGGGGAAAGGCATGGAAACGGATGCCTCCAACCGCAACCTGGGTTTCGATCCCAAAGAGATCGACCACATCATCCTGACTCACGCCCACATCGACCATTCGGGACTGATCCCCTATGTCTACAAACTTGGCTTCAGGGGATCGGTTATTTGCACCAATGCGACAAGAGACCTTTGTGCCATCATGCTCGCCGATAGCGGACACATCCAGGAACTTGACGTAAAATGGTTCAACAAGAAACAGATCAAACACGGACTTGAACCCGTTGAACCAATTTATACCTGTGAAGAGGCCAAGCTTTGTATGGAACTATTTATTGGCATCGCCTATGACCGTAAATTCTACATCGACGACAACGTTAAAGTTCGTTTCACCAACAATGGCCACCTGTTGGGCGCCGGAACTGCCTTGCTCGAAATTACCGAGGAGGGCAAAACGGTAAGGTTGGCCTATACCGGCGACATCGGCAGGCCCGAGAGCAGGATTTTGAAGGCCCCCGAAGCCTTCAGGCAGTGTGATTACCTGATCACGGAATCTACCTACGGAAACCGGCTGCACAAGCAATTCACCCATGCTGAGGAGGATCTGCTCAAGGTGGTAATTGATACCTGTGTCAGAAAACAGGGCAAACTGATTATCCCCTCTTTTGCCATCGGGAGAACCCAGGACATTGTCTTTTCCCTCAACAACTTTTACAATGCAGGATTGTTGCCAAAAATTCAGATCTATGTGGACAGTCCACTGGCAGTCAATGCAACCACCATTTTCAGGCTGCATTCCGAATGCTTCAACGAGGAGGTGCTGAAAGTTGTAGAGACAGATGATGATCCGTTTGGATTCAACTCCCTGCATTACATCACCTCAACAAATGATTCGAAAAAACTGAACTCCTTCAAGAAACCCTGTGTCATCATCTCCGCCTCTGGCATGATGGAGGCCGGACGAATCAAGCACCACCTGGCCAACAACATCTCCAATCCAAAAAACACCATCCTGGTAGTAGGCTATTGTGCCCCCCGAACCCTGGGTGCCAAACTGGTGGATGGCGAAAAGATGGTCTCCATTTTCGGGAACAAGTACCAGGTCAATGCCGAAATTGTGCGGATCGAGGCCTTCAGCGGCCACGGCGATTACAGCGAGATGCTCTCTTACCTGAAGTGTCAGGTACCATCAGCCATTAAAAAGGTCTTTCTTGTGCACGGAGACTATGAAGCACAGACCTTCTACAAGGGACAGCTGGAAGCGGCCGGATTCAGCAACATCGAGATCCCGGAAGCGATGAGTGAGGTGACAATTTGATTTGAATGCTCCGCAATGAACCATCCTCATAGAAGCCAAACGGAGCATATGGGAAAGGTTTGTTGCGCCTTCAATACAGGTATTGAACAATTCAAGGAGGGTTCCCACTATTTTGTATGCTTTTTGTACAAAAAATGGGAAAGGAACAAGAAAGTCGTGGGCAACAAGAATCGCTGAGCATCAAATTTTTCTGCACAACTGAACACCTGAATATTTATGAAAAAATTTATTTTTCTGGCCTTTGTCCTCACGATTTTTTCTGCAATTGCTTGTTCAACAAAAACTGATTATGGCCAGCCCAATGTCAATTTCAAGGAGCTGGAAAAGGATTTTATACCGTGGTGGACCTATCACAAAAAAAACATCCTGCTATCTTCCAATTTTGTAGCCCTCGACAATGTATCGAACCGAATAGGCAAAGAGGATTTCCTTTTAAAGCTGACTTCAGGAGATTATATTCCTATCAAACTAATCCCCAAAGATAGCCTGACCTATTACCAACTCTTCAGATTGGATGAAGGATCGAATAGCGAGATAAGGAAGCAAATTAAAAGTAGTTCGACCACCGATTATGTCCATTTTAAAATGGAAGGTAAAAATTTTCCAGCATTTCAATTCGTTGATTTAAATGGAGTCGCATACAATAATGAAAATTCAAAAGGTAAAATTATTGTTCTCAAATGCTGGTTTATTACCTGTCACGCTTGTGTTGCGGAATTTGCGAAATTGAACCAACTGGTAGATAATTATCGAAATCGGAAAGATATTGTCTTTATTGGTCTCGCACTGGATTCAGAAGAAAAATTAACTCAATTCTTGGCTCAAAAAAAGTTCAACTATGCAGTGGTTGCGGATCAGCAGAAATTTATTACAACTGAATTGAATGTAAGTATTTACCCGACTCACATCCTTATTGATTCAAATGGAATCATCCGCAAAGTGGTTAATAGCGCAGATGAATTGATCCCCGCATTAAAGGGTCAAAATTTGCCGGAATCTTCTTCGACTCAAATTCCACCATCATCGACCTCAACGGAATAGCCATTCAATGCCTCCCTCCGCTCGATTTGATTTTTTGGCGGATAGCCAGTGACTCGTCCGAATAGAGGAATTCGCGCGTTGAGTCGGGAAGAAACTCACTCATTTCATCCAGGCTATCATTCTTGATGGCCTGGCGGATATTGGAAGCACTGATGAAAATAGGAAGTTTGGAGGTAGAGGTGGTGGCCACTTTCCGCATGACTTCAACGATTTCTACTCCAACTGAAGGCAGTATCCTTTTCATCGCCTGGTTGTAGGCAGCCGTCGTAGCACAATATTTTTCCGTTCCCACATACCTCTTTTTTAGATCCAAAACGGGGACTACATAATCGGCAAAGATCTGCACATCCAGTTCTGCCTGCTTTTGCATCACATCCGTTATGGTCTCATTCTTTAAAAAATAGGAGGGGAAGATGGAACCGGAGACGATGTACATCCCACCCCGAACCATCACCACATTTTCAAGATGAGAGATTCCTTTTCGAATCAATTCCCACCTCACGGCAAAAGGAAAGGCAGAAAGATCCTCCTCTACGACGAAAAGATAAACCAGCTCATTTTCAGAGGCCGCCTTCTCGATCAAAAATTTATGCCCGTTTGTAAATGGATTGCAGTTGACAACCATGGATGCGATGGCTCCGGTTTTAGTGGAGCGTATCAGCGTTTTCAGGTAATCCTGGTAAGTGGAGATGGACTCAAAACCAAACTCCAGCAAGGCAAACAGCGGTGGAGAGGTTGCTATTTCATTGAATCCCAACCCATGAAACCTGACAGAATTCTCCGGACGGGTAAACACAAAGGTATGTTTGTAAATCTTTAGCAATTTCTCGGTCAGGTAGGTAACAATCAGTGCGAAAGCGGTTGTATCCCTGAATTTTGGTGCAACTGCCACATATTTCAGGATTCTTCCAAAATGCGAACCCGTTCCCACCAACTCTCCCTTGAGGTTGTAGACAATCATGGTACATTCCACTTCACTGGGTTCAAACTCAAAACCCAGCTGCTTGAGAAACCCCTTCACCAGTTTCACATCGAATGGATTCGCAAGATCAAGAGTCTCCTGCCGAAAGTCAGTATCTTCAAATGTCATTTTTTCTGAATAATTGTTGCAATAAATTCCTTTCCCTCCTCCTTCATCACCGACCAGACGAAAACCGATATGGCCAATAGGTCGGCTGAACCGCCAGGTGAAATATTTTCAGTTTCGCAATAGCTGACGAGCAAAGAAAAATTTGCTTCGTTGAAGTTTTTCAGGATTTCCCGGCAAAGATGCTGAAAGGTTGACAGCACTTCGGATCCACTCCGGAAAAGGATGTTTGTGTCCTTGTTGACAGACGCTATGGACAGGAAACACCGGGTCAATGCATCATCGTGCAGGCATGAAGTTTCTGCCAATTGTGTTAGCCCCTGCTCAAATACCGTCCTGAAACCGCTCTCTGCCTCCCCTCTTGCCCCACTGAATCCAAATTTATGAAATATCTCTTCTCCGTGAGTCAACTCCCTTCCGGGAATGACTGTGAGCTCATTCTGTACCAAATCCTTGCAAATGCCGGCTACTACTGAACGAAACGGTTCTGATCCGAAATGACCGTATCGTTTGTATAGCAATCCACAGGCAAAAAGGGAGAGTCCCATCAGGAAGATCACGCCCTTGTGAGTATTGACTTTTCCGGTTGCTTCGTACATAGCAGCTTCCATCCTCAATCCGATACTCCGGATGATTGGCAGAGCCATTGAATCATCCTCCTTACCAAAGGAGAGTCCTTCCCACACCAGGTCCCCAAAATATGGCGAAATGGCAGCAGAGGAGTCCAAAAAGGTGAGGTAATTCATATCGGCATGACTACCATTGCTGAATTTGTCGACCAGTCCGGGCTTTGGAGTAAGGGATATCTCGTAGAGTAACGCCTTCATTGCGAGGCTTGAGAGTCGTTTGACAATGGCCGATTCGGCTTGCTTTTTGTTGTATTCCGCCATCTTGTCAAACATAAAGCAACGCACCATCTCAAGTTCGTGCGTCTTCTGGCGTCTGCATTGGATGGCCGGTTCCATCTGACAGAAAAAACACAATTTGGATTTGCCGGAGGAGACCGGTGCCCCTTGCTGGTCGTTCAAATCCACATCCACAAACCGGCCCAACGGGTGATTTTCTTCGAAGGATTCGCAAAGCTGTTTCCAATCTTCAAGGGGATGCTTTCCAGTCACCACAGGGACCAGATAAAAGTCACCTGCCTCATCACTTATTTTAATGGCCATTTCCACCTTCGCCGCCAACTGATGGGCACCAAGGTGAAATTTCAGTTCATCCAGACAATGGTCAAAAAAGCAGGCAACGGTAGGATTGCTTTTGGGGTAGCCAGGCACATTCAGGCTCAGACTGAGGCAGGCTAAACCCTGTTCTGTCCATTTCCGTTTAAGCAATGCCCGCTGCTCGCGTGCTTCCAATATGGCCTGGAGTGGTTCGATGATTGTGTCTCCTTCGTTATATTTTGATCTCCTTTTCCTTAAGCTGATGGATCACGTCGATGATGGTTCCGTCGCGGTACTCAACGAGTCCAACGATTTTATCCGTGTACTCCAGGGGTGCCGGAATTCCGGTAATTTTGTCCACCTCAATTTCCAGATCATGGATCTCCTTGATGTTGAGTCCGGCCTTACGCAGGTTATCCTCCAGCTCAGGGAAGGCAGGATTCACACAAATCCCTCGCTCAGTCACCAGCACATGCACCGTTTCACCTGGAGTGACGATGGTATGTACTCTTTTTTTGATGATTGGAATCCTTCCACGGAAAGAGGGACAAACCACCACCGTCAGTTTGGCTCCGGAAGCAGTATCCGAGTGACCACCGGATGCGCCCCTGATCTTGCCTTCCGATCCTGTGATCACATTGACATTGAAATCCACATCAATTTCCAGTGCTCCGAGCACCACTACATCAATTTTGTTGGTGATACATCCACAATTAAACGGATTGGCATAAAGGGCTGCAGGAATCTCAATGTGGTGCCTGTTGTTCAACAATGAATTACTTACGACTGCATCGAAGGATTGCACATCGAAGATGGTTTCGAACAATCCTTCATTGAGCATATCCACGCAATAGGAGGTGATGCCGCCCAGCATAAAGCTTCCTTTCAATGCTTTTTTCTTCATCTTCTCCCGGATGAATTTTGCGACCGCCAGGGATGCCCCGCCGGCTCCAACCTGGAAGGCAAATCCCGGGACAAAAAAACCGGAGTGTTCGATCACATCGGCGGCAAGTTTGGCAATCCGCAGGTCCATCGGTGAATTGGTAATACGGGTGGTTCCAGTGGCAATCTTGGAGGCATCGCCAATCGAATCTACCAGAACCACATGGTCGATGAAGTTCTGTGAAATGGAAAGTGGTATGCAGGGAAAATCGACCAGATTATCCGTTACCACGATCACCTGCTTGGCATAACGTGCGTCAATCACGGCATAACCGATCGAACCGAAAGCAGATTTTCCATGGGAGCCAGTGGCATTTCCTTCACAGTCGGCCGCAGAAGCCGGAATCACGGCAAGGTCGATCTGTATTTTGCCGGTATGGATGCAACGTACCCTTCCCCCATGTGAGTGAATCACCACAGGGGTATCCAGTACGCCAAGGGCAATGGCACGGCCCAATTCGCTGCGTATGCCTGACGAAAAGATTTTCGTGACTGTTTGGTCTTTCAGATAGGGAAGGATCGGATCGTGGCACTCATTCAGGGAGGATGAGGCCAGTGTGATGTCACGGATCCCCATGTTGTGCAGAATGGTTAGGGTTTGCACCAACAAAATATCCCCGTTTCTCAGATGATGATGGAACGACACGGTCATACCGTTGTGCGGATTGCTCCGGATGATGGCCTCCTCCAGTGTCTTGCAAAGTTTGCTCTGGTGCGGCAGATAGGCTTTGTTGGGTGCCGGAATGGTGGGTTCGTCCATCCATCCCTTGCTCAACTTGGTCAACGCCCCCTGAAAGGGTTCCAACTTGCCGATTCCCTCCATGTATTCAGGGATTTCCCTGCCTAAACTGTTTAACATGATTGTAGTATTTTATGCTTTACCTGTTCTATTAATTTGTTTGAAATTTAATAGGTGCCTCTAAAATGGCCTATTGTGTATTCAATTAGTCGACTGTCACGTTGGCCAGCCTCAAAAGATATTCTGCCCTGGCCACAATCGGAGCATCGATCATTTTGCCATCGATGGCAAAAACGCCAATGCCTGCAGCGCTATTAGTTCTGAATTCCCTTACTATGCGGTAGGCTTTTCTGATCTCCTCCTCTGTCGGGGTATACACCTCGTGTACAATGTCAATCTGACGTGGGTTGATGACTGCCTTGCCTGTAAAACCGATTCTCTTTGCATATTCGGTTTCCCGCCGCAATCCCTCTTCATCGTTTACATCCGGGAAAACGGTATCGATCACATCGATGTGACTGGCTTTCGCAGCCATGATGATCCGTTTTCTGGCAAAATCAATACCGATGCCATCCGGTGTTGGAATGATGTTCATGTCGGCGGTCAAGTCCTGTCCACCAATGGTGATCGCATCAATGCGGCTGAATTTGCTTGCAATGTTGAAAACGTTCTGCACCCCCATCGCCGTTTCAATCATGGCATGCAGGGTCATTTTATTGTGTGGAAGGCCATGTCTCTCTTCTATTCGCTCGATAATATTGAGCAGTTCAATCACCTCCTCCGGGGATTCAGTCTTCGGATAGCGAATGGCAGAGGGCTGCAATGGTACAATCTCCTCCAGATCTGCCAGGCCAAACGGCGTGCTCAGATGGTTGACCCTCACGCAAACTTCGGCATCATAGAAATCGGTCACCTTGAACATATTCCTGACGAGCGTCCGGGCAGCATCCTTTTGGTTCAGGGCTACCGCATCCTCGAGATCAAGAAGAATGCTGTCTGCACCGTATATGCCACCCTGCTGAATCATTGCCGGATTGTTTCCGGGAATGTAAAGCATCGTCCTGCGATTGTTAAATTTTTTCATCTGAAATCTACTGTTTTAAGGTTCCTTCCTGCAAATCGAGCGAGCGCTTGATGGCTGTTTCCAGACGTGCTTTGATGGTGGGTTCAAGAGCTCCCTTGTCCTTGGCAATCAAGTGAATATCCGTCATCTCAAACTGATCCAAAAGATCAATGACAATTTTGTTGAAACTCTCGCCAAATTGCTGCATGACGGAGGAGCTGATCTCAATTCTCCTGCCTGATTTATCCGGAAGTGGCTCAATCAGCACAATGACATCGCTCGATTCAAAGGTTCCTGCCTGAGCTGGAATTTTTGGTTTCATGTTATTTTTTTTAATAATCGTCCTTTCAGTGCGATAATTCGAATGGTTAGCCACAACAACACTTGTGGCGCCGTGTAACGCCTTCAAATTTTATGCAAAATTAGGATATAAATCCGGCTGAAGGATGACATTTCGCAATATGATAATAAACAGATAACATTTTTAGGATTAAAAATTTGGATCGTAAATATTTATGTCGTATGTTTGCGTCATTAGAAATAAAAAATATGAACAATTCACAAAAATTCGACAACGACCTTCAGGAGCTGGCAAAATTTGCAAGGGTGATCTCCCATCCTGCCCGACTGGCCATCCTGCAATATCTTGCTGAAACAAGGAGCTGTATTTCAGGAGACATTTCCGACTTTATCCCGCTTAGCCGAACAACGGTCTCCCAGCATCTGAAGGAGTTGCGGGATTTGGGGCTGATTCACGGAGAGATCGACGGCCTCAAGATCAACTACTGCCTATGCAACTCCACACTTTCCCGCTTCAAGGAGAAATTCACAAAATTCTTTGCCGGTATAGGGACCTTCGATATCGACTGTAACTGCTGACACTCTTTACCTTCCCATCTTCTTATCTTCACATTTACTCATATTCATTTTATGAAAATTTTAATACTCTGCACGGGAAACAGTTGCCGAAGCCAAATGGCACACGGCTTTCTCCAATCTTTTGATCCAACCCTTACGGTTTGTTCTGCAGGAACACAGGCATCCGGAAAACTCAATGTAAAAGCAGTTGAAGTAATGAAGGAGGCTGGTATCGACATTAGCCACCACACCTCTGATTCCGTGGAAAAGTACCTGGATGAGGCATGGGACTATGTCATTACTGTCTGCGGAGGCGCAAATGAAGCTTGCCCAGCCTTCTTCGGACAGGTCAAACACCGGCTGCACATCGGATTTGATGATCCGTCGCACGTCATCGGCTCGGAAGAGTTCATTCGGAGCGAGTTTCTGCGGGTGCGGGATGAAATCAGGGATGGTTTCTATCAATTCTATCTGAACAATTTGAAAATGATTTAATTTGAAAATTTGAATTCCATGAAACCAGAAGATATCAAATCAGTGGTCCGCGAAAAATATGCAGAGATTGCCAACCAGAGCAAATTAACCAACGAAACCTCCTGTTGTGGTGCCACAGGATGCTGCTCCGGAACCGACTACACCATTTTCAGTGAAAAATATGATCTGCTGGAAGGCTACCATCCGGATGCTGACCTGGGACTTGGTTGTGGAATCCCAACGGAGTTTGCACAGATCAAAAAGGGAGATACTGTGCTGGATCTGGGTTCCGGAGCAGGAAACGATTGCTTTGTCGCCAGGGCTCTGGTGGGGGAATCCGGTACCGTGATCGGTGTTGATATGACGGAGGCCATGATTTCCAAGGCCAGAATAAATGCAGAAAAGCTCCATTTCCACAATGTCGAATTCCGGCTTGGAGACATTGAGAATATGCCTGTAGATGCAGATTCTGTGGATGTCGTCATCAGCAATTGTGTGTTAAACCTGGTACCCGACAAGCAAAAGGCATTCGCAGAAATCATCAGGGCACTGAAACCCGGTGGACACCTTTGTGTCTCGGATGTGGTGATCAAGGGAGAATTGCCCGACAAACTCAAGGAGGCTGCCGAAATGTATGCAGGTTGCGTATCTGGGGCCATACAGTTGCACCATTACCTTGAAATCATGACCAAAACAGGATTCGAAAATATCCGGATTCACAAGGAGAAATCCATTACCGTACCAGACAGCATCTTACTGAATTACCTGAACAAGGAGGAGTTGTCGCTGTTAAAATCCTCCGGTACCGGAATCTTCAGTATTACCGTTTACGCCGACAAACCAATCTAAAGTCCTTGTAAGACCTTCACCATCATTACCATATTAGCACATTAGCACATTATCCTATGCCTGCTCAAAAACGATTGAATTTTCTGGACCGAAACCTGACCTTATGGATTTTTCTGGCGATGCTGATTGGCGTCCTCTCTGGTTGGGCCAGTCCTCAAGTGGCTGCTTTCTGGAATAGTATGTCTCGCGGAACAACCAATATTCCCATCGCCATCGGACTGATTGTGATGATGTATCCTCCCCTTGCCAAAGTGAAGTATGAAGAGCTGGGGGATGTTTTTAAAAACACGAAGGTTCTGGCTATCTCTCTTGTTCAAAATTGGGTTGTTGGACCCATTCTGATGTTTCTGTTGGCTATTCTCTTCTTTAAAATATTTCCGGGAGAGAACAATGCCAACCTTCCCTATATGTACGGAATCATTCTGATTGGCTTAGCCCGCTGCATCGCCATGGTCATTGTATGGAACGATCTGGCGAAAGGAGACACACAATATGCAGCGGGACTCGTTGCCTTTAATTCCATCTTTCAGGTACTGTTTTTTTCAGTCTACGCCTATGTATTTATTGCCGTACTGCCAGGTTGGTTTGGCATACCCATCAACCACAGTGTCGAAGCCATCACCATTTGGCAAATTGCGCAAAGCGTCTTCATCTATCTGGGTATTCCTTTCCTGGCAGGTTTTTTTACCCGCTTTATCTTGATCAGATTGAAAAGCAAGGAATGGTACCATACCAGGTTCATTCCCAAAATTAGTCCGCTGACCTTGATTGCCTTACTCTTTACCATTGTAGTGATGTTTTCCCTAAAAGGAGAATACATTGTTAAAATACCGCTGGATGTGGTCGTAATTGCCATTCCGTTGGTCATATACTTTCTCATCATGTTTGCAGGTTCGTTTTACCTGAGCAGAAAAATGGGCGCCACCTACGAACAGACTGTTACACTGTCATTTACGGCTGCAAGCAACAATTTCGAGCTGGCCATTGCGGTTGCTATTGCGGTATTCGGAATCAATTCCGGCGAAGCATTTGCCGCTGTCATCGGACCTTTGGTGGAGGTTCCGGTGATGATTATGCTGGTAAGGTTCGCTTTACGAAGAAGGCAAAAGTAGAAAGTCAAAAGGCAAAAGTAAGAACGCCGCAATCATTATTTCGGTGTCTGGACAAATATTTTGGTTTAGGAAAGTTAATTTCTGGAGTCCCTCACTTTTGCCTTTTTACTTTTGCCTAGTTTTTAGGAGCATCCCTAAAAACACCAGTCCCACGCCAAAAAACAAGGTAATTGCCAAGACAGAGTAGCGCATGCTGCCTGTGATGGCTTCGATGATACCAAAACTGAAGGTTCCTGCCACGGTAGCCAATTTTTCTGTCACATCGTAAAAACTAAAAAAAGAGGTATGATCGGTAGTCTCAGGAAGCATCTTGGAATAGGTTGATCTGGCCAGAGACTGGGATCCCCCCATGACGATTCCAATGACAAATGCAGCCACCATAAACCCGGATGCGTGGGTGATGGTAAATGCATACATGCAGACGACGATCCAGATCACAACGGAAATAATCAAGGCTTTCAGATTTCCGATGCGTCCGGAGAGGTTTGCAAAGAACCAGGCCCCGAACATCGCGACAAGTTGGATCACCAATATGGTTGGGATCAATACGCCCTCCTTGAGGCCAAGTTCCTTCTCCCCAAAAGTGGCAGCCATAAACATCGTCGTCAATATTCCCATCATGATAAAAAAGAAACCCAGCAGATAGACACTAAGCTGGTAAGATCCACGCACCTGCCGGAAAACTATCCTTAACTCCTTGTAACCATTGCTGATCACATTTTCACGGTGCAGGCGTTTGCTGAATATATATTTTGGAAGTTTCCGGAAGGTCATGGTCGAAAATCCAATCCACCAGACACCTACCGTCACAAAGGAGATTCTGGCTGGCAGGGAAGAATCTTTTGTAAATCCGAAAAATTCTGGCATCATGATCATCCATAGATTGAATAGAAGCAGGATCACTCCACCCAGGTACCCCATGGAGTAACCGCGGGCACTGATGGCATCCTGGTCTACGGGTTCGGCGATGACGGGTAGAAACGAGTTGTAGAAGACAATACTTCCCCCGTATCCAATGGTTCCCAGGGTAAAAGCAACAATGCCCAGTTCGATGTGCTGCGGATCAAAAAAATAGAGCAATCCGCAGGATACCGCACCAATCCAGGTAAAGGCACGCATAAAACCTTTTCTGCGTCCGGTATAGTCGGCTATCGAGGAGAAAAGCGGTGATCCAACTGCCACAATAAGGTAGGCTACGGCAATCGACCAGGAATAAAGCACGGTGTTGATCACTTTCCAGCCGAAGAAGGATACCATGAAGTCATCCCCATGACGGGTCACCGTATTGTAATAGATGGGAAAGATCGTCGATGAAATAGTTAGCTGGTAAACCGAATTGGCCCAATCGTACATGACCCAAGCCTTCACCACTTTGGGATCACCTTTCAGGATTGCTTCCGGTTGAGAAATTGTCTGCATAAATCAACACTAATTAAAGGCAAAAGACAAAAAGGCAAAAGTAAGGTACTCTCAAAATTAGTTCCCAATTCCAAAATATTCGGTCCAGCATTGAAATATTTATTGTGGCGTTCTCACTTTTGCCTTTTTAGTTTATCCTTTAGCCTTCCGTAGGATAATCTTCTTTTGCGGCACAGCAGTTGTCACAGGGGGTTTCTCCATCGGGCCACGAAGGTGAATAATCAATCCGTTTAAAAAATTCCGGAGCAACTGGTCACCGCACTCCTTGTAATTGGGATGGTCCTCTTTCCGGAAGATGGCACCAAGTTCGGTGGTGGTAGTCTTGAAATCAACCAGCGCCAAAATTCTTACGATGTCATCGTCCTTGAGTTGAAGGGCAACCCGAAGTTTCTTTAATATATCATTGTTTGTCATGCCCAAAGATACAATTTTTCAAAATATCCCTTTCTTTCCATATCCTTACGATCGGCTTCAAACAGAAACAGTCGACTCACGGGTAGAATCTCCGGTTACTGGCATTCTGAAAAGTTTCGCATCATTCACGACTGATTTTTGTCAGTTTCTTTCCTTGATGAAAATCCTAACTTTGCCGCGTAAAATATTTCCTTGATATCCCTGCAGATGGAAAATTATTTCAAGAAGTTCAGAGAAAATATCGTTGGCATTGACCAGGATTTCGACTCACCTTATGGAAAGAAAACCATCCTGTACGGCGATTGGATTGCCAGTGGCAGACTCTATCGCCCGATCGAAGAGATCCTGACGAACCAGTTTGGCCCTTTTGTCGGGAACACGCATACCGAAGCCAGTGAAACGGGCACGTTGATGACCAAGGCCTATCACCATGCCCAAAAAATCATCAAGGAACATGTCCACGCTGGTCCCAACGATGTAATCATTAATGCCGGATCGGGGATGACCACAGTCATCAACAAATTGCAGCGCATTCTGGGGATCAGGTCCATGGCGAAATTTTTCAGGCAGGACAGTATTCCAGGAGAAGATCGTCCGGTTGTCTTCATCACCCACATGGAACATCACTCCAACCACACCTCCTGGCTCGAGACCATTGCAGACGTGGTGCAGCTGACTCCCGACAAGGATCTGCTCGTTGACCCGGAACAACTTCGTCTGGAATTGAACAAATACCCGAACCGGAAAATGAAGATTGGCTCTTTCACGGCCTGTTCCAATGTAACGGGAATTTCGACACCCTACCATGAAATGGCTAAAATCATGCATGAAAACGGAGGACTCTGTTTCGTGGATTTTGCAGCCTCGGCGCCCTATGTTCCCATCAATATGCATCCGGATGACCCTTTGATGGCCTTGGATGCCATTTTTTTCTCCCCACACAAGTTTTTGGGCGGACCTGGCAGTTCCGGAGTAATGGTATTCAACTCCTCTATTTATACTTGCAAAGTTCCCGACAATCCGGGTGGCGGAACCGTCGACTGGACGAATCCATGGGGAGAATTCAAATATGTTGACGACATCGAAGCGAGGGAGGATGGTGGCACTCCTGCGTTTCTCCAAACCATCAAGGCTGCACTTAGCATTCGTCTAAAGGAGCAGATGGGTATGGAGCAGATGAGGATTCGTGAAGAGGAGTTGTTAAAAATTATTTTTGAAGAGATGCCCAGGATTCCTCAGTTACATATGATGGCAGACAACATCCGGGATCGTCTTGGCATTATCTCCTTCTATTTGGAAGGAGTACATTTCAACCTGGTGGTTAAGTTGTTGAATGATCGTTTTGGGATCCAGGTCCGGGGTGGATGTGCCTGTGCGGGCACCTATGGCCACTTTCTGCTTCATGTCTCCCACGCACAGTCCAGACAAATAACGGACCGTATCAATTTTGGAGATCTCTCCCAAAAACCAGGATGGATCAGGCTTTCCCTCCATCCGACCATGACCAATGCTGAGATCTACACCATCCTGGATGCCATCAGGCAAGTGCAGAAAAACCATGAAGTTTGGGGCTGCGATTATCACTACAACAACAAGACCAACGAATTCAGCCACATTGCTGAAATGGCTGACAAGACTGAGATTGTCAGACCCTGGTTTGAGATGGAATAATGAACTATTTTCGATTTTGGAAGGTGGAAGATTGCATTATTTTTCAAAATATTTCTACATTATTGGATGCTAACATGGGAAATACCGTCACCTGATACAATGTTTATTTCAAGGTGAATAGTCTGGAGTAGAGAAAATAGAAAATCAATAAATAAAAAACGCCCCATTTCTGAGGCGTTTTTTATTTATTTCGTTCGGTTAATTAACCCAATCTTGCTTCGAGTTGTTCAACCTGAAGTTTCAATTCTTGTGGATATCTTTCACCCAAGGAAGCTTGTTGCTCTTTGATCAGATCAAGTTCGTCTTTCCAGAGTGCCTTGTCAACTTTCACTAGTTCTGCAATATCTTCTTTGGTAACATCCATTCCGCTGATGTCAATGCCGTCAATGGTTGGGACAAAACCAATCGGAGTTTCCGTTGCAGCGGCTGTACCTTCACACCTTCCAAAAATCCAGGCAAGGACACGCATGTTATCGCCATAACCAGGCCACAACCATTTTCCTTCCTTGTCTTTGCGGAACCAGTTTACATTGAATATTTTGGGTAATGCTTCCGGTTTTGGTGCATTCTTGCCAATGGTCAGCCAGTGGCCAAAATAATCAGCCATATTGTAACCGCAGAATGGCA
>Ga0118677_10008314_pt1 | contig 16675 bp, 15 predicted proteins | sample AliMusrvi5mmetaG_FD_86154 | JGI IMG/M metagenome (GOLD analysis project Ga0118677, IMG submission 86154) | reverse complement strand
CCGGGCAGTTTAATTGTCGACTTCGGACCCCTGTTGGGGTCCGAAGTCGGAAGGCGAGGGTCCCGACAGCAACGTGGGCGCGCGGCCCCGGTCTCAAAGTGCTATTATCCGTCCTACGAGCTGGACAGGAAGGGGAAGGCAGTGTACAATAACAGGGTCTCGCCTCAAGGGCTTTCAACTACGAGCGGGACAACCTCTTAAAATATGGGGTGAGGTCAGAATGCCCAAGAAAAAATTGGATCTAAAAATTTACGGCGAGAACGGCATAACCATTTTGTGGTTCTCCAGCCTACTCTATCAGAGCGGAAGGGGGCGGAAGGGGCAGCGCGGGGCCGTCAAAAACTTTCTCCGACATACAGTTAAGGATTTGGACGGGAAATCCCTCCTTAAGGGGAAATTGGATCACAATCGAATTGACGAGATTATCCTCTTTTACAATTTTGGGAAAGGTGGCCGTGAAGATTGGGGAAGTTTTGGAGAGCCAGACGCTATCCTGATTACGAAAAACTACACTATCTACTTTGAATTCGAAACCGCCGCATTTGACAACATCGAGAAGAGATTTAAATATCCCTGGAAACAGCTTGTGCGATTCTACCAGTTCGGTCTAAGCCAACCGGACAGATCAACAAAAGAATTGATCTATCCGGCAGAGAAGAAATTGCGATATCGGATACCCACAAAAAACGAGCACCTTTTCGGCCTATTGCATCAAATGAAGGGTCCGAATTGGGATAAACCATTCTATGTTGTGTGCGTCAGCGATGATGAGAACCCTCCGCCTATTTATAAAGCGAAGGCTAATGCCTTCGTGGATTCTTTGAGCGGTCAAAACCCGCAGGGGAAGTTCGGCTGGATGGGATATCCAGACATGAAGGCTTGGCTGGAGTCGAAGCCCGTGGGTAAGAATTGGCCGAAAATCGCTGAGATGATGCATGAAGGCGCCCTGAGGTGGTCCACGCTAAGAAAATTTTTATAGCGGTCTTTTTGTGCTGCGAGTCCCGAAGTGCGCATCGACTAAATATTGAAAGGTTCTCGGTATTGCCCGGTTGGCGACTGGGCACTGCTTTTTCATCTCACCATCAGTGGCGGCCGCCAAGTGCAAACATAAGGTGTCCTTAAGCCGAAGCGTGGCTTTTTTCTGACTGCAACCTCCCTGCCGTAGATATTCTACCGGCCGATGACGTGGCCGCGTAGGCGGCCATTGCCCAGAAGCGGCTATTGCCCGACCTGGCGGCCTGCCCAACGTAGGAGGAATGGACTCCGGGCAGTTTAATTGTCGACTTCGGACCCCTGTTGGGGTCCGAAGTCGGAAGGCGAGGGTCCCGACAGCAACGTGGGCGCGCGGCCCCGGTCTCAAAGTGCTATTATCCGTCCTACGAGCCAAGCCCAATCCGCAGACCCTGCCATTCTTAATCACATGGGCGTGATCGATAGTCAGGCAATCACGATCACGGTCCATGACCAATCTCTGCCCATCGTGATCACGCACCAGGAGCGCCGCCCGTGATCACGGTGATCATCCGGGCGGCTCCAGTTGGGTGTTCGGGGTCGCGCCGAGGCCAGTACCCCGCCGTGATCACAGACATCCGCAGGCGGCAGTGGCCCAGGCTATGCACCAGGGGACAGGACAGACCGGTCGGCCCGGTGGCTGTGCGCCGGGCGGCCTACACCTTGATCCAGGAGATCGGCGACTTCCCGGGCATCTCAGAACTCGGGATCGTCACCGACCGCCATCCAGGCCCCGGCGGCCACGCTGGTGCCCATCGCCATACTAATAATCCCAAGTCCAGATTGCTTCCCAGGCTATTAAGGGCTACAATTCCAAAGACCACCAACCATGAGCTGCGGCAAGGTCATGGGCGCTGAGAAGTTTTGGATTACAGATGAAGGGGAGACCATATGGCAAGAAGCCAGATTCCGTTTCTGCCGTTGCTAATCATAATCATCGCATCCGCATGTGCAACAATCCCTGAGAAATTTCCGTCCAACGCTGATCTCCTCTTCGATTCCGGGGTCGATGCAGGGACGAAGCTGGCAAAAAATAACGATGATTTGATTTCTAAGAATCACCCAATAATAGTGGTTGACATGAATATGTCGGCCAGCCGTGCGGAAATTGATCCACTTAATACAATCGTAAAAGATGCGCTGACTCACGCGATTAGCAAAGCAGGACTCCTGCTTGAGCGAGAGTCGACAGTTCTTCCGGATGTCGTTCGTGAAATGGGGGAGAAGTTCAGCGCTTCAAGCGAAGGCAGAGGGTATTCTACCGTCGGCACCGGCAAAATGAGGGCCATTTTGGATAATGCCGTGAATATTAGGAACAAGGGGGAACTTCCGACGGCAGCTGCCATCTTAGGCTACCGCATCCTTGATTTGGGAGTAATGTACAAGAAGGTGGACGATCCAGGTCTGCTTCAGCGATCCGCAGAGACTTATTTGTTCTATGAGTTCATTGATTCCAAGGATGGGCATGTCATCCGATCTGACCGACTGCGCGGCACAGCGACGGATACCATTAGCGTGGACGCTAGAGATACGGTAGAGAAATCCACATTGAGACCAACGGCATATCCCATGCCTACTTATGCGCCTGTAAGGGACCAAGTACGGCCCATCAGATTCGAGAATACGCCGCCAGGAAGCGAATTAAGGGCAAAGACGTTGGGGGGATTTTTTAAAGGCGTAGACATATTCGGTGGTGTCGCAATTCCGATGTACGCCCGCGCAGGAGGAACCACACCAAAAAACTTAACGGCGGGAGTCCAAGGCGGTCTTCGTATGAGGACGCATTCGATTTGGTCTGTCTTTGCGCGGTATTCATATTTACAATTACAAAATACGGCTTCCAAATATTATTATCAGTATAACGGGACCACGAGATATTATTATCAGTACGGGACCCCGAGGTTGAATTTATTTGCGCTGGGGATTGAAGCGAGGTTCTTCCAGTACAATGGTTTTGAAGCTTACGGGCTTGTAGGTCCAGGCTTCAACCACCCTGTACAGGGGAAAACGAGTTCGACGGCAGCCCTAGCTGGGGTAGGAATGGATTATTCATTGTCTTCTTTTCTGATTTTTGGGGAGATTGCCTATAATCGCATATTTTCCAATTACTCTCCGAGCCTTTTACAACAGCTTGCCAGCTTCAATGTCGGTGCGGGATACCGATTTGGCGCGTGACAATGCAGCCAGTATCTTCGAGTCTTTAGGCTATCGTGACGTCCCTCAAAATTCCTAGAGGGTTCCAAAAAAGCAGGAACTGGGCGCCATCAACGGCTCCGGGTATGCCCTTCCCCCCTTGCCCCGGCAGCGCGCAGCATAGCCTCCTAAGATGCCAGACTAGCTATATGCCCCAGGCTGCTTCACCGGCGCCTCAGGGCTCGTAATCGTCACAGGCATGGGCCTAGCCCCCGGCAGCCCCGAGCACGGCCCAGAACGGGGTCCTGGCCGCCGCCGATGGACCGGCGGGGGTCGCGAGGCGCACCTCTCTTTGGTTCACTATGGGGCGCGTCCGGTTAGTGCTCCAAATCGCCGAGACAACACGTACGTTGTCCTGCGGGACGCTTGAACACACCGCTCGACCTGAAGCCCCGCGCCACTCCATGGAGGGGCTGAGAACCATGGAAGCCGCCGTGCCTCTGTGGTGCATCTAGTTGCGCCATAAACAATGATCTTGCGCACCTTTGCGGAGTCTTGCGGAGTTTGGCTGCCCGTCGGATTGGACACCACCCTGGACACCAAGCCCCCAACGAGGAATTGGGAGATGCCCGGAAAAGTGTTGTAGAATATACGGAGCCGGGCAGTTAGCTCAGCGGTAGAGCACTGTCCTCACACGACAGGGGTCATAGGTTCAAATCCTATACTGCCCACCATTTTATTCCCTTAGCGCCGCCCTCCTTCGCCTAACCATTTCCTTCCCAGGGATGGCCACAAGTCCCTGTGTATCACGGGAAAAGGCACCTACCGAATCCCTGTCCCACCCCGGCATCGGTCCGGCTATCGGGGAAGCGGAACTTTCCGCAGTCCACGTCGTATATATGTCGGGAAGCAACCATGAAGAATCTGATACCCACCGATCACATCGAGCAGCAAATCCACCAGATCCGCAGCCACCGCGTGATGTTGGACGCCGATGTGGCCCATATTTACGGGGTCTCCACAATGCGCCTCAATCAACAGGTGAATCGCAATCGGGAGCGCTTCCCCGAAGACTTCATGTTCCAGCTCACGAAAGAGGAGGCCGCCGCTTTAAGATTGCAAAATGCAATCTTAAAGACCAGCCGCGGTCAGCACCGCAAATATCTTCCCTACGCCTTCACGGAACACGGGGCGGTCATGCTCTCCGCCGTTCTTCGGACCCCTGTCGCCGTCGCGGCCAGCATCCAGATCGTCCGCGCCTTCAACCGCCTACGCCAGATGGCGCGGGCACACAAGGACCAGGCCATCGCACTTGCGGAACTTGCGCGAAGGGTCGCTGGCCATGACGAAAAATTCCAAGCCGTCTTTGAGGTCATCCGGGGGCTCATGGAACCTCCGGCAACGCCCCACAAGCAGATAGGGTTCACGCCTTCGGGGAAGCCCTAGAAGGACTTCAGCGTTGCCGTCTGCCCGGCGAGCGCAAGCGGGGCGATTCCGAACTGCTGCCCGCGGGGGCTGCTCAGCGCCCGCTCGCGGAGTGCAGCCAGGCGAGGAAAAGCATCAGGCTGCACAGGTTAAGCGTGCAGCCTGGGCTCCAAAAAACCAAGAACATTCCCACCGCCACGCCGAACATCTCCAGAAAGGGCCGGCTGTGGGCGCGGGCTCCCGCGGCCCTGGCATCGGCCAGCCTCTGCTCTATCTCCTCCAGCTCGTGACGGGACACCGTCATGCCGCCCAGCGCGTGGGCGCGCCGGTAGTTCCCCAGCGCCCCGTCATAATCGCGGCGGCGCTCGCAGACCTCGGCCATCGCCCAAAAAGCGGCGGCGTTCTTGTCATCGGCTCGGATCATGCCCGCGGCATGGGCCTGGTCTTCCTCATATAAGTCGCGCAACGCCCGGTCCTGCTCCCGCTCCCGGTTCCTGGTCAGAAAAAACAGGACCCCCAACGACCCCGGCAGGATGAACCAGGCCGACGGCAGGAAAATGCTCAGCAGCCAACCCATGATCGGCCCGGCCAAGCCCAGGAACAAGAACCAAAGATCAGGGATCTCGCGATCCCGCGTCTGGCGAAGCTGATGGGAACTCCAATAGGAAGCCAGGCTGATGATCCCATACGCCATCAGCCCATGATAAACGACAAGCAGGGCCGTTTTGAAAAGGAACAAGGCGCCGATGCCTGCTACTGCCCCGGCTGTTGCTGCCGCCTCTGGATCTCCTGCTCCATCTCCTTGCCCATGTCATCCATCTCGGAGATCTCCTTCTGGATGAGCTCCTCGGCTTGGTACGGCTGGACCGGGGTCAAGATCTTCGGCGCGACAGGCTTGGCCGGCTCCACCTTCGCCAGGACCTTTTCCGGCGCGGTGATATCGACCTGGGGAACAGGCGTCGATGCGGCGGGCTTGGTTTCGACCGGCGGCTTTGGCACCGGCGTGGGCTGGGATGCGGCCACGGGCTGCTCTACGGCCGGAGCGGTCACGGCCTTGGCCGCGACCCCCGCCGCGATGTAGCGCACCTGCGGGTCGTTCTTGGCCAGCCAGCCCTTCACCACGTCCGACTGGATGGAAAAATTCACGCTGGTGATGGTCAGGCCGTCCTTGGCCTGGCGCGCCATCGAAGTGTTGACGCCGATCATGGCGCCGTGGCCGTCGAGCAAAGGGCCGCCCGAGTTGCCGCGGTTGATGCTCGCGTCGGTTTGGAACACGTTCTTGCCCTGGACCCCGCCCAGATTCGCGACCACCGTGCTCACCACGCCCTGGGTCAGGGTCCACAGCCCGCCCTGCTCCGGGTGCCCGATGGCCACCACCGGGTCGCCGGCCTGCACGGCGGCGGCGTCGCCGAAAGGCACGACCGTGAGGCGGCCGGGGCTGCCCTCGATCTGGAGCAATGCCAGGTCCAGAGCCCGGTCCCAGGTCACGACTTTGGCGGCCAGAGGATTGGTCAGGTCCGTTTGCGGGTCGCCGGTGAGCTTGGCCGGCTTCAAGTAGACGCGGATGGAGGCGTAGGGCTCGCCGGCGTCCGACCTTACCACCACGTGGGCGTTGGTCAGGACATGGCCCTGTTCGTCGATGATGCTCCCCGTGCCCAACTCGCCGGCGCCGCCCTGGCCCACGGCCATGATCAAGACCACCCCCGGCCCCACGCGCTGATAGATCTCGCGCGCGGAGATCTCCCCCTGGCCGGCGGCCGGCGCGGCAGCGAGGACGGCGAGCGCGGACAGGAAGACAGGCAATCGGTTCATGGCGGCACCTCTCTAATTGCAGTTTAGCAAAATGCGCCCGTCCGTCAAGCATGGTATAATGGCGCCCCGCCATGAACGAAGGACGCGCCGCCATCCAGACTTTCGGGCTCACCAAGCGCTTCGACGGCCTCGTCGCCGTAGACGGCATAGACCTGACCGTCCCCGAAGGCGAGGTCTTCGCCCTGCTCGGCCCCAACGGCGCGGGCAAGACCACGCTCATCAGCATGCTCTGCACCTTGGTCAAGCCCACCTCCGGCTCGGCCCTGGTGGCAGGCCACGACATCGTCAGCGCCGGCCTCGAGGTGCGCCGCAACATCGGCATCGTATTCCAGGAGCCCAGCGTCGACGACCTGCTGACCGGGCGGGAGAACCTCTCCCTGCACTCCATGCTCTACGGAGTGCCCCGCCGCGAGATTCCCGGCCGCATCGAACGTATGCTCGAGGCTGTGGGCCTGACCGATCGCGCCGACGACCTGGTGCGCACCTACTCCGGCGGCATGCGGCGCCGCCTGGAAATCGCGCGCGGCCTCATCCACGAGCCGCGCATCCTGTTTTTAGACGAGCCCACCCTCGGGCTCGATCCGGCCAGCCGCCGGGCGGTCTGGAGCCACATCCGGGATCTAAAAAAGCGCGTTGGCGCCACCATCATGCTCACCACGCACTACATGGAGGAGGCCGACGACCTTGCGGACCGCGTCGCCATCATAGACCGGGGCCGCATCCGCGAACTGGGCACGGCCAACGAGCTCAAGCGCAAGGTCGGAGGCGACATCGTGGTCCTCAAAGCCGACGTGGGGCCCGAGGCCTTCGCCGGGCTGGATTTCGTAAAGGAGGCGCTGCGCCAGGACGACACCCTGCGCCTGACAGTCCCGGACGCCCACCTCCACCTCAAGGCCATCCTGGACCGCTGCCCCTCCATCGCCGAGGTGCAGGTCCGGCGCGTCACGCTCGACGACGTGTTCCTCAAGTTCACCGGCCACCAGATCCGCGACGAGGAAGGCCGGGACACCATCTTCGAAAGGATCGCCGGCTCACTCAACGCGCGATGAACCTCTTGAGCATCGAATTCAACGCCGTCTACGCCATCCTCCTGCGCGAGGCCAAGATCTACTTCCGGGAGAAGGAGCGCATCATCGCCGTCCTGGTCTCGCCGCTGCTCTTCCTGTTCGTGATGGGGCGAGGGCTGGCCGGGCACAGCCCGGTGCCGGGGGTGAGCTACCAGCAGTTCATCTTCCCGGGCATCCTGTGCATGGTCATCCTGTTCACGGCCATCACCTACGGGCTCTACATCATCTGGGACAAGCGGCTGGACTTCCTCAAGGAGGTGCTGGCCGCGCCCATCTCGCGCGCCACCCTGTTCCTGGGCAAGTCCCTGGGCGGGATGCTGGGAGCCGTGGCCGAGGCCCTCATCCTGCTGCTCATCGGCGCGGCTTTCATCCTGCCCCTGGGGCCGCTGCGGATCGCGGCGGCGCTGGCGGCCTCCATGCTGATCGCGTTCTTGATGGCCGCCATCGGGCTGGCCATCGGGGCGCGCATGAAGAGCATGGAGGGCTTCGGCCTGGTCATGAGTTTCCTGACCTGGCCCATGTTCTTCTTCGGCGGCGCGCTCTTCGACCTCAACCAGTCCGGCCCCTGGCTGCGCCTGGCCGCCTATCTGGACCCCTTCACCTACTGCGTGGACCTCATGCGGCGCATCCTGCTGGGCTGGAGCGTCCTGCCCCCGGCCCTGGACCTGGCGGCCGTCCTCGCCTGCACGGCGGCGGCGACGGCCTGGGGCGTAGTCTCCTTCGGCGCGCTCCAGCAGACCCGCTGAGCGGGCGGCCTCAGTCCTTCAGCCGGCGCAAGAGATAGGTGAACTGTAGAGAGCGCATCCGGACGCGCTCCTCGATATCCGCGGCCGCGCCATGGCCCCCTTCGATATTCTCCCAGTAAAGGACCGGGTGCCCCTCGGCCTCCAGCCGGGCCGCCATCTTGCGCGCGTGCGCGGGGCCCACGCGGTCGTCCATGGTCGAGGTCAAAAAGAAGACCTCGGGGTAGCCTGCGCCGCGCCTGACGTTCTGGTAGGGTGAATAGCGGCTGATGGCCTCCGCCATCTTGGGGTCATCGGGATCTCCGTATTCTCCGATCCAGCTGGCCCCGGCCGCGATCTTGGTGTAGCGCAGCATGTCCAGCAGGGGGACCTGGCAGACCACGGCGCGGAAGAGCTCCGGCCTCTGGATGAAAGTCACGCCGACCAGGAGCCCGCCGTTGCTGCCGCCCATGATGCCCAGGCGCCGGGGCGAGCTCACCTTGCGGCGGACGAGGTCCTCGGCCACGGCGATGAAGTCGTCGTAGGCCCGCTGGCGGTGCTCCTTCAAGGCCGCCATGTGCCACCAGGGGCCGAACTCGCCGCCGCCGCGGATGCCGGCCAGGGCATAGACGCCCCCGGCCTCGGCCCAGACCTTGCCCATGTCGTTGAGATAGGAAGGGGCCATCGATATCTCGAAGCCCCCGTAGCCGTAGAGCAGGGCCGGGGTCGAGCCGTCGAGCTTGAGGCCCTCGCGGTGGACCAAGAAGTAGGGCACCTTGGTCCCGTCGGCGCTGACCGCCTCGGACTGCTCCACGGCCAGGCCCCGGGCGTCGAACCGGGCCGGCAGGCTCTTGACCGCCCGGGGCGCGGCCAGGCCGCGCTCCGGATCGTAAGCATACAGGGTGGTCGGGGCCAGGAAGCTTTCGTAGCCCAGGTAGACGAGGCTGTCGAAATCATCGAGCGCGCGCACCGAGGCCCGCCCCAGGCCCGGCAGAGGCACGGCCGAGGAGGACCAGATCCCATCGGGGGTCCTGGAGAGCCGGAGCACCTGGCCCTGCACGTCCCTCAGGACATCGAGATACAGGCTGTCCCGGCTGGAGGCGACGCCGACGATGGAGGAGCGGCTGTCCGGGGCCCATACCAGGCCGGCCGAGAGTTCGGGCCGGTCCTGCCAGAGGCTCGCCAGCGGCAGTTCGACCAAGGCCCCGGCCGGAAGGACGCCGTTGCCGCGCTTCCAATCCGAGCGCAGGACGGCCAGGAGTCGGCCTTGGAACACGCCCTGAAAATCCGCATCGTCCGGGAAGGGCACGGGCTTGAGGCTCCGGTCGGGCTCGAGCACCCAGTGCTTGCCCTCCCAATAGGTCTTCTGCTTCGTCACCACCGTCACCGCGCCCTCCGGCCGGAGCTCGGCGCGGGCCTGGGCCGAGACATCGTCCGCCTCGCCTTCGAAGAGGGTCCGGGCCTGGGACAGAGCCGAGCCGCGCGTCCAGAGCTTGGCGATGCGCGGGTAGCCGGCCTTGGTCATGGAGCCGGGGCCGAAATCGGTCCCCACCAAAACGCGGTCCGCGTCGAGCCAGGAGACCTCGCTCTTGGCTTCCGGCAAGACGAAGCCCCCTGCCGCAAAGCTCGCGCGCGAAACGTCGAACTCGCGCACCACCACCGCGTCCTGGCCGCCGTGCGAGAGGCTCACCAGGCAGTCCTCGTAGGCCGGCGGCAGGCAGGAGGCGCCCTCCCACACCCAGTCCTGTCCCTCGTCCTTGTTCAGCCGGTCGATGTCGAGCAGGACCTGCCAACGAGGTTCGGGCCGGGCGTACTCCTCGGGCCGCGCGCGGCGCCAGAGCCCCCGGGCATGCTCCGCGTCCTGCCAGAAATTGTAGACCCAGCCGTTGCGCAGGGCGGGCACGGGTAGGCGGTCCTTGGCCATGAGGATGCGGCGGACATCGGCCTCGATGCCCTCATAGCGGCGGTCCTGGGTGAGCCGCCCCACAGACACCGCGTTGTGGGCCTTGACCCAGGCCAGGGCCCGGGGCGACCGCGGCTCCTCCAGCCAGAGGAAGGGGTCTTGCGGTGCGACGGCCGCGGTCCGGGCGGACAGGCAGGGCATGATCAACATCCATATCAGCATGAGCATATGGCTAACTTTTTAGTATAATTCGGGAATGATTAACAAATGGCTCGTCGGTCTTCTTGCCTGTGCTTTTCTGGCGGGCGCCAAGGGCGCCGTCGCCGCGAACATTGATTTCGACCAAGGAGTGGACGTCAAGGGCATCGTGGAGTCACTCCAAGCCCGCGTCACCCCGCAGGGCCGGGCCGTCAAGGACGGCGTCGCGAACTGGACCGTCATGGTCTACGTCAACGCGAAGAACAACCTGGAGAAGTACGGACTGCTCAACGTCAACCAGATGGAGATGATCGGGTCCACGGATAAGGTCAAGATCGCGGTGGAGATGGGCCGCATGAGCAAATACGACTCCTCCGACGGCGCCTGGAAGGGCGAGCGCCGCTACATCATCCAGAAGGACAACGACGTGAACCACATTTCCAGCCCCGTCCTCCAAGAGATCGCCAAGGCGGACATGGGAGACTGGCACCACTTGGTGGACTTCATCAACTGGGCCAAGAAGACGGCTCCGGCCCAGCACTACATGCTCATCGTCTGGAACCACGGCAGCGGCTGGCAGAAGCTGACCGCCTCGGGCAACTGGCTGCGCGGCATCTCCTATGACGACGAGACCGGCAACCACATGAGCACCCCGGACCTGGCCAGCGCCTTGGCCGCGGTGGGCAAGGTCGACGTGTACGGCTCCGACGCCTGCCTGATGCAGATGGCCGAAGTGGGCTACCAGATCAAGGACTACGCCGATATCATCGTAGGCTCCGAGGAGACCGAGGCCGGCGACGGCTACACCTACAACACCATCCTCGGCCCGCTCGTGGCGCAGCCCGCCATGAGCGCGCTGGACCTGGCCAAGGTCACGGTCAAGTCCTACGGCGACCGCTATGCCGGCACCGGCGTGGGCGCCACGCAGTCGGCCATCGTGTCGGCGGGCTTGCCCAAGCTCGTCACCTTGCTCGACGGCTGGACCCAAGCGGTCATGGCCGCCAACGAGACCAAGCTGGTCGCCACGGCCCATTCCCAGTCCCAGCACTTCTACTACGCAGACAACAAGGACCTGCGCCACTTCGTCCAGCTCGTGGACGCGGGCTCCCAGAACGCGGCGGTCAAGAGCCAAGGCGCGCAGCTGGAGAAATTCCTGGCCAGCGACCTTATTGTCGCCAACGTCGCGGAGAACAACGGCTTGGACCACTCCCAGGGCCTGGCGATCTACCTGCCGGACTCCAGCTACAACAACGACTACAACGGCCTCGCATGGGCCAAAGCCAGCTCGTGGCCGAAGTTCGCGCAATGGGTGAAAGGCCTGCACAACTAGCCAGAACCGCGGGCATCGGGATGATCGCCCCATGATCGGCGGACTGACGGCCGCCCTGCTCTCCTGCCTCGCCCTCGCCTCGGCTGCGGCTCCGGGCATCGACTTCGACCAGGGCGTGGACGTCAAGGCCGTCGTGGACTCCCTGCAAGCCCGCTTCTCCCCGAAAGCCCCGCCCACAAATGACGGCATGGCGGAGTGGACCGTGATGGTCTACATGAACGCCAAGAACGACCTGGACCGCTACGCCCTCAGCAACATCAATCTGATGGAAAAGGTCGGCTCCACGGACCAGGTCAAGATCGCGGTGGAGCTGGGCCGCCTGGCCATCCGCGACCTGTCGGAAGGCGGCTGGAAGGGCCAGCGCCGCTACATCATCCAGAAGGACAACGACCCCGGCCATGTCACGAGCCCGATTTTACAGGCCATGCCCAAGGCCGACATGGGCGACTGGCATCACCTCGTGGACTTCGTGGCCTGGGCCAGGCAGGCGGCCCCGGCCCGCCATTACATGCTCATCGTCTGGAGCCACGGCACCGGCTGGGAGTCCGCTCCCTCTTCCGAAGGCGTCTGGGTGAAGGGCATCTCCTTCGACGCGGGGACCTTGCACCGCATCAACACCCCGGACCTGGGCAAGGCCATGGCGGCCATCGGAAAGGTCGACGTATACGCCTCGGACGCCTGCCTCATGCAGATGACCGAGGTGGCCTACCAGATCAAGGACCATGCCGACTACATTGTGGGCTCCGAGGCGGTCGAGCCCGACGACGGCTACGCCTACGACGCCTTCCTCGGCGCGCTGACGGCCCGTCCGGACATGAGCGCCGAGGGCCTGGCCAAGGCCGCGGTCAATTCCTTCGGCGCGCGCTACGCCGCAACGGGCAAAAACGCCACGCTCTCCGCCATCGCCGCCGCCAGACTGCCCGAGCTGCTGTCCCAGCTCGACTCCTGGAGCCAGGCGGTCATGGCCGCCGGTGAGAAAAAGGTGGTTTCGGACGCGCATTCCCGCGTCCAGCACTACGTCATCAGCGGCCACAAAGACCTCTTGCACTTCGTCCAGCTCGTGGACACGGGCTCCCAGAACGCGGCGGTCAGGAGCCAGGGCGCGAACCTGGAGGATTTCCTGGCCCACCGGCTCATCGTGGCCACCACGGCGGTCGGCGGCGACGAGGCACACTCCCAGGGCTTGGCCGTGTACCTGCCGGAATACATCTTCCTCCCCAGCTATGACAAGCTGGCCTGGTCCCAGGACGGCTCCTGGATGAAATTCGCTAAATGGGTGAAGGGCCTCTAGGCTAGAGCGCCACGGGCCTGCGCGAGGAGAAGCGCAGGCCCGTATGTTTCGTCCCGATGACCGGGACCGGCGGCTGAGCGGCTACTTGACCAGGCGCGCGGTCTTCACGTAATCGAGCAGAGGGAAGTCCTTGGCGAGGTAGGCATTGCCTTCGCCCTGGAGGCGCCCCTGGTCCGGGCCCCGGCCTTGCGGCGCGCCCTCGCCATAGCCGTTGTAGAGACCGTCGACGACCTCCATACCGGAGACCACCTGGCCGAAAGGAGTGAAGCCCTGGGAGTCCAGCATCCCGTTGTCGCTGAAGTTGACGAAGAGCTGGGTGGTGCGGGTGTTCGGCCCGGCCGTGGCGAAGGTGACGAAGCCGCGCTTGTTGGACTGGCCGACCGCCGGATCGTCCGGGATGTTGGCATTGTGCCACTTGGCGTTGACGTCCGGCGAACCGTGGATACCGAACTGGACCATGAAGCCCGCGATGTCGCGGAAGAAGGCGATATTATCGAAATAGCCGATCTTGACCAGATTGTAGAAGCGGTCCGCGCCGTTGGGCGCCCAGTCGCGATGCACCTCGACCGTGAAGTCCCCCTTGGTGGTGGCGAACTTGGCCTGGAACACGGCCGGCGCCGTGGCCGTGGCCAGCTCCGGGGCCAGGAGCGCGGCATTGGCGGCAGCTGGAGCGGCAGTGCTGCTGCTCGTAGCCGGGTTCTCAGCGGAAGATTGGGCCGGCTTGGGGGCGCAGGCGGCCAGGATCATCGCACAGAAAATGAAGCCGATCTTTTTCATGGGTCCTCCTTTGGACCTGGATAAGGTGCCACAGTTGCCGGGCCGTCGTCAAGGCGGCCGGCGCGCGCGAGCTCCGGACTAGGGTCCGGTCTTGTAGCCGCGCGCCACGATATCCGTGCAGAGCCGGGTGTAGACGCCCAGGAACACGCTGAAGGTCTCCACGTCCACCTTCACGTCGTAGATTCCCGCCAGCTCCGGCCGCTCCTTGCGGATGGCCGCCAAGGTCTTGTGGTAGCCCCCGTTGCCCACCACCACGGAAAGCTGGGTCGCTTGCAGGGAAGCGGCCAGCGGCACGGAAATGCAGTACTGGCAGGAGCGGCCCCTCACCTCGCCGATGTCCTGGGCGCCCGGAGGCAGTTCCCCGGGCGTGGCCGTGACGAAGGAAAGCGGCCCCTCGGAGGAATAGAATACGGGGTAGCCCCCTGGCGAGATCAGCATAGGGCGTATCTGCGCCCCCGCCTCTTGCGCCCAGGCTCCGCCGGCCGCCAGCGCCGCGGCCAGCAGCAGAACGGTCACAGCCTCCCCACCCGGCCCGTCACATCGGTGCAAGTCTTGGTGTAGGCTCCCAAGAACACGGAAGTGACCTTGAGGTCGCACTTCACGTCATAAAGGATGGCATTGGTCCGCGATCCCAGGGCATCCTTGACGGCCGTGGCATAGCCCGCGTCGCCCCAAGCCACGAGGAACAAGACGGACCGGTCGCAAGCCTTGCCGCTGACGATCTCGTCTCCGGCGGCGGCCTTGACTTCCGAGGGCGCGGCGGAACGATAAGAATAGGGGCTTCGGATATTCGTGTAGATCAAGCCGCAACCCGAACATGCCAGCAATCCAAGCAGCAAGGAAAAGGCGGAAAGGCGCTTCATGAACATATGTTTGTCCTCCCTTAAAGTCAATTCCGCATCAAAGAATCCAAACCGGGATCCTGCGAACGGCCAAGAGCCGCCAGGATCTCCCGCGCGAAATCCGGCAAGGACGGGTCGCGCGCGCCCATCACCAGCACGATGTCCCCCTCCCGGGCCTGGGCCGCGATCTCGGCCGCGATGTCGGCGCGCCGCGGCACATGGCGGGCCTGGGTCCCCATGCGCTGCAGCGGCTCCACCACGTCCCGGGAGGAGACGTCCTTGGCCGCGGTGCCTCCCGCGTAGTAGATGTCCGGCAGCCACAGCCGGTCCTCGGGCCCGATCCCGTCGGCGAAGGCCGCGACGAGCTCGGCCCGCAGCAATCGGGTCGGCGCGAAGCCGTGCGGCTGATACACCGCCAGGACCCGCCGGGCGCGCAGGTGCGCGGCGGCCAGGGCCGCCGCCAGCTTGGCCGGATTATGGGCATAGTCGTCTACCACCTCGACCCCCCGGGCCCGACCGATGGTCTGGAAGCGGCGCGCCACCCCTTGAAAGCCGGCCAAGGCCCGGCGGCAGTCCGCCAAAGACACGCCCTCGTTGAGCGCCGCGGCCACGGCCGCGACCGCGTTGGCCGCGTTGTGCCGGCCCGGCAAGGGCAGGACGAAGTCCTCGCCCGCGATGCGGAACCGCGACTCGCCCGCGGCCAGCGCCGTCACCTCGGCCCGGACCGCGCCGGCCTCCAGCCCGAAGGTGCCGTCCGCCATGAAATCGGAGAAGTTGGGATCATCCGCGTTGACCAAGGCCGTCTTCACGTTGCCCCGGAATTTGCGCAGGATATCCTTCATCACCGCGACTTCCTGATGGTCCTTGGTGAGATTGAGGAACACGCCCACGGCCGGGCGGTAGTTGAGCAAGGAGCCGTCGCTCTCGTCCGCCTCGATGACCAAGAGGTCGGACTTGCCGCGGCAGGCGTTGCCGAACAAGCCGCGCTTTTCCAGTGCGATGAGGTTGCCGCCCGTGATGACGGAGGGCGAGCGTCCCGCGGCCTCCAACATCTCGTAGACCATGGCGACCACCGTGGACTTGCCGCTGGTACCGGTCACGGCGATGGTGCGCATACTCGCCACGTGCCGGGCCAGGAGTTCCGAGCGGTGCATGAGGGGCACGCCCAGCCTCTTGGCTGCGGCCACCTCGGGGTTGTCGCCCTCGATGGCCGTGGAAAGGACCACCAGGTCCGTATCCTTGGCCACGGCGCCGCCGTCCTGGGGGAAGAGCTTGATGCCGAGGGCTTCCAGCTTGGCCTTGAGCCCCGGGTTGCCGCCCCGGTCGAAGAGGCGGTCCGAACCCGTGGCGGGCGATCCCTCCATGGTGTGCATCTGGGCCAGGGCGCTCATGCCCGCGCCGCCGACGCCGGAGAAATGTATCTTCACGCCGCCTGCATCATATCAAAAAGAGGTAATATTCCGGCGCGGCCATGACCCATACCTTTCTTCTGCGGCCCGGCTCCTGGTCCGCCCAGGGCCGCTACTTTGACGCCCGGTACCGGCTGCAGTCCGTGCGCGGCGAATTGGTGGTCAGGCATGAGCCGCTGCATTGGTTCGTCGCGGGCTCCCTCGAACTCGCCGAGTCCGGCAAACGGATGGACCTCGCCTGCACGGTCGCTCCTTCCAAGGGTGGCGCGTCCGCGGCTTGGTTCTGCGACCTCCCCGGCCTCGGCCGGCTGACAGGCTCTTGGGAGCTCGCGGGCCGGCGCATGTTCTCGTCTTATCGCTCCCGCGATGGGGCGCACGTGGGCCAGGCCACCTTCACGCGTCAGGGCGATACAGTCTACCTGGTCGAGGGTGAATTGCGGCGCGGTAACGACATCGTCTGCTCGTGGGAGATAAGGCTCAGGACAATTCTATGACGAGGGCGCCCCAAGTCAGGCCGCTGCCGAAGGCGACCATCACCACCCTGTCGCCCTTCTTCACGCGCCCCTGCTGAACGGCCTCGGCCAAGGCCACGGCCGTGGAGGCCGCGGACATGTTGCCGTACTTCTCGATATTAAGGAAAACCTTGCCCTCGGTGAGGCTCACACCCATGCGCTTGGCCACCGCGTTGATGATGCGGATGTTGGCCTGGTGCGGGATGACGAGGTCCACTTCCTCAGCGCTGTGCACGCCCAAGG
>Ga0118677_10008313_pt1 | contig 16676 bp, 24 predicted proteins | sample AliMusrvi5mmetaG_FD_86154 | JGI IMG/M metagenome (GOLD analysis project Ga0118677, IMG submission 86154) | reverse complement strand
ATTATAGCCTTTATTTGATAATTCTTTAATAAAATTACCTGTTCCAAAAGATGGCTCAAGAATAGAAATATTTTTTGAATATTTTTTATATTGAAACAATAAATCTAGTAATTTAGCTACTGTTTCACTTTTTGTAAAATATTGACCTAGTATTTCTTGTTTATTTTGCATTTTTAGAATTTTTTTAACCTCTCGTTGGCTAGTTTACAATAATTTTTGTCTATTTCAAAACCTATATAATTTCTTTTTAACTGTTTACATGCAACTGCTACACTACCGCTTCCTATAAATGGGTCTAAAACAATATCATCTTCTTTTGAAAACATAATCATCAACTCTTTTATGAATGTTTTTGGCTTAGGTGTTGGATGATTAATGTAACCCTCATCTGGTTCAATCATAGTTCCTGGTGTATCCATAAAAATATCTTTACCTTTCCTAATAATCTTTGCATTGCCTTTTTTAAACACTAAACAAGACATATATTTAGTAAAACCTATAGTTGAAGAGACTCTGCCATTTGGACAATGTAAAATAAAATTCCAATAATAAGAAAATGGATTATTTTTAAACACCTCAGGTAAGAATTTGGTGCTAAAAAAAGTAATAAAAAATCCACCATCTTTAAGTACCCTGTTACACTCAGGTAAGACAGAATAAAAACAATCTAGATTATTATCATTGCGAATCCCGTCTTTACTTAGGCCATACGGTGGGTCAGTAAAAATCAAATCTATTGAATTATCAGGAATCTTTTTAAGACCCACCATACAATCCTCATTTTGAATTGTATTTATTATGTTTTTTATCATTCTACGAACATTATAACTTTATATTTAATATAGTACAAGTATAAAAACAATTTTATTGACTTTACATTTTTCTTTTGCTATTATCTGGGATACGCATTTTGTGCGATTTTTAGTTGTACGGAGTTTTATATTTTGTACAAAAACGCACCGAAGTTGCAGTCGTAATTTATAAGTTTCCCAGTCCCGTGAAATAACTTTTAGATTTTAAAGATGTTTTATACATATATACTTCGTTCAGAAAAGGACAGCAAGTTGTATGTAGGAAGTACAGATGATCTAAAAGTTAGATTTGAGGAACATAATAAAGGCGAGAATAAGTCTACAAAATATAGACGACCATTCAAGCTAATTTATTATGAAGCATGTCTCAGTAAGAGGGATGCTCGACATCGCGAAATGTATTTGAAAACCGCTTATGGTAAAAGGTACATTAAGCATCGTCTCAAATCTTATTTCACGGGATGATGGGAATTAATTTAATTTAGTTGGTTTTTTGGGCAGAGTCAATCTCGCGCGCTCCGTTTTAAAAATCAACAAAAGAAAAATATGGCAGAAGAATTTAAAAGAGACAAGCCACACGTAAATGTTGGTACAATCGGGCACATTGACCACGGTAAAACAACTTTAACCGCGGCTATCACATATATTCAATCACTCAAGGGTCTTGCAAAACCAATCGCATATGATCAGGTTGCAAAGGCTTCTGAAAGTGCAGGTAGAAGAGATGCTACAAAAATCATCACTATTGCTATCTCACACGTTGAATATTCATCAGACGCAAGACACTATGCACACGTTGACTGTCCTGGACACGCTGACTATGTCAAAAACATGATTACAGGTGCCGCTCAAATGGACGGTGCTATTCTTGTTGTGTCAGCAGTTGATGGTCCTATGCCACAGACAAGAGAACACATTCTCTTGGCTAAACAAGTTGGTGTTCCAAAAATAGTAGTATTTTTGAACAAGGTTGATCTCGTTGACGATAATGATCTTTTGGATCTCGTTGAGGCAGAAGTTAGAGATCTTTTGACAAAATATGGTTTTGATGGAGCTGGTGCCCCTATAATTAGAGGTTCAGCTACAAAGGCTTTGGCATGTAAATCAGCAGATGAACCAGATGCAAAGTGTATTGCAGATCTTTTGACAGCTTTGGATACATATATTCCAATTCCTGTAAGAGAAGTTGATAAGCCATTTCTTATGCCAATTGAAGATATATTCTCAATTGAAGGAAGAGGAACAGTTGTTACCGGAAGAATTGAAAGAGGTATTGTAAAAGTTGGTGATGTCGTTGAAATTGTTGGAATTAAACCAACAGTAACTACAACAATTACTGGTATTGAAATGTTTAATAAACAACTTTCAGAAGGGCAAGCTGGAGATAATGCCGGAGTTCTTTTGAGAGGTACAAAAAAGGAAGATGTTACAAGAGGACAGGTTCTTGCAAAAACAGGTTCATGTACTCCACACACAGAATTTGAAGCTGAGGTTTACATTTTGAAGAAAGAGGAAGGTGGTAGACATACTCCATTTTTCACCGGTTATAAACCACAATTCTATATGAGAACAACAGACGTCACAGGAGATGTTGCACTTGCTCCAGGAGTAGAAATGGTTATGCCAGGAGATACAGTTACATTTAAAGTTAAACTCGTTGCTCCAGTCGCTCTTGAAGAGAAGATGAGAATAGCTATTAGAGAAGGAGGAAAGACAGTCGGTTCAGGGGTCATAACAAAAGTCATAGCGTAAAAGCTTTTAGCTTTAAGCTGTTAGTTCTTAGTAAATTTTCTTAAAAGGAAAATTTGCGAGGAATTCCTAACAGCTACCAGCTATTAGCTAAAAACTACTATAATGATTGCAACAAAAGCAGTAAAAAAGAATATAGGAAGTACATTAAAAACAAAGGCAATAAAAGTATCTGAAAAAAAAGAGGATGCTGTTTCTATGCTTAGAATCAGAGTCCGTGCTTATGATAGTAAGGTATTAGACGCTTCAGTAAAACAAATTATTGAAACGGCTTTGAGACACGATGTAAAAGTCGTTGGTCCAGTTCCATTGCCTACGGAAATTAAAAAATATACAGTCAATAGAGCATCTTTCGTCTATAAAAATGCGCGAGAGCAATTTGAGATGAGAATACACAGAAGACTTATAGATATAATTAATCCGTCCGCTAAAGTGATAGAAGCTCTTACAAATATGAGTTTACCTTCAGGCGTGAGTATAGATGTTAAGATGATTTAGAAGATTAATAGGCATCGCGACTATTTTTCAAATCATGCACTCTTTCTAAGTAAATTAGGAAGATGTTTGGCTTTGGATATGTGAAAAACGCGCTCTGCGAAAAACAGCAATGAAATTTACACTTGGTATAAAACAGAATATGACACAGGTATTTGATGAAAATGGATTGGTTCATCCAGCAACAGTGTTGCTTGCAGGACCATTAACCGTCATTCAAATAAAAACTAAATTAGTTGATGGCTATGATGCTATTCAAGTTGGTTTAGGAACAAAAAGAGAAAAAAAAATAAATAAACCTGAAAAGGGACATATGAAAGATGCGAGCTCTAGATTCTTAAAAGAATTTATAGTTCCCGATATTTCTAAATTTAAAGTTGGAGATAACATTGATCTTTCTGATTTTGCTTCAGGAGATGTTATTGAAGTTTCTGCTACATCAAAAGGAAAGGGATATCAAAGCGTTATCAAGAGACATGGATTCAAAGGACAACCAAGAAGTCATGGACAGAAACACTCTGAAAATGCCCCAGGTTCTATTGGTGGAGGTTTGAGAAATAAAGTTCCAAAGGCTATGAGAATGGCTGGAAGAATGGGAGGAGATAGAATTACAATAAAAAATCTTACAGTTCTTGCTGTCGACAAGGATAATAACCAACTTATAATAAGCGGTGCTGTTCCAGGTAGAAGAGGAACGCTTGTTGAAGTTCGCGGATAATTTCTAGATAACTAATAAATACTAATATGGAAAAAACAGTTAAAAAAACAGTTGTTAGAAAGACAAAAGCAACTAAGGAGGTTAAAGTCAAAGCAGAAAAAGCCGAAAAAGCTCCTGTAAATTTGAATGCTCCAATATACAATCAAAACGGTATGGAAGTTGGTGAAGTAAATCTTCCTGAAAACATTTTTGGTCTTTCATGGAATGCCGACTTGGTACACCAAGTTATTACTTCTATGCTTTCAGAATCAAGAACCATTTACGCTCACACAAAAGACAGATCACAAGTAAGTGGAGGAGGAAAGAAACCTTGGCAACAAAAAGGTTTGGGTAGAGCAAGACATGGTTCTACAAGATCACCAATTTGGGTACATGGAGGTGTTGCTCATGGTCCAAACGGTCTTAAGAATTATGGTAGAAAAGTAAACAAAAAAATGAAGATTAAAGCTCTTTATGTTCTTCTTTCTAAAAAAGCTAAAGACGGAGAAATAATTTTCGTTGATAAATTTGAAATTGCAAAACCAAAAACAAAGGATGCAATTGCAATATTAGAGTCAATGAGCAAAATTAAGGCTTGTCCAAACATTTTGACAAAGAAAAATAACAGCGCAATCATTGCACTTTCTTCAAAAAATAAAGTAGTAGAAAAGAGTTTTGCAAATATCGGAAATATTACTGTTGATGAATTAAGAAATATCAACCCAGTAAGTATTTTGAATGTAAAATATCTTGTTATTGAAAACCCAACAGAGTCGATAAAGTTTATTGAGAATAAAATGGTTAATGCCAAATAAATTTTATGAATATTACAAATAATGTTAATACTCTAGCGGTTTTGAAAAAACCAAGAATCACAGAAAAAGCAGGAGTAAAAGCTGAATCAGAAAATGTTTATACATTTGAAGTTACAAAAAGAGCTACAAAGAAAAGTGTAATAGAAGCTGTAAAACAAATATATAAAGTTACTCCAGTAAAAGTAAATATCACAATACTGCCTGTAAAAAATACCACATCAAGAGGAAAGAGAGGAAAGAAAGGGGGAGCTAAAAAAGCGGTCGTTTACTTGAAAAAAGGTGAAAAAATTACCTTCATATAATTAAATAATATACTAATATGAAAACATATAGACCAACATCACCATCAAGAAGAAATATGACAACTGTTACATACAGGGGTGTATTAACTTCAAGTAAAAGTTCGCCAGAAAAGTCTCTTACAAAAGGTTTCAAAAATGAAGCTGGAAGAAATAACAGGGGAAGAATTACTGTTAGACATCAAGGAGGAGGAAATAAAAAACTCTTCAGAAATGTTGACTTTAATTATGATAAGAAGAATATTCCAGCAAAAATTTTGACTGTAGAATATGATCCACACAGAACAGGATTTATTGGACTTGTTTCTTATGCAGATGGAGAAAAAAGATACGTTTTATTACCAAAAGGAATGAAAAAGGGTGATACTTTTATCGTCTCTGAAACTGCTGAATTAAAACCAGGAAATAGAGTTACACTAAATAGAATCCCCGTTGGTACTTTTGTTTACAATGTCGAAATTAAAGTTGGTGGTGGAGCAAAACTCTGCAGATCAGCTGGAAATTTTGGACAGATTGTTGCAAATGATGCAGGATATGTCCATGTCAAACTTCCATCAACTGAAATAAGAAAGGTTCCAGAAAAAGCATGGGCTTGTATTGGAAACGTTTCAAATGATGAACAATGGCTTGTAAATATCGGAAAGGCTGGAAGATCAAGATGGCTTGGAATCAGACCTACTGTTAGAGGTTCAGCTATGAACCCAGTTGATCACCCATACGGTGGAGGAGAAGGAAGACAGGGTAGAGGTTTGAGATTTGCTAAAACACTTTGGGGACAGCACGTTGGAAAAGGACAGAAAACAAGAACACCAAAGAAATATTCAAATCACTTGGTTGTATCAAGACGTAAAGTAGGTAAGGCAAAAGCTGAGAAATAATTAAAAATAAAAACCGCCCATCGGGCGGTTTTTATTTTTAATTATTTCTCAGCCGAAGTCCTGTCACCATTTTCACTCAAACTCCAAGTTAAACACATCTACACTATCGCGTAGATGTGTTTAATTGAAACCTTAAATTTATTCACTTAAAAACGGTGATATGGGGCGAAGTTTCTTATATTGCATTTTTTTAAAAAAAGTGTAGTATATTATCCATAAAGGCCAAAGACAGTTAGTTATCCGAAAGGATTATAAATGCCCCTAAAACAATGATTACATCGTTCGGGCAAGCTGACCGAGGTCAAACTCTATTAGTTAGAGGCCTTTAACAGAGGTCGAATTTTTATTTTTAAAATAAAAAACAAATGCCGATTACAAAAGCAAAGAAAAAAGAATTGGTTGAAAAAATTGCTGAAGCTCTCAAGAGTTCAAAGTCAGTTGTTTTTGCAAACTTCCAACACTTGGTAGTTGCAGACGATATGGCTATGAGAAAATCATTGAGAAAAGAGGGAGTTGGGTATTTGGTTGTTAGAAAGACACTTGCAAAAATTGCACTTAAGGACGCTCAAATTCTCGGAACGATGCCAGAATTTGTCGGTGAACTTGCAATGATTTATGGTGAAGATCTTACAACTCCAGCTCGTGAATTTTATTCTTTTCAGAAAAAATATAAGGACAATGTAAAAATTGTCGGAGGTATTTTTGAAGGAAAATATATGACAGTTGAAGAAATGACAGCTATTGCTCTCATACCTTCACAAAAAACTCTTTATGCTCAGTTCGTCAATCTTATCAATTCACCAATTCAAAGGTTCGCAGTTGTACTTAGTGAAATAGCTAAGACAAAGACAGTCTAATATTATTAAATTTTAATTAATTACAAAAATGGAAGAAACAAAAGTAGTTGTTCCTGCAAAGTTTGAAAAACTAGTTGCAGAAATAGAAAAAATGTCAGTTTTGGATCTTCATGAGCTCGTAAAGACTCTTGAAGCAAAGTTTGGAGTTTCAGCTGCAGCTGTCGCTGTTGCTGGTCCAGCTGTCGCCACTGTAGCAGCAGAAGAGAAGTCAGCTTTCAAAGTTGAACTTACAGATGCTGGTGCACAAAAGATTGCTGTTATTAAAGCCGTCAAAGAGGCTCTAGGTCTTGGACTTAAAGAAGCAAAAGATTTAGTTGATGCCGCTCCTTCAGTATTAAAAGAAGAAATGAAGAAGGAAGAAGCAGAAGCTTTGAAGAAAGCCGTTGAGGTGGCAGGAGGTAAGGTTACATTGAAATAAAATAATTTTAAAATTGCTGAAAAGTATTTTTAAAAACTAAATAAAAGAGGAGTTTGGTCCGACCCATTTCATTTGGGAAAAAGCCAAACTCCTCTTTTATTGTATTTCTGTTTGTGTATAATATAATCTTACTGGTTTCGTTTAAGATAGAAAATGATTTGACTATTTTTATTGACAACGAGATTAAATTTTATTATCAACAATTAATGTAAGATTGGTGCAAATTCATAACACTTTAATCTGAAATTGGATGGATACTTTAAATATATTATTTGGCGGACTAGAGAAGGTAAGAATGTTGAGACTTTTTCTTTTTAATTCAGAAAATGTTTTTGACATTGAGTCTATCTGTGAAAAACTAAAGATTGATAAGAAAATTGCGGAAAAGGAAATTGTTGTTTTATTAAAATCAAACCTTATTAAAATAGAACCGATAGTTAAAATTTTTAGTAAAAAAGTAAGAGGAAAGATAAAAGAAAATAAACTTAAAGTACATGGTTATATATTAAACCAAGATTTTCCTCATATCTCTGCGCTTAGACAACTCTTGGTAAATTCCCAAAATTTAAATAAAAGTGACATAGTGAAAAGACTTTCTAATGTTGGAAAAATAAAATTAGTTCTTGTTTCAGGAGTTTTCATAGAAAATAATGATAGTCGTGTTGATATATTACTTGTAGGAAATAATATTAAAAAGGGTTCATTAAATAATATTATTAAAACAATGGAAGCAGAGCTAGGAAGGGAAATATCTTATGCATTTTTTGAAACACCTGATTTTCAATATAGAATAGAGATGTGCGACAAGCTTGTTAGAGATATAATTGATTATCCACATACTGTTCTTTTAAATAAACTCACTTTTCCATTGGCTTCTAATAAGTAAGCTATATATCTATATGTTTGAGGTTGTCCACATTTAAGTTTTTTTCTTTTTTTAAAAATGATATAATATATTAGTAAATAGGTCGTTGATACTCCGCTAGGAGTTCAGCTTTACAAGGTTTATTAGTTTAATAATTAGATATAGTTTATGATAAATTCATGGGGGGATATTTTGCAAGCTTCTTTAAAAGAAATATGGCTAGGTATTGCTAATTTTATTCCAAATTTTCTAGCTGCTATTATTATAGCGGTTGTTGGTTGGATTATTGGTGTAATACTTTTCAAGCTTGTGTCACAATTAATAAAGCTTGCTAAAGTTGATAATGCTTTAAGAGCTGCAGGTTTTGAAAAAATTTTACAAAAGGCTGATATCAAACTTGATTCAGGCGCTTTTGTTGGTGCTTTAGTTAAGTGGTTCTTTATTATAGTATTTTTGGTAGCTTCTTTTGAAGTTTTGGGATTAACTCAAATTGTAAGTTTCTTACAGAATGTTGTATTAGGTTATATACCACAAGTTATAGTTGCTGTTCTTATAATACTTGTTGCAGCAGTTGTCTCAGAAGCTATGCAAAAACTTGTTGTTAGTACTTCTAAGGCTATTAATTCAAATTCCGCAAATTTTGCTGGAAAGGTTACAAAATGGGCGATTTGGACATTTGCAATTTTAGTTGCGATAACACAACTTGGTATTGCCGTTACATTCATCAATACATTGTTTACTGGAGTTATAATTGCAGTTTCACTTGCACTCGGTCTTGCATTTGGTCTTGGTGGACAAGATGCAGCATCAAGATATATTGAAAAGATAAAATCAGAGATAAAATAAATAAGTTTTTATTTTATAGTTATTAACTTTTAGAAAAGACGGTTTTGCGAAGCAAAACCGTCTTTTCTTTTAAATTTTTTACTTGATAACTATTTTGTGCGGAGTATAATTAAGGTAGGGTTATTTGGACAGCATTATCCGATTAACATTTTTTAAGGGAGTCTAACTTTTGATACACCTTGGTGTACCATCGAGGACACCCACCTAGGATTTTCTAGGGTAATGCTTCTCCGGTAATCCTGATAGAGAACCCGCCCTTAATGGGCGGGTTTTCCTTATCTATTTTTTCAAAAAAGTTGGATTATTTTTTTATGATATAATTATTATTATGGTGAAACAAAGACTTTTATTAATATCTCTAATAACAATGTTGATTGTTTTTGTATTAAATTATTTTACACTTAAATATTCTTGGTATTGGAACTTGAGATGGTTTCATATATTGATGCATTTACTTGGTGGTTTTTGGGCAACAATAACAGTCTTTTGGATTTCTGTAAGATTTAATCATATTGATACTATTGTTAGATACAAAGAAAGAGCTTTTATAATTATGGTTGTTTCTGTTTTTATTATAGGAATATCTTGGGAGATTTTTGAAATTATATTTCGTATAACTTCTATTTATGATGTCAGATATTTAAATCGTTTTTTGGATGATTTGGCTGGTAATTTTATGGGTGGAATATTTGCGTATTTTTATTTTTTAAAGAAGAAAAAATGTAAATTTGGTATGGTTTGCAGTTATAATTAGTATTAATTAATAGTAAAATAATGAAAATAACATTTTATGGAGGAACAGGTTCGGTAACAGGTGCAAATTTTTTGATAGAACAGGAAAGCGATAAAGGAGATAAAATAAAAATATTAGTGGACTGTGGATTGATGCAGGGAACAGACACGGCCGATAGTTTTAATCGTGACCCTTTTCCTTATGATCCTGCAGAGATAGATTTTTTATTGATAACCCATGGACACATGGATCATATTGGGAGAATACCAAAGCTCGTGAAGGATGGTTTTAAAGGGAGGATAATCAGCACACCACCGACAAAAGAAATTGCCGAGCTTTTGCTTGCTGATACTTTGAAAATTATTTCTGATGAAGCAAGAAAAAAAGGAATTCTCGCAATTTTTGAAGAAAAAGATGTAGAAAAAACTTTTACACTTTGGGATACTTTGGAGTATCATAAAATATTTGGTCTTGGTGCTGATATTTCAATTTATTTAAGGGATTCTGGACATATTCTAGGTTCCTCAATGATTGAGATAAATAATGGAAAAGAGAAAGCTATTTTTACAGGAGACTTGGGTAATTCTCCATCACTTCTTTTGAATGATACAGAAGAAATAACAGATGCAAATTATATAACTATGGAGAGCGTTTATGGTGATAGAAACCATGAACCGAAAGAGAAAAGAAGAGAAGCTTTCAAATCTATTATTAAAGATACTATTGATAATAAAAGGGTTCTTATTATTCCAGCTTTTTCACTTGAAAGAACTCAGGTGATACTTTATGAGTTGAATGAGTTTTTTGAAAATGATCAATTGTCGCAGATTCCTGTTTTTCTTGATTCTCCTCTTGCCATAAAAATTACAAAGGTTTATGAAAAATATACAAGCTATTTTAACGGAGTCACAAGAAAAGATATTAAGGGTGGGGATGATATTTTTAAATTTCCAAAATTAAAATTGACTATTAAAAATGATGATTCTATGAGAATTGAGTCGATTCCGAATCCAAAGATAATTATTGCAGGATCTGGAATGTCTAATGGTGGAAGAATTGTCCATCATGAGCACGATCATGCAGGAGATCTAAACGCGACTATTCTTTTTGTTGGATATCAAGCGGTTGGGACACTTGGAAGACAGCTTGAAGATGGCGCAAAAATAGTTTCAATTTATGGAAAGGAAATAAGAGTTAAAGCAAAAATTGAGAAAATTGAAGGTTATTCATCACATAAAGATTCTGATGGTCTTGTGGCTTTTGTAGAAAAAGCTGCTGAGAAGGGAACCTTAAAAAAAGTTTTCGCTGTTATGGGGGAACCAAAATCTTCACTTTTCTTAGTACAAAGATTGAGAGATGAACTTGGTGTAAGTGCGGAGTATCCTGAGTATGGGGAGAGTATAGAAGTTTAAAAGTTTCAAGTTATAAAGTAATGGAAAAGAGAATAAGAGGGTATTCCCGTGGTAATCTATCTTCTCTGTCATCTTCGTGAATGCTGGGATCCAGAAAATAAGGACCAGATTTCCGTCTACATGGGAATGATATAAATATCAAGGTTTAACCTTGATATTGTTCTTTCTGCAACCTTTTGGGTCAGACACCAAAAGGTTGCTTTTTTTTTGCATAAGTTATCATTAGGTGAATAAGTTTTATTAATTAATTTTACTTTAAATGAATTATTATATTAGAGGTTTAGATAAATATACAGAATTTAATGGACGATCTACTAGAAAAGAATTTTGGTATTTTTGGCTTTTTAATTGGTTAATTTCTTTTATACTTTTTTTTATCCTCGGTTTAATTTCTTTTTTAATTGGTATTAAAACAAATGTCTTACAACCAGTAAGTTATTTATACTCATTAGCAGTATTTATTCCTACATTTGCAGTTATAGTAAGAAGATTACATGATATCGGAAAAAGTGGGTGGTGGTGTCTTATTAATTTTATACCATTTATCGGTTTAGTTTGGTTTATAGTTTTAATGTGTACAGATAGTAAACCCGGAGAAAATAAATATGGTCTAAATCCAAAGGGGATAGAGTCTAAATAAAAACACAAAATCAGATGGCCCGCTTCACGGGCCATCTTTCTGTTTCTGCCACTAACGAACGATGATTCACGTTGAAAAAACCTTACGGAAAATAATTTTTAGTAAAAAATTGTTTGAGTAGAGAAAAAGTGTCGCGACGGCGACACTTTTATCGTGTTTTTAAAACGTGAATCCGAGTGAGTCTTTATTTTACTTTCTCAACTATTTTCTTAAATATTTCTGGATTTTCTTGAGCGAGTATTGAAAGTATTTTTCTGTCTATTTCAATATTTGCTTTTGTCATTGCACCGATGAATTTGCTGTAAGTTGTGCCATTTTCTCTCAAGGCTGCATTGATTCTAACATTCCATAATCTTCTCATGTCACCCTTTTTATCTCTTCTGTGAGCGAAAGCATTTGCTCCAGCGTGCATTATAGCTGTGATAGCTGCTGCTTCTTTGTTTCGTCTATTCAAACGATAACCCTTTGTCATCTTTAAGACATTCTTTCTAGTTTTATTTTTTGTTGTCCCTCTTTTAACTCTTGTCATTGTATTTTTTTATTTTTAATTGTATTTCTATTCAGTATTCTATATTCGTCTACTTAAATCTTCCTGGAAGGAATCTTGCTTTTGCTTTATTACTAAAATGTACCTGTATTGACCTTTTTTTGCTCATACCTTCGTTACTGCTTTCTTTTGCATTAAAATGGTTTTGACCAGCTTTTCTACCGATGATCTTACCGTTTTTTGTCACCTTTAATCTTTTGGTGAATGATTTGTTTGTTTTCATGTTATTAAAATTATGCTTTTTTATTGATTCTTTCTATAACTGTTGACATTCCTTTTGGACTTTTTTGAACTGGCTCAGCTATCTTATATTCTTCTGTAATAAGCTTCAACATTCTGTCCATTCTTTCCTTTAGGAAATCCTGTTTTAAATATTTAGCTCTACCTGATAAGAAGAGGTTAAGCCTCACTCTATGGCCTTCTTTAAGCCACTCGGAAGCTTTACCTGCTTTGAGCACAAGATCATGCTCGTCAGTGCCTATTTTAACTTGAATACTCTTTAGCTCAATGTTTTGAATCTTGGACTTTGAGTCTTTTAGTTTCTTCTTTTCAGCGTATTGAAATTTACCATAATCCATTATTTTTGCAATAGGAGGAATTGCGTTCGGTGATATTTCTATCAAATCCAAACCCATCTCTTGTGCCTTTCGCATCGCGTCACTTGAGGACATTATACCAAGATTTTGCCCATCTTCCGTAATGACACGGAGTTCTGGGACCCTGATCTGATGATTTATTCTTACTCTTATATTCAAATTATTTTTGTGGATTTATCCGCACACTAAATCTGTTATCGTTTTTGCTCTATATAAAAAATTTTTAAAAGGTGATATTTTAAGCTAATTTGATTTAGCAGAGATATTCTTCAAAAACGCTTGGAGCAATAACAAAATTAGTGTTCGGATATATTTATATCATATTTTACTTTTTATGGCAACAAATAAGCTTGGCAAATAAGAAACAAAAAATACCGAGGAAAATACCTGCTATTACATCTGTTGTCCAGTGTACTGAAAGGTATATTCTACTAAATACTACAGCAGGAAAGATTATCGTTGATATTATTAAAAAGAGGACTTTTGAAAATTTATTTTTTATAATTGGCGTAAATAATAAAAAAGATGATATTAGAAAAATTGTAGAGATAGTGGCGTGTCCGCTAGGAAAACTGAAACCGATTTCTTGTAGAGAAAAACTTTCTGGGCGAATTCTTCCGGTGAGATTTTTAATTAATTCTGGGAGCACAGTTCCGAGTGATGTTGCAATAGTAAAAATGTAAAAAGATATTTTTTTTCTTTTTGCTATGAGAATGATAGAAAGGACAAGAAAAATCAGAAGTGATTCGTAAATGTTTCCGATTTTTGTAATTGAAAGCATAATGTCATCCAAAAAAGGGAAGCGAATACTGTTTGTCCAAATAGCAATACTGGTATCGATTGTTTTTACAATTTGCGAATTATTTAAAACTAAAACTGTAATGCAAATGAAAATAAATAGAGATAATATTAAAATTATTAGATTTATTTTTTTATTCATTTACCCTATAAGTATTATACCAATAAAATTGTTTGTTTGATTTTCAAGTCTTGTAAAATTATAGCATAAAATAAATATATTGATTTTGAATTTTATTATAAGTTTTTTTAAACAAACGTTGGTATAACATTTATAGGTGAAATGTTTTATCATAAAAAAGAAAAACGGGTCGCAAAATTGTGGTTTTGCGACCCGAAGTTTTTTCAACGTCTGCCGTTACCCCTGCCTCCTCCATGGCATATTGGACCACCATTGTGAACATTTCCGATCCGGTAATTTGGGGAATATGAAGCCCTTCCCCCGTAGTATGATCCAGACGTGACATATCCACCACCATATCCCCATGAACTATACCCGTAGTAAACCGGTTCATAAGCTGGATAGTAATACACCGCTGGTTCCTCATAGAGGATAATCTGTTGTGAATCATAAGGAACACCATATACACAGATAGGTGGTGAAAAGCACCCCTGTGAGAAGCTCAAGATGAGCATGAATATTCCCAGAAAGAACGTTTTCATAGTTTGCTCCTTTTGTTATTCTATATCTATACTAGAGCAATTTAAGTGATTTGTCAAGAACGTTCGTAATTATATTTTTATATTTACACATTTTAAAAAACCACCTATACGGGTGGTTTTTTATTTTTTTAAATTTTACTTTTTAATTGTTTTGTATATTCATCAATTTCTCTCATAAATAAAGTACCAAAAGTTTGTGGTTTTTTGTTCCCTATATCATCAAATCTTAATGAGCGTATTGGCTCATCTTTTAATATTGTATTCATTTTATTAGTGAAGTTTGCTAAGGATAGTAAGAGTCTTTTAGCTTCAGTCAGATTTTTTATTTTTTCTTCAAGTTCTCTTACTTTTGTATCGATTTCTTTACCTTTCCCTTTGTCTGAAAATCTAGCTATAAAACCTTTTTTAGAAAAAGCAATTTGTTCTGATTTTTTTTGTGATAATTCTGAACCAGCGCTCACCTCATCTTTTTCTAAGGTTGAAATATTTTCAATTATTTTTACGTAAGATAGGTTTTCATAAGTTGATGAAACTTTAGCACCCGATGAATCATAACCGGAGTTTATAGTAAAACTAAAATATTTTGCAAATGGATTTTGTGATAGGTCTTTTTTAAAAATCACATGAATTTCATTATCAGGAATGTTTTCTATGTAAAAACTATCTACCCAATTATTAAAACCATTAGCTATTAAATCTTGGTTAATTTTTAGAAGTATTTCTTCGATTCTTGGTCTAATTTCTTCCATTTTTTTTACCATTTCCTCACTACCAATTATACTGTCTATTTCATTCTGTTTTCTTTCAATTTTTCCTTTTAATTCTTTGAAATTAGCATTCATTTTTTCTAATATTAAATCTAGGCGATTTTTTATATATTTTTCTTTTGTTAAAAAATATATATTTTTGGGGGCTGGATTATTGTCATATGATTCACTACCGATAGTTTCTGCTACTTCTGTTATTAACTTAATTATTTTATCTTTAAACATCTTTTCTGCAGTACTATAATATCGTCTTCCATATTTTTGGAGATTAATTATGTCGTCTTCTGAGATTAGATCAACATCGTAATATAAACTGGTATTAAAAGCTTTCGATACTATATCTCTTATGGATTCTCTTTTTTTATCTACTAAACTATCAACAAGGGATTCTATTTCTTTTTCTGGTATTTTTCTTATCTGTTCATTAGCTTTGTCTGTTAAATTTTCATAAGTTCTAGTAGCACCATTATTTTTTAAATTATCGAATAATTCATCTTTTGCTTGACCTCTTTCTTCAACTTTAGATCTAAGAATTTCTCTTGAATTAGGTATTTGCTCAGCTATTTTCTGATATCTTTGGGCGAGTTCAGTATCTTTTCCTTCATCAGAAACAACGTATTCTTCAAGTGTTGCTATTCCTTTTTTTTCAGAAAATTTCTAACTGATGTATCACTGATTATTTGATCAAAATCTTTTCTAAGAGCGTCTAATAATTTTCTCGCTTCATTTAGATTTTTTAATGCTTCTTTTGCAAGTTTATCAGAATCTTCCATCTTTTTTTTAGATGTTGAAACAGTTTCTACTTTTTGTGTAATTTCTTCAATATTCTCTCTTTGCTCTTTAATTTGTTCTTTTCGGGCCTCTATTTTTATCCTTTCTATATTTGCCATAATTTTTTATTATACTTATAATATATAAATTATAGCACTAAAATTAAAAAACAAAAGAAAAACCCACCAGAGCAGGTTTTTCCTGTCGGTGGGTTAGTAACAATGGTAGATAAGAGGGGAATCCCCATGATGTATTGGAAACTTACGACGTCCATGTTTTTTTCGGGGCCGTGGTCGACCAAAACTTTTCATACTTTCTTGGTAGCTTTTTATTGCTTGAAGTATCCATTTTCTCAATGAAGATATCTGTTTTGCCATTATGAACTCCTCTTGTGGTAGTTTTTTCAGTGGTATGTGATTATCTGAGATGAATCCCAGATTCACGTACCGCACGAGTGAGGGACTTCTCGATGAGACGGGGGAGCTTTTCGAGGAGTTTGTCCAAGTATGCCACCGCTTTGTCGAAAATCAACTGGCTTTGAGGATCAAGATTTTTCGGATCTTCCTCACAGCGCTCATTGATTTTTACGAGACACTTCCACACCTTCTGAAGCTCTTTAATGTCCTTTTCAGAATCAAAAGACCGATGAAGGAAATGATAGCACCTTCTGACACGCATACGAGCGATACTGAGGTGTCCCTTGTAGTGTAAGTGAGGAGGTTTGGACTTTTCTTCCAAAATCTCCCACCTCAGACTACGAACTGAACTCTTGACACGGTCACGATACTCATCGGCCATACGTTTGATATCCATCTTCAACTCCTTTCAAAGAGTGTTTTTGTTGATAACTTTCTATTTATAGAGTAGCAAAGTATCGTTCGAGTGTCAATGGGTGCGGCTGAATTCTACTCTGAAATGCAACACTAGTCGTAAAACATAAATCCGCTTGGTATGCTAGGAATGTTATAAGCCTAACAACCAAACGGATTTATGCATACACATATTAGCAGAGATGACA
>Ga0118677_10008312_pt1 | contig 16679 bp, 11 predicted proteins | sample AliMusrvi5mmetaG_FD_86154 | JGI IMG/M metagenome (GOLD analysis project Ga0118677, IMG submission 86154) | reverse complement strand
ACTGTTGTCCGTCTATAGTTGAACGAAGAGAGAGTGGAAGAGTACTGGTTCCCTGCAAGGTAGTGGTGCCGGTGATGACTAGATTACCTGTCGGAGCAAGATTCAAAGTTGTAGAAGCGGTGGTGGAACCAGCGGTGAGTGAGGCGATAGTGGTGGTACCTGCGAGAGAGATGGTTTGATTGGTGCCAGTGAGGTTGAGGGCTAAACTTGCTCCATTTAAGATACCGGAGGAAACTGTTAAATTACCCGGTAGAGAGAGTGAAACAGTGGGGTGCAACAGATCTCCTCCTTGATATAAAGTCGTAACCTCGGACTGAGTCAGGGAGCGATTATAAACACGAACGTCGTCTATTGCTCCGTTAAGCATATAATGCCCAATCCAACCATCATACTCACCAAAAAGGAGACGCGTAGTATTATTCAAAGCGGTACTAGTAAAATTACCAGTATATGATGTTTGAAGCACACCATCTAAATACAGATTACCGGTTGTTGACGCTGTTTTAACTGTAATCACATGATGCCAACCGGTTCCTAAGTTAGGTACGGTATAAGTCCGAAAAGTACTAGCACTACTACGATATCCCCAATACATGTTAGTGGCTGGTCCTATTTCCAAAAAGGCATCCGCGGTATTTGTAGTCTTATCCGAGGACCATAGTTCCGGCTGGTTGGCCACGGAACTTGCCCTAAACCACATTGATATGGTGTGTGATTCATTATTAATTAAGGCTGAACCATTGGTAACACTCACATATTGCCCACTACCAAGAATCAAAGCTCTTAGATTTGATCCGTTCATAGCATTAGAAACTGAAGTAGTACTAATAGGGTTGCTAACCCAGGCACCACTATATCCATGACCAGTTGAATCTACGGCAGGCGAAGACGTATCATCAAACGTCCAATAAGCCATTAAATCACTTCCTAAAACAAAAGCATCATTAATATCTATACTATTAAATTTCAAATTAAAATACGGTAAGGCGGGATTAACGTAAAAGGTATCAGCAACACCATCACCATCTCCTACATAAGTAAATGTCGAACCAATAGCTAGTGTTGGCGTAGTAAAAATTTCTGCCCCTTGAATCTGTAATTCTCCGCCACTGGAAACAGTGGTGGTGGCCGAGACAGCTTTTCCATTAAGATATAAAGTACCAGTCGCCACCGTAATAGTTCCGCCCGCCCCCGAGCTGGTATAACCTGTCTGAAGTATTGCTCGGCCCGCTGTTTTATTTATAGTAAGCGGAGTGGTTACTGTTCCAGAAGAAATAGTAATATTTTGATCACTACTGCTAGCCATCACCACATTTAGTGATGATCCACCAAAATATGTTTGTGCCGCGGGAGTAACAACCAGATTACCATTAATAGTTAAAACCTTTGCGACGTTAGCCAATGTACCAGAGGTTAAAGTAAAATTTTGAACAGTAACATCATTAGCGAGAGTGAGAGTGTTAGCTGCAGTCTTAGTCATTGTTATAGAACCATTAAAATTAGGACTGGCGGTGGTCAGAGTAGCATTTGTCGCCCCATTAAATGTCACTGTTTTCCCAGTTAAATCAAAGATCCCATTTTGCGTAAAATTACCACTAGTAGTAATTGTAGTACCGGAATAAGTGGTAGTAGCACCAACGCTGTTAATAAAATGGATAGAAGTTAAAACCCAATCTGAGCCAGAACTAGTGATCGTCCCATTGTTAGTAAAAGAGGGCAGTGTATTTCCCCACCCAATAATAGTCCAAGTACTAGTGCCCACAATAATATTTCCATTATTTATAATACCATAGCTTTGGGCTCCATTAGCTTGTGGTGTAACTGTAGAAACAGGAGAATCACCAAGATTGATTGTGGTACCAGCAGATATTGTTAAAGCTCCAGCTAATGTTTTACTGATGACAACCGTTGAACTAGCTAAAGAAGAACCGGCGGTGATAATTGTATTTTGATTACTGTCAAACGTCACTGTCTTCCCGCTTAAATTAAAGACACCGTTTTGGGTAAAATTTGCCTCAATATTAATTGAATTTCCACTATATACAATAGTACCATTGTTGGTAAGATTAAGACCATTAATATCCCAGCTTGAGCCAGAATTGGTGATTGTCCCATTGTTAGCAAAAGTTGGATTTGTATTTCCCCCACCAGTAATAGTCGAAGTACCTGTACCCACAATAATATTTCCGTTATTTATAATACCATAGCCTCGGGTTCCATTAGCAGCTGGCGTGACTGTAGAGACTGGAGAATTACCGAGGTTAATTGTGGTACTAGTAGCTATCGTTATCGATCCACCTAACGTCTTGCTAATAACCGTTATTCCATTTAATGAACCGTTTACATTTACAACTGTGTCTAATAATCCATTAAAAGTCGTCGTAGCAAAAGTTGATGTGCCAACTCCACTTTGAGTTAGGTTGCCAGGGAGGGCGAGCGTTGACCCACCAGAAATTAATCCAGAGTTGGTTAGATTTGATGTCACACTAACAGTGGTTGTACTGGATAAAGTTGTCGTTCCGGTATTAGTATAAGCACCTGTTACGGTTAAAGTTGTTAAAGTCGGAGCCGTAACTACTCCGTTATTAACAAAACTTAAAAGAGTCATCGCTAAGGCTCCAGAGGCAATTTGAATAGTTCCATTATTCGTTAAAGTAGAAACGGTTGGATGCATTGTAATGGTGGGTCCAGCCCCAAGATTGATGACGGTGCCAGCCGAGACGGTAAGGTTTCCGTTTGTTTTAGTAATAATTACTGTTCCACCCAAGACTCCGCTATTAACTCCACAAGTGACGATCGGACTACCTCCCGCATTAAACGTCACGGTTTTCCCCGTCAAATCAAGGAGGCCGTTTTGGGTAAGACTACCACTAATAGAAATTGCCGTACCAGCAAAGGTGGTAGTGGCGTTAGTACCATTGGTATAACTACCGGCTATAGTCCAGGCACCAGTTCCACCATTAGTAACCAAACCGTTATTGACGAAAGTAAAAAGGGTCATAGACCAGGCACCAGAGGCAATCTGAATGGTTCCATTATTAGTCAAAGTGTAGGCACTTGTGTGCATTGTGGTGACGGGTCCGGCCCCTAGGTTAATGGTGGTGCTAGCTGCAACAGTAAAGTCCCCACTCGTTTTAGTAATTACCACCGTTCCACCTAAAACTCCACTATTAACTCCACAGGTAACCACCGGACTACCGCCTGCATTAAACGTCACGGTTTTCCCAGTCAAATCAAGGAGGCCGTTTTGAGTCAGACTGCCACTGATAGAAATTGCCGTACCAGCATAAGTAGTAGTGGCATTAGTACTATTAGTAAAACTACCGGCTATAGTCCAGGCACCAGTTCCACCATTAGTAACCAAACCATTATTAACAAAACTGGCTGTAGTTAAAGACCAAGCTCCAGAAGCAATTTGGATAGTACCGTTATTTGTTAAAGCGTAAGCACTTAAATGTAGCGTGGTGACGGGTCCGGCTCCAAGATTAATAGTGGTACCAGCCGCGACGGTAAAATTTCCTCCGCTTGGTTTATTAATCACCACTATTCCACTGAAGGTACCACTAATATTAATTGTTTCACTTGCATTGCTGGTAAATGTAATCGTTCCAGTTGACACAGTCCAAGTACCACCAGCTTTAGTAAAATCGCCAGTTAGTGTCACGTTAGCATTCTGCGTAATGGTTTGATTATAAGCCGACCTGATATCAATACCAGTGACAGTACCCGCAGCAACAGTATCAATAGTGGAACTAGTGTTCGTAGCGTTAGCACCAGTGCAAGTCGCTTTAGCGGGATCAAACGTAGCAATATCTGCTGAAGTCAGAGCACTAGTCACCCCAGCGGTCGTCTGCCAATTAGCGGCTGTACTCCAGTTTCCACCAGCCGGGCCCACCCAGCATTTTACCGCAGCAAAAGTATAATTCGTAGAAACAAAAAAGAGGAAGAAAATAATTCCTAGAACTAAAAAATATTTATTTTTCACCTGCAAAAAACTTTTCACTTTTAATTAAACTAAATTACTGAATAATTTTAATTTTTCAGTAACTACTTTTTCTACTGCTAGCACAGAGTCTTTCATGTATTTATAGGGTGCTACTTCATCTGGATTTTCCTGTAAGGATTTTACCAAAGCTTGACGAAAGGCCACCCGAATTTCTGTATTAATATGTACGCAAGACATGCCGGCGGAAATAGCGGCTTTAATATCATCTACGGAATTACCGGAAGCACCATGAAGAACCATAGGTATTCCCACCGCTTCTTTAATTTCTTTCATTCTTTTTATATTTAAGGCTGGATCTTTACCGCCCTTCAGCATGCCGTGAATATTACCCACGGCCGGTGCCAGCATATCCACTCCAGTCTCGGCGACAAATTTTTTCGCCTCTTCTGGTTTTGTTAAAAATTCTTCTGTAATTTTTACGCCCTCTGGAATTCCCTCCAGCACCTTTGACGAACTACCAATAAAGCCAAGCTCGGCCTCCACAATAATATTTGGATTCACGCTTTTAGCATAAGCCACACATTGTTTAGTAATTTTAATATTTTCTTCAAAAGATAAACCAGTGGCATCAAAAATGACTGCGTCATAACCAGCATCCACCGCCTCCTTCACTTTATCAAAAGAATAAGTGTGATCCGCATTTAAAAATATTGGATAGCTAAATTCCTCCCGTAAGCTTTTAACCAGAGCGACAGCCTGTTTGGTACCAATAAAGTTACGCTCCCCTTCCGCGGTACCAATAATAACCGGCAAGTCCAGCTTCTTAGCTGCCTCAAAAATCCCCTTTAAGGTCTCCAGATTTGAGATATTAAAATGCCCTATCGCCACCCCTTTTTTCTCCGCCTCCGCAATGTATTCTTTCAATGTTTTCATACCCATATTTTATCATAAAATAAGTACAAAAAATAGAACTGTCGGTTTAGAATTTTATAAAGAAAGAATACAGTGCTAGAGGAGACTCTCGGAAGGCGACGGCCTGAGAGTGAGCGAATTTTTCAGCAGAAAAATTACGCGTGCTCCGGTTAGTACTGTATTTTGCGGAATAAAATCTAAATCAATATTTTTACTCCCCAGCGTTAGCCAAATCATCAATAGCTTTAGTAATATCTCCACTCTCAAAAACAGCTGAACCGGAAATAAGACGGGTGACGCCAGCACTAATTAGATCAGAGGCATTATCAAAACTTACTCCCCCATCCACACTAATTGGAATATTTGGATAAGCATTACGCAGGTCACTGATTTTTTCCAAAACCTGATCATTAAATTCCTGACCCTGAAAACCCACATTATCAATTCCCATAAACTGAACAAAATCAATAATGGAATCCCCTTCCTCATCAATCATATCTAAAATTTCATACACACCATCATTGGAGGTTCTGATATCCAAAGCCACACCAATTTCCAAACCAAAAGTTTCCTCTTTAGCCGCCCCATATTCACCGCGTAATTTTTCTATTATTTCTAAAATATTTGGCGCTGATTCTAAATGAAGGACCAACCTTTTAGCACCAGCCATCACCCATTGATGAGCTATTTCTTCCGGATTCCTGACCATCAGATCAATTTCAAAATCCAGAGAATCCCAAAATGGAAAACCTTCATCTTCCGCGGTAATCCGCGCAAACTCCTCCATCCCGCCTTTAATGTAAGGCCAGCTTTTGCTTGGCACAAATTTACCGTCACAAACGTCTATCTGCACTAAAGGAGTTAGGCCAGAAACTTGGGCCATCTTGTCTCGCAAATCATCTAAATCTTTTGCTAATATTGCTGGGATTACTTCTACCATAGATTAAGTATACCACAAAAACAATAATTATTTAATTTTAAAAGTCCTCGGATATTTTGGAATGAAGAAACATTCAAATTTTTATGGTCTGGTTTTAGACCTGGCTTTATAGACAATAAAAGCCAGCTAAAATACCCGAGGACCTAAAAATTTAAATAGTTTCTGATTGTCCAAAACCAGACATTTTAAAATCAAACAATTCTTGTTTTTGCCTTAAAAATTCTTTTTTAAACGTACTTCTCGTAAAATTTTCTCCGTCTTTTTGATTCGTCTGATATACTGATAACCGCCGGAAAAAGGCGTATTGAGCCAAACCTTAACCGCATCTTTAGCTTCACCGGTGGTCAAAAACCTAGCGCCTAGAGATAAGACATTGGCATCATTATGCTGACGTGATAGCTTGATAATATCTGTAGCTTGAAAAATCTTATTACCATAAAAAACCACTGCCCGGACATTAGGAAACTGATTCGCCACCATGGCCTCACCTTGACCGGAACCACCAATCACAATTCCTTTTACGGTATTTGGCCTATCTGATACCGCCTGACCAACCGGAGCCACAAAATCCGGGTAATCATCAAATTCATCATAAAAATGGGCCCCATGATCCACCACTTCGTAATTAAGTTTTTTCAAATAATCCACCAACGCCTCTTTCAAAGAAAAACCGGCGTGATCCGCCCCAATATGAATAATCCCAGCCACTCTCTTTTTTGGCTTTACTTCGTTAACTTTCACTTTTATTTTTTCTTTTACCGTAAGCATGTTTATAGTAAAGATTATTCGATTTTAAAATGTCTGGCCTAGACTTCTGAGCGAGGAAACCCGAGGACTTTTAAAATTAAATAATCTTTACTATGATTATACCTTATTTAGCTAATAACTTCAAAAAGACCTCCTTTAATACTTGTGGATTAGCGGAGCCTTTGGTAGCTTTCATCCCTTGCCCCACTAAGGACATCAGGGCCACTTCCTTACCTGCCATATAATCTGCCACCACCTTAGGATTATCATTAACAATTTGATTGGCAATTTTCTCCAGTTCCCCTAAATCACTTTTCTGCAGAAGACCCTCCTTCTCGGCAATCGCTTCTGGGCTTCCGCCGTTCTCAAACATAATTTTCAGAATATCCTTGGCTCCGCGTGAAGAAATCTTGGACTCGGCCACCATTTTGATAAGACCAGCAAAATTATCTGCCTCACAAAAACCAAGACAATTCTTTTTTTCAGGTCCTCGGATATCCTTCGCAGACTCGGCCAGACCATTCAAAAAAGTATTCTCTTGATTTTTTAATAAACCCAATAGATCTGAAATAATATAGTTAGAAGCAAGCTTGATTAAATTCTTATCACCATTAAAATCCTGACAGACTTTTTCAAAGAAGGCACTGATTATTCCTGGGCGAACAAAAATCTCTACATCAACAGCCTTAATGCCATAATCTTTTTCGTATCGTTCTCTTTTCTGCCAAGGAAGTTCTGGTAATTCTTTTTTCAAATTATCTTCGGAAAACTCCGGGATTTCTGATATTTTCATCTTTGGTAAATCCGGATCAGGGAAATATCTATAATCATGGGAATCTTCTTTTAAACGCTGAGAAAAAGTGGCTTGCTTGTCTTCATTCCAACCTCTGGTTTCCTGAACCACCTTTCCGCCACTTTCAATAAGTTTAATTTGTCTGTCAATTTCATACGCCACGGCCTTTTCTACCGCCTTAAAGGAATTAATATTTTTTACCTCCGTCTTTGTGCCTAATTTATCCGTCTCACTAACAGAAATATTTGCTTCAATACGCATTTCCCCTTTTTCCATATTCGCGTCCCCCACTCCCAAATACTGCAAAAGTAATTGAAGCTCGCGCGCAAAATCCGCCGTCTCTTTTCCACTGTGAAGCTCCGGCTCGGTCACCAGCTCCATCAAAGGCACGCCAGCCCGGTTAAAATCCACCAAAGAAAAATCCCCCTGATCATGACTGGACTTGGCCGTATCTTCCTCTAAGTGAACACGGGTGATATTTATACCATTTAATTTGCCACCGGTAATCAAGGGAAATTTATACTGACTAATCTGATACCCTTTGGGAATATCCGGATAAAAATAATTCTTCCGGTCCCACTCCGTAAAATCAGCAATCTTGGCGCCCAAAGCTACCCCCATTTTTAAAACATTCTTGACGGCCTGTTTATTTATGACTGGTAAAGTTCCTGGCTGACCGGTACACACGGGACAGATATTTACGTTTGGTTCTCCCTCGTCCGGATTGTTCAAACAAGCACAAAACATCTTGGTTTTGGTCTTCATTTCCGCATGTATTTCAAGCCCAATTGTAGCCTTATATTTACTATTCTCCATAAAATTACCTTCAAATCATAGCACAAAAAATCAGCAAACGAAATGCCACGGTATCCCTCCGCAGCATTTTTGGGTTTCGAGAATAAGGATTCAACGCAAGACACCGCCTGGGGTATCAACAGTCGCTGATATCTCAACTGTCGTCGCTATTCGGCATCCGTCTTGTGGAAAAAACAATAAATCCTCCTTCGAAAAAAAGTGACCTATAAAAAAAGGTGCTTCAATTCTCACTAAAACAAACATCTTGGGTTTGTCGAACTTAATGACTTCCTCACCGACGACGTTACCCGGCGCCCATAATACAACCGTCTGTCTAGCCGCAAGCCGACTACGAACATTGGTTAGTAACTGGCCCATTATTAATCTCCCTTTTTTACCGAGTTTTGAAACAACAAGTCAACCTTAAAAATATCATGTCTAAAAAATAGAGGCAAGGAGTTTATTCACTTCTTAAGATTTTAATAAGGCTATCTTTTAGATTTTTTATAGAAGCATCATCTAAAATAGAAACCGTCAATATATTGGGATTTAATTTGGCAATTTTTTTCTTGGCTGCTTCTACCTCCTTTTTATCAAGCATGTCCGTCTTAGTTAAAATCACCACCTCTTTTTTCTTGGCTAGTTCTTCACTATAAGCGGCCAGTTCTTTTCTAATAGTTTTATAGTCCGTGATTAATTTAGTACTTTCCAAAGACAGACAATGGAAAAGAATTTTTGTTCTCTTGATATGTCGTAGGAATTTATGACCAAGGCCCTTACCTTCAGAAGCACCCTCAATTAATCCTGGTAAGTCCGCCAGAATAAAGCCATACATATCACCCAGGGCCGGCTCTAGGGTGGTAAACTGATAAGCCCCAACTTTAGATTTAGTATTCGTCAGCTCATTTATTAAACTGGATTTACCGGCATTTGGTAAGCCAATTAATCCAGCATCAGCCACCAGCTCAACCTCAATATAAAAATCAAATTCCTCACCAGGTTTTCCAGGTGTACTTTTTTCCGGACGTTGATTAGTGGAGGATTTAAATGTTTCATTACCCTGCCCGCCACGGCCACCATTTGCCAAAAGTTTGATATCACCTTCTTTGTCTAAAAAAACTTTTCCCCCTGTTTCCAGGTTTGTAATAATAGAACCAACGGGAAAATCAATGTACAAATCCTTGCCGTTCGCTCCATGACAGCTCTTATTACCACCGTCACCGCCCTTTGGCGCGTCTATCTCTTTGAGATTCTTGTAATTATTAAGTATACCAATATCCCTGATGGCCCTAGCATAGACATCAGCACCCTTACCGCCATTTCCTCCGGCCGGGCCCATAAATTCCTTGCCTTTTTCATGAAGCCAGCGCGTCACACCGTTTCCACCATTACCGGCCTTGATATGTAATCTTAATTCATCAATAAATGCCATTTTATTTTAATTATTTTTTACGTCTTCTATTAAAGCCAATTCTGCCAACTTTATTACACCCTCTTTAGACTTTGCTCCAGCTAAAAACAGACCGGGGTGACAAAATAAAGCATCACTTACGCCAGTAAGTTTTACCAAATCATTATAAGCCAAACCGCCCCAACTTGCCGGTAAAGATTTTCGATTACGAAAGTCATCTCTTCCCACTCGCATAGCAAGTAGTGCCCAATCATCCTGACTTCCATATACGGCAAATAACGGCTCAGGAAAGCTGTCTAAGGCATCCCATATTTCAAAGCGTGACACTTTTGGTGAATCAATTATTATTAACCTTTTGTCCCGACTTTTTTCATAATAAGATTTGATAATGGTAATTATTTCCATTCTATCTTTTGCCACCTTTATTTCTCGTAAAAGTACTCCTTTGGCAAAATCGACGGCTCTTAAAAATATTTTATTCGCATCAAGTTGCCTTTCTTTCCAATTTGGACCCATCGAATAAATAATATCTGTCAGCTGAAAAGGCTTAAGACCGTCAATAATCGGCTTATAAATATTAAAATTAGTATCGTCAGCATCAATAACAACGATTAATTTGGCGTCAATCAGGTCAGCAATTTCTTTTGACCCGCAAATTTTCTCGCCATATTTTTGCCACAATAGGCCAATGGTGGAATATGGAATCTTATTATTCCGCAGACCAGCCCCACCAACCTGATGATGATCAAATTTATTTTTTGCTGGATCATATTCCAAACCAACATCCAAAATATAATCCGCCTGAGAATAAATTTTCTCATCCCTAGTTCTGATTACTTTAATTTTTCCCTCATGTAGAATGGACAAAAGGGCCACAGAAAAAACATCATCCGGATGAAAACTTCCACTATGAACTGCTACTACTTTTTTACTTTTTAGCCAATTCATTTTTTAGCTCTTTTATTTCCTTAGCCAATAAATCAATTTTTTCTTCTAAGGAGCTTATTTTTAACTCTTCCCTTAACTCCTCGCGCATAATAGATCTATCAGTCTTGATTTCTTCCTCAGTCTTTTCAAAAAGTTTCTTGGCTTCACCCTTCCGCCCAGAAACGATAATATTATCGTTAGCTAAAAATAATGACACATAGAGACCGGTCATGAGTAAGATCAGGCTTGCGACGATAATAGATGCCAAACTGGATTGCCAACCATAAGCATCATAACCTATTTTAACAAATAACCAATCCGTTAAATGCCACACTCCACGCCAAAATTCCACGATGGCAAACCCGCCAATAAAAGCAAAAGTAATGGGATAATGACTTAGTTTAAATCTAACTTTGTCCTCCAACTTATCAAAAAAACGATTTACGGCTTTAAACATATTATGTGATTAATTTAAGCTAATATAAAGCTATAATAGCATAAAATCACCCAAAACCTAATAGATTAATGACTGCCCAGACATTGATTTTGGCTTATCTATATTTAGTATTTTTAGGATGGTGGGAGTGATATCCGCCAAGCTACCCTCTTTCACCTTTAGGTCTTTATCAGTTAAAATAAATGGCACCGGGCTCAAAGTATGAGCGGTGTGTTTTTTACCGGTTTCAGCATCAATATTAATTTCCGCATTACCATGGTCAGCCGTCACTAACATTACCCCTCCTTTATTTTGGACCACTCCTGCCACTCTTTTTAATTCTTTATCTACCTTTTCTACGCCGGTAATAATCGCCTCCTTATTAGCGGTATGACCCACCATGTCCGCATTGGCAAAATTTACGAAAATAAAATCCGTTCCTTTATTTATCTCTTCAATGGTTTTGTTGGCAATCTCTTCCGCCTTCATCTCTGGTGCTAAATCATGCGTAGCTACATCTTTTCTACTTTCAATTAAAATGTGCTTTTCATTCTCATAAGGCTTTTCTTCCCCACCATTCAGAAAATAAGTGGCGTGAGCAAATTTTTCCGTTTCTGCCACATGAGCCTGGGTCAGACCAGCCTGAGATATTTCTTTAGCTAAAGTGGTTTCAATTAACACCGACTCAAAAGCCACCAGACAATCAAAAGTTTTATCATACCTCGTCATGGTACTAAATAAAACATTTTTATCTTTGGCGTACTCAATAATTTTTTGTGACAACATTCTGGCCCTGTCCGCCCTAAAATTAAAGAAGAAAACAGCATCATTTTCCTTAATCAATTCCTTCTTACCTTCGGCATCCAAAAACACTACCGGCTCAAAAAATTCATCCGTTTTCTCTTTTGAATAAAATAATTTAGCCACATCTGAAGCTTTTTGCGCACCGGCTTGCATTCCCTCCCCTGTAAAAATCGCTGCCTCGGTCTTGGCTAATCTGTCCCAGTTATTACTCCTGTCCATACCATAATATCGGCCGGCCATTGTAGAGATAAAGCCAATTTCCATTTCAGAAATATCTTTTTCCAATATTTCCAAATATTCCGCCGCGCTTTGAGGCGAGGTATCACGACCATCAGTAAAAACATGAACAGCCACTTTTTTTACACCAGATCTTTTGGCCGACCTTAATATTTCTAATAAATGATCTCCGTAAGCATGAACGCCACCCGGACCAATCAAACCCAGTAAGTGAAGTGTAGAATTATTTTCCTTAGCATGACTAAATAATTTCTGAAAGGTCTCATTAGTATCAAACTCTCCTTTATCTGCTGACTGGCTTATTCTTAGTAAATCGGTAAAAATGATTTTTCCAGCTCCAATTGTGGTATGTCCAACTTCACTTGTACCCATCTGCCCCTCTGGTAAGCCAACAGCTAAACCTGAGGCCTTTAGCAATGAATGTGGATATTCGCCCCATAAATGGTCAAAAAACGGCGTTTTTGCCTCCGCAATGGCGTTATTCTCCTTTTCCTCCCGATATCCCCAGCCGTCAAGCACGACTAAAACTACGGGTTTTTTACCATTTATATCAGACATTTTAGATTATATTTTTAAGGCTTTTTTACCGGGAAAAGTGGCCTTAGTGCCGAGTTCTTGTTCAATTCTTAACAGCTGATTATATTTAGCCACCCGTTCAGAACGGCAAAGTGAACCAGTTTTTATTTGCCCGGTACCCAAGCCAACCACAAGGTCAGCGATAGTAACATCTTCTGTCTCACCAGAACGATGTGATACTACAGAAGTAAACCCGGCCTTTTTAGCCATATTGATAGCATCAATAGTTTCTGTTACGGTTCCAATTTGATTTAATTTAATCAGGATGGAGTTACAGGCTTTTTTCTCAATTCCCTCTTTTAACTTTTTAATATTAGTGACAAATAAATCATCTCCCACAATCTGAATTTTCTTGCCCAATTTTTTTGTCATAAACTTATAACCTTCCCAATCATCTTCTGCTAAACCATCTTCAATAGAAATAATTGGATACTTGGCTACCAGGGTTTCATAAAAGGCCACCATCTCCTCGCTGGTTAACTCCTTATTCTCACTAGCCAAAATATATTTATTTTTTTCTTTATTAAATAATTCTGAAGCGGCACCATCAATAGCAATGGAAATATCCTTGCCGGCCTTGTAACCTGCTACCTCAATCGCTTCAATAATTACCTGAATGGCGGACTCATTATTTGGTAAAGCTGGTGCATAACCACCCTCATCCCCCACGCTGACATTTAACTTTCGTCCCTTCAAAATCTTTTTCAAGGCATGAAAAGTTTCCGCTCCCATTCTAAGCGCCTCGGCAAAAGTTTTGGCCCCGGTAGGCATAATCATAAATTCCTGCAAATCCGTAGAATTTTCCGCATGTTTGCCACCATTAATAATATTCATCATTGGCACCGGTAAACACATTTCATTTCCTGTCTTGCCAATCTTCTTGAAATATTTATACAAAGGCATCTTATCACTTTTGGCCGTAGCATGAGCAAAAGCCAAAGAGACACCCAAAATAGCATTCGCGCCTAGCTTGCCTTTATTCTCCGTACCATCAAGCTCTATCATTTTTTGATCCAAAGTTTTTTGATCCCATTCCTTACCCAGAATAGCTTTTTTAATTTCGGTATTTACGTTAGAAACAGCTTTCAGTGTTCCCTTGCCACCGTATCTTTTTTTATCATCATCACGCAGTTCCATCGCCTCATAACTGCCAGTTGAAGCCCCGGATGGTACCGCCGCTCGGCCAAAAGAACCGTCCGCCAGGGTCAAATCCACTTCCACGGTTGGATTACCCCTAGAATCTAATATTTCCCGCGCCAAAACCTTTGTGATTTTTTTCATTACTTATGTTTTAAGAAAAAGAAAATGTTTGATTTTAAAATGTCTGGCCGAGACTTCTGAGCGAGGAAACCCGAGGACTTTTAAAATTAAATATTTGCTTTTTCTTTATAATTAAACTAATAATTTATAAATTGTGAGACCGTATTTTAGCACACAAATTAGCTAATTTAAAAATAAAATAGATAACACATAGAAAAATTACACCTTTGTCAAAATTTTTCAAAACAAAACCGCGTCGCATAAAGCTAAACGCGGCTGTTTTAAGGAATCAGCGATTATACTGGAGGATGTTTGAGTCGAACAACCTTGAATCGCGGATCAAGTAAAAGACTGTTGAGTAACTGCATAATCTGTTCACCAGTCTTGTTGCCAACCAGACAGTGCCACCGGTAGTGTAAGTTAGCGTCTATCTTGACGTAATTACCTTTGGGCCACCTTTTCGTTCCACCCTGTGATCGAGGACAACGATGATGCCTGTTACAACTCATACAAACTCTCCCATGTTAAGTTACACTGTGTACTCAGAACAACAACTCCTTCATAATTATATTCCTATTAAAATAGATAAGCAAAGGAGATTATTTACGCTTTTGCTAAGAAATTAAGCCTAAATTTCCACCTAAAATAATAAGCAATAGAAATGTTGTTTACACTCCATGACACTTTTTAGTGTCCAATTACTTAGAAAAGAATATCCCAATCTCTAGTTAAACATTAAAAAAGCGGGTTGGCTCGCCGAAGCAAACCAACCCACTTGTCCCCTTTAGAGACGACTGTAAAGTTCCTCCAGGTACTGCTTGAGAGCAGTTTGACGTCCGGGAGAAATGTTATCGAGCACAATCCTCACACTTTCCTTAATACCAGGAAGTCCTCTCTCCTTGACGATATCAGGATCAAGCCGGAAGGGATCAAACCCAACCGGTCCTTCCTCGTTACCTATAGCATAATGGACGATATAGAAGTGCTCAGACAAGGCCCTCTGTTTATCATCTTCCGTCAACTTGTTCGCCACATCTCGTAACTCCATAGACCAATCGACGATCTGAGTTGGTGAATAACGATGACTTTGGGCCTGTTTTGCAATGTAGACATACCCCTTCTTCTTTCGTCCATCTACCACCATCACCGATTCGACTTCCCATACAGCAAGCTCTTCCTCGTAATCCATACGGCCTGAGATTGTGAGGAGAGGGTGGCTATCAAAACTACCACCGAGAAACAAGATATCGCTTCTCGTGCAAAGTTGCTGGAAATGTGTCGCGCCTTGACCTTTTGTGTGGTTGGCGAGTCGCAAACCCAGCTTCATTGCACCCCAGCGTGTTTCGTCCGAGTAGTTTTGTTGCTTCTCAATCACGGCAGAAGCATTACTGAAGTGATGGAAACCAAGCCGAACGCTCCTTTTCCCATCCTCGTCAAAACCATTGCCAGCTAGAAGAGAGAGCGCCTCTTGTGGCACAATCAGCAAATAGCCTTTCATCTGGTCGTTCAGAGCTTCCAACCTAGAAGCTGTGACACTAGACCAGTTGCTGATATATACCAGACCATTACACTGAGCCCTCCCCGAGTTAAAGACGTCAGAACCCTCTACAAAGAGAAAAAACTTCTTTACGTCAACACCCATCTCTCCCGGTAACCTGTCTTGATAAGGTGCAATCTGAACAATCGTGATGCCATCATCATTGATCGCCCATTCCAAACTGAACTCTCCGTGCTTCTTGAGCTCATCCAATTTCTTGAACAAGTCACAAAAGGTACGAAAATTGATTGCACAGTGAACTTCCTCGTACGTTGAGAATACCTCAGCAAGCCTGCCTGTCGTAAGGTCGAAACAATCGGCTTTTTCTTGATCCCAGATGTCTCGACCAAAGTGAGTGGCGTGGCTAGGTGGAGTGTTATATACAACACCTTCTCCCTTCACCGCTTTTGTACCGAGCCCAACAACCACCCTAACTGTCATTAATCCCTGATACGACGTGTAAGCAACACCAGCGATCTGTGGCAGGAAAAAGTTTTGGAACTTGTATCCCTTAACTTCCTGTATAAGAATCGCCATACCAATCTCTGCTTTGTTCTTTTTCCGCCAAGTTATGGCATCAGCGGTGAACTCACTGGCGTATACCTCCTTCTCCTTACCCCACAATTCCAGTAGATCATCATCTCGTTTTCCTGTCGGAACAAAGAAGGATGTATGATAAATACCAGTACCACCCCTCTCTGATAGCGCAGAAGAACGAATGGCATATGGAACACCAACCTTCATCTCCTTTAGGATTTCACCGTTTATTACGGCGAGATCTTCTGGACATTCTGCCTTCATAAGCTCTTCAGGAGAGCTCTTCTTGGTCAAACCAAGAACCTTCATTATCTGGAGAAAAATGCCGGTTAGAATAACCATTCCATCAGGGACTTTCATCCCTAATGAAGTAATCAATCCTGCATATTTCTCGAGATCCTCTGCTTTGAGCCCTTTCTGACCCTGACCGAATAACTTTAGCATTTGTAACTTCCTTTCTTCCTGTTAAGGATTGTGTATCAACGAACAAGATATATCTATCTCTTACCTTAGCAGATTATTTACATTTCATCAATTAGTACTGTTCGTCAACTTTATTTTATTTAAATGTCACTCTACGGCAGACATAACTCTATTTACCATGACAGTGTTTATACTTGATAGGTGTCCCATCCGCCTTTTTTGCCCCACATGGACAGGGATCATTACGGCCTACCTTATCAGATTTTTGACCGACGACAATAACGTTTTCCTTATTACCATCTTTATCTTCTGTACCGCCTCCAGCTAAAATCATATGCTTTTGGGTTTGCTGTAATTCCTGCTCCTGCCTCTGATAAGCCCCCGCCCCAATATTTGGT
>Ga0118677_10003335_pt2 | contig 16679 bp, 13 predicted proteins | sample AliMusrvi5mmetaG_FD_86154 | JGI IMG/M metagenome (GOLD analysis project Ga0118677, IMG submission 86154) | reverse complement strand
GCCCGGGCTCCATTGGGTGGGCGCTGACCGAGCACTATTGGATGACCGGCGATACCGAGTGGCTCAAAGCCTCCGCCCCGCGGATCAAGGCCAACGCCGAATGGATGCTCCGGCAACGAGAGGGGGTCTCCCGGATGGTTCCCGGCGGAGATCGCCTTTGTTGCAAGGGATTGCAACCGGCGCTGCAGGTGACTCCGGACAGCGGCGGATTGTGGATGCAATTCTATGAGTGCGAAGCGTATTACTGGGCGTTTCTTTCGCGCCTTGCAGCGACGATGGGGGTGATCGACCCCGAGGAAGGCGCCCGACTGGCCCGTGAGGCGGAGGCGTATCGCCAGGATCTGCGGGCGGCCGTGGAGCGGTCCATTGCTTTGTCGCCCGTGGTTCCCGTTCGCGATGGCTCTTTTCATTCGGTCATTCCTTTCGCCTGTTATGTTCGCGGCTTGGGGACGGGGGCGTGGGGATGGCAACGGGATGGCTCCGGCCGGCACGTCGGTCCGTTATATTGGGAAACGGTTCAATCGGCGGCGGCGTTGGTGAGTCCGGCGGGTCTCCTATCCCCGACCGATGTTCGGGTACAGGGTTATCTTGACGTGTTGGAGGATCGGTTGCTTCTAGAGAATCCCAATGTAAATTTGCGTTGCAAGGGCGGTTGGTTCCTCGCGGGCTGGCAGTATCAGGGGGGACTGGAGCGCACCGCGAACATGCACCTGGCGGGCGATGACGTTCCGGTCTTTCTTCGCTCCTTTCTCAACTGCTATGCGATCGACATCCTTCCGAATGGGGACTACCTCTTCAACGAGCACGCGACCCAAGGCCCGCCGGACAAAATTTTCGAAGAAGCGGCCTTCCTCGAACGATTCCGTAACTTGCTGGTGATGGAAGAAGGCGAGAACCTGTGGGTGGCCCGCGCCTCGCCCCGGAGCTGGCTGGAGCAGGATCAGACGATCTCCGTGAAAAATGCGCCGACCCACTTCGGCCGGATTGATTACGAGATCGTCTCCGATGTGGCCCACGGAACAATAACAGCTTCCATCACGATTCCCGCCCGTCATCCGGCGAAAATTATTCTCCTCCGCTTGCGGCACCCCCGGTCTGCGCCGATCAAAAAAGTGCTCGTGAACGGAAAAGCGTGGAAAGATTTCGATCCATCGAAAGAAATCGTGCACCTCCGGAATTTGACGGGACAGGTGACCATGAAAGTCAGCTATTGAAAATGGAGCCACACAGATGAATTCACGGGAACGCGTTTTAACGGCACTAAGCCACGAGGAACCGGATCGAGTGCCTATCGATCTTGGCGGCTCGGCCGTGACTTCGATTTCTAAATTGACCTATGCCGCGCTCCGGGACTACCTGGGACTTCCGTCAATTCCCATCCGCGAGATGGAGACCGTCCAACAGATCGCGTCGGTGGATGACGATATGCTGGACCGGCTCGGAGTGGATGTGATTCCGGTGTCGTCCAATCCGCCCTCGGGCTACCAAGCCCATTTCATCCAGGAACCGAACGGAAGCGTCTCGTTCAAGGACGAGTTCGGCGCCACTCTTCGCAAGCCGAAGGACAGTTATTATTATGACTGGCAGGAGTTCCCTCTCCCTGAACCTTCGCTGGAAGCGCTGAAGTCCATGGCATGGCCGGATCCGGCTGACCCCGCCCGCTACCGGGGCCTCCGGCAGCGCGTGCAACAACTCCGGCATAGCACAAGCCGCGCCCTCTTTTCCATCGCGCCCTGCGGTCATGACCTCTTCAATCAACTCCTCCGCGTGCGGGGCATGGAAAATGGGCTCATGGACCTGCTTCTGAACGAAGAGTTTGCGGTCGCCTTCCTGGATCGGTTGACGGACTCCATCATTACCGCCCAGACCCTTTTTCTATCGGAGGTTGGCGACTTGGTGGATGTTCATTTCGCCGCTGACGATTTGTCTGGGCAGCACGGTCCTTTGATTTCGCCCGATCTCTATCGACGGCTGATCAAGCCGCGAGAAGCCCGGATTCTTCAGGTGATCCGGTCCAAAACAAAGGCCAAAATCTTTTATCATAGTTGCGGCGCGGTCACCGAATTCATCCCCGATCTGATCGAGATGGGCGTGGATATCCTCAATCCGGTGCAAGTGGCGGCCGATGGCATGGATACGGCCTTGCTCAAGAAACGATTTGGTAAACAACTCTCCTTTTGGGGTGGCGGTTGCGATACGCAACGAGTCCTCGCCCAAGGCACACCTGACGAGGTCCGCGGTGAGGTTCGCCGGCGGATTCGCGATCTCGCGCCGGGTGGTGGATTTGTATTTAATCCGGTTCACAATATCCAACCACTCGTTCCACCGGCCAATATTGTGGCGATGTTCGATGAAGCGCGTCGAAATGAATTATGGAAAAGGAAATAGTCGAAAAGATGCGCTCATAGAGCGCTGCTACACTGGGAGAAGATATAGCCCAGCTCGATAAAAACAAGATTATGTGTAACCCCGCTCTATGAGCGGCATGTATTAGAACAAAAAAATGGGAGTCCTCATGACCAAGAAAAGAATATCACCAAAAACCGTTACAAAGCCCGCCGCCCCCGGCAACGCATCGATCGATTTCCGGAAGGGGAACAAACCCGGGGCGCGTTATACCAGTGGTTCCGTGGTCTTTGATGAAGGCTTCGTCAATGGGCGACTTTGCACCCGCTATTGGAACCCTAACGGCCAAGTCTGGCCCGAGATGTATTATGAAAACACAACCTGGGCGGTGGATCAGGCGGCGGATACGTTCCGACTCGCCATCAATGGACAGCCCCTCGCCGGGGGATTCACCTGGGAGTCGACAGGGATAAAGCCCGACTCCTCGATCTGCCGCGTTCGGCAGGATTCTCATGGTAAGCCTTGTCCGGTTGTTCATGGCGTTATCAGCTTGTTGCATAAAGAAACCGGGATCCGGGTAAAAGTTCACACCCGCCTTGACGGCAGTGCTTTTCTGGTCCGCTGGCTGGAGATCCAGAATACCGGCAAAAAGGCCGTAGCGCTCACCGAAGTAGCACCGTTTTCCGGCGTCTTGTGGAATCACCGGACCGAAGAACATTTGCCTCCAGGTCGAAAAAATCCCTATGAATTGGTCTACAACCATAGTTTCGATTGGGGACGCGAAGGTGATTTTTTCGCCGATCCATTGACGGAAGGCAGCGTTAAGGTCAATGGCGGCAAAAAGGGACGCAGCGGCTGGGGCCGTCCCGCATTTTGGGCGCGAAACCTTTGCAATGGCCAGACCTTTGTTTGCGAGCTGGCCTGGGGTGGCAATTACGAATTCGAACTTGAAACCCGGTCATCCGAGCAAACCGACAACCAGACACTCCATCCAATCCATACCTTTGCCACCCTGTTCTTCAAAATGGGGCTCAGCGGTCATGACCAGGCCCTGCGTGTATTGGATGCCGGCGAAACCATCGTCACCCCCGCCGTCCATATCGCTCTTTTTCAAGATAACACAGATGTGATCATCCAGTCCACGCACGACCATGTCCGCCACGTTGTCATGCCGGCGCAAATTCCTGGACGCCACGTGGAGATCGAAGCCAATCACCGCGGCTATCTATGCGATCGCGAAAACGTGGCCGATATCGTGAAGGATATCGACGTAGCCCAGACCGTCGGCGCCGAACTCTACGTCATTGATGCCGGGTGGTACGGCAATGAACCGAACCAATGGTGGAACAACACCGGCGATTGGTTTGACGGAGCCTGGATGAAAAAAGGCGGAGGCTTAAAGGCCGTGGCCGACTATGCGCACAAACAGGGGATGAAATTCGGCCTTTGGGTTGAGATTGAATCGGCCGGAAGCAATAGTTCCCTTAAGAAAACGCATCCCGATTGGATCCTGAAACGGAATGGCGAACCGATTGCCAATGGGCGGGCCTTGGACCTGACCCAAGCGGCTGTGCAGAAGTTCGAGGAGCAGGAGATCATCCGTTTGATCCGAGAATTAAAGCTGGACATGTACCGGATAGACCATAACCACCGCCTGAATCCGGCGGGAAATCGTCATTACCAAGGGTTCACCGAAGATCTGACCTGGCGATACTACGATGCTTTCAACGCCATGTTTGACCGGCTCCGCACGCGCTTCCCCCAGATCGTCTTCCAAAATTGCGCAGGAGGAGGCGGACGTCTCGATTGGGGCACCCTCGCCCGCTTCCACAATACGGAACTCTCCGACTGGATGCGCCTGCCGAGAGGACTCCGGATTCTTCATGGGGTCACAGCCTCTCTGCCGCCGGAAATCCTTCTTCGCACTTTCGGGACGGAGGTTCCTGAACATGCGCTCGAAGGCAATGTGGATGCCCAGTTGCGATTGTGTTGCTGTCGAATCATCTTCCGCGGGATCGCGCCCTCCATGGAGGCGCTGTCTCCCTATTTGAAGGAGCGGGTCACGCATTATGTGGAGCTCTACAAAAAGACGCTCCGCCCCCTGTTGATCGGTGGGCAGGTGTATCATCATACGCCGTTCCGCCCGCTCGGGGAGCCCGTGCCCTGGTGCGTGATGGAAATTGCGCGCTCCGATAAGACACAGGCCTGTGCCACGATATTCAGAACCAGCGCCATGCCGACCGGAAATCCCCAGGACGAATTCGAATTCCGGGCGCGGGGACTTGATGCCGCACTGGACTATGAGGTCACGCTCGATAATTCCGGAAAAACGTTCCGCGCGTCGGGAAAGGATCTGATGCAAACCGGACTGCGGATTCGGCTCGAACAACCTCTGACCAGCGAATTGATCCTGTTCAAGGGGAAAAACCATGGCTGATACCCTTTGTAAATTATTCGATCTGACAGGACGCGTTGCTGTCGTCACCGGCGCAGCCCGCGGCTTGGGACAGGCCGCTGCAACCGGGCTGGCCGCCTTCGGGGCCGATGTGGCCGTGATCGATCTCACGACGGACGCCTGTGCGGGAACGGGTCGCGATATCGAGGCCGCCGGGCGGACAGGGCGCGCCTATGGCTGCGATGTAGCCGACGAGCACGCGGTTCAACGCACGGTTGAACAGATCGCTGCGGATTTCGGGCGGATCGACATTCTGGTCAACATCGCGGGCATTACCGCACGCATCCCCACCACGGAGATATCATCGGAACAGGTCCGCCGCCTCACCGATGTGAATTATCATGGCATTTTCTGGATGTGCAAAGAAGTCGCCAAAGTCATGCTGAAGCAGGGATCCGGATGCATGATCAACATGTCAGCCTTGGGCGGCGGCATTCTGGGCATGGGCCGTGGAAATGCCGCCTACTCCTCGACCAAGGGCGCCATCGCGGCGCTCACCCGGGATCTCGCCTGCGAGTGGGGGCCCCAGGGTATTCGCGTGAATGCCGTGGCCCCCTGCTGGTTCCAAACCGACATGAACGCCAACAGTATCTTCACCAAGAAGAGTTTCATGGACCAGGTGATGACCAAGCTACCCATGAAAAAAATCGGCCAGCCGCGTGACCTGGTCGGCCCGATCGTATTTCTGGCCAGCGATGCGTCATCCCTGATTACCGGCCTCGTGCTGCCCGTGGATGGCGGGGCTGCTGCAACCTGCCCGATTGAATGGAAGTAATGGACGTGAGCGTAGAGTCACCGGAAATTCTGATCGATCGGCATGAGGCCTTCCTGAACCTCACTCCGGTAAACCGCCCGCTGCTGGGGTTCTGGCTGGGCGGCTACTATCCGGCCGATCAATTCCCGATCGGCACCGCGATCTGGCGCGATGGCCAACCCCTGCAACCGAAGGACGCCCTTTTCGAACCGTTCGCCTCCGACTACGAAGCTTTGTATCGAATCCACCAGCAGGCCGAGGACGACTTCTTTTATGTGGGTTCTGCCTACTGGGGAATTCCCTGGATGGAAGCCATCCTGGGATGCCCGGTCGCAGCGGCCGGCGCCAACTGCCGTGCGGAATCCTGCCTGGATAACTTCGATGACGTTCGCAGACTGGCAACGAGTGTTGACGGGAATCCCTGGCTGGAAACCCTGGTCCAGTTCACCCGCGACTTGGTTAAGGCCGCAGCCGGACGATTTCCCGTGTGCCCCCCGTTGCTACGCGGTCCGGGCGATTGCGCCAGCGCGCTACTTGGCGGGATGCCGTTTGTGATGGGATTTCACGACGATCCCGACCAGATGCGGGATCTGCTGGATCATTGCTTCCGGATGCGACAGGCCGTGATCCACACTCTCAACAAGGTGATGCCGACCTGGCACGGCACTTATGCGGCGGGTGGATACCCAAGCAAAATGTGGTGCCGTCGGCCGGTCGCCTACAACCAGGAAGATTGCGCGGCACTTCTCAGTCCGGATCTGTTCAAGCAATTCCTGCTTCCGATTGAGCAACAGGTGTGCCGCTCGACCGAAGTCAACTTTGTGCATCTCCACTCCAGTTGTCTCTATCCGGTTGACATCCTGCTGGAGAATCGCTGTTATGACGTCCTGGAACTCAACATCGACCATCCCGGAGGGTCATCCCCCACCCTGGCGGAGCTATTACCGACACTGGCCCGCATCCAGGCCGCACGACGGCCGTTGCTCCTGTGGGGGGAACTGACTCTGAAAGAGTGGCGCTGTTTGAGAAATGAATTATCACCGATCGGCCTGAGCCTGCAGCCCATCGTGCGGCAGTTGGGCGACCTACGGTTGTTACAGGAGGTACTTCGATGACAACAGATCTTGCCCGGGAAATCGCCGACTGCCGGGTACCGGCCCGCTCCGTACGCTTATGGTGGCTGGGACAGGCCGGGTTTGCCTTCAAAACCCATTCCGGCCGGATTGTCTATGTTGACCCTTATTTAACGGATTCCGTGGAACGTCTCCACGGATTCAAACGCTTGTCCCTCTCGCCCATTGCTCCCGAGGACGTCAAGGCAGACTGGGTGATTCTGTCCCACGAGCATACGGACCATCTGGACCCGGACGCGATTCCCGTGATTGCGACGAATAACCCGGCGTGCCGTTTTGCAGGTCCATCCGATTGCATGACGGGATTGAAGAAAGCCAGGGTTTCGCCGGGGCGCCGGAGTTTGCTGCAGCCTAACCGCGTGCACACCCTCGACGGGGTGGCAATTCATACCGCTCTGGCCGACCATGGCGACTTCGCACCCTCGGCCCTGGTTCTGGTATTGGATTTTGACGGCGTGCGGGTCCTCTACACCGGGGACACCTCCTGGCGGTCGGAACGGATCAAGCCGCTGTGCAAACTCGGGGTTGATGTGCTGCTTCCCTGCATCAATGGGGCTTTCGGCAACATGAACCATCTGGACGCAGCCCGGATGGTCCAACAGGTCGCCCCGCGGATGGCGATCCCCTGCCACTTCTGGACCTTTGCCGAACAAGGCGCCGGCGATCCCGGGGCCTTCCTTATGGCTTGCCACCAATGGGCGCCGGACGTGAAGGCCCTGCTACTGAGACCCGGCGAAGGACTAACCGTAAAAGCGAGGAACACCCCGAAATGAAATCGAATCTGTTTAATATTCAAGGGAAGGTTGCCCTGGTCACCGGGGCGCGACGCGGGCTGGGCCAGGCCATGGCCACAGGTCTGGTCGAGGCCGGAGCAAAACTGGTCGCGGTGTCATCGGGCGCGGATTGTCGTGAACTCCGCCAGATCGTCAAAAAACTGGGAGGCGAGATGCTCTACCTGCAAGCCGATCTGGCCGACCGCCGCCAACGCGCGGGGTTGGTCGCCAAGGCGGTAAAGCGGTTCGGCCGCCTGGATATCCTGGTTAACAGCGCCGGCATTCAGCACCGCCAGCCAGCTCTGGATTTCGATCTGGGCAAGTGGGATCAGATCGTCTCCCTGATGATGACCGGGGTATTCGAACTCTCCCAGCAGGCGGCGCGGGTCATGGTCGCCCAGGGCGGCGGCAAGATCATCAATATCGGATCCATTTCCTGTTTCCAAGGCGGATGGACCGTAGCGGCCTATACCGCGGCCAAACATGGTGTGGCGGGACTCACCAAGGCCCTGGCGAACGAATGGGCTTCGAAAAACATTCATGTCAACGCGATCGCGCCGGGCTATTTCGACACCGAAATGTGCGCGGCGGTCAAGAATGATCCGGTGCGCGAACCAAAAATCCGGGAGCGCATTCCGGCGGGACGATGGGGAAAGCCCGAGGAACTAGTCGGCACCCTGCTCTTCCTCGCCAGTGACGCCAGCAATTACGTGGACGGCCAGATCCTGGCGGTGGATGGCGGATGGATGGGGCGGTAGACGATGAATGAGCGCGAACGATTTCAAAGAACCGCACGATTTGAATCTGTTGATCGCGCATTTCTGCTTCAGCTCTGGTTTTGGGAACAGACTCGCGCCCGCTGGGAAACGGAAGGCTTGCCCCGAAAGACAATCCTCGCAGACTACTTTCAGACCGATCAGGAGTTGTGCGCCCCGGTGGCGAGCCAGGGTAGGTACGGGCCACACCTCCATCCTCCGTTCGAACGCAAGGTCTTGTCCGTCACCGACGAATTCGAGATCGTTCAGGATGAGGAAGGCAATACGGTCCGGTTTTTCCGAAACGATCCCAGCCGATCCATGCCCGAATGGATCGAGTATCCCATGAAGGACCGAAGCGACTGGGAGAACCGCATCAAGCCCCGGTTGGACGCGGGTATCCCCGGACGCTGTCCGGCGGGTCCGGCGCTCGACGCCTACGCACAGAAAATGAGTGGTCGCGACAAACCATTGGGGCTGTGGGCCGGTTCGTTTTATGGCTGGCCACGCAGTTTCATGGGGGTGGAGCGGATTTCCTTCATGATCTATGACGATCCCGGACTGATTCATGAAATGTGCGAACACATCGGCGATTTCATGATCGAGCTGATCACTCCGATTTTGCAAAAGGTTCAATTCGACTATGCCTTTATTTGGGAAGATATGGCCGGCAAAAGCGGGCCCCTTTGCAGTCCGGATATGTACCGGGAATTTATGCTGCCGCCGCTCAAGCGCGTGACCGATCTGCTGCACCGGCACGGCGTCGACGCCATCATCGTGGATAGCGATGGAAATAACGCACCGCTCATTCCATTATGGCTGGAAGCCGGCGTAACCGGTTTGCGCCCCTTCGAAATCGCCGCGGATAGTGACCCGGTGGGCGTGCGCCGGAAGTACGGCCGGGATTTGATCATTCAAGGTGGAATCGACAAGCGGGCGCTGGCCAAAGGTCGCGAAGCCATTGATCGCGAAGTCCTATCCAAGGTTCCCTGGCTTTGCCTTCAGGGAGGCTACTTTCCACAGGTGGACCATCTGGTTCCGCCCGATGTTTCCCTGGAGAATTACAAGTATTACTCGCATCTGCTCAGACAGGTGGTCGAGGATCCGGAGAAATACCTTCATCTTGCCCGGCAACGCGGATGGATCGAATAAAACCACTATCACAATCGGAGACAATAATGTTTTTGAACGAAATGAAAATAGCCCCTATTTGGGAACGTCATCGGGCCTTCTGGCATCGCGAAATCGTGGACCGGGTTTGCATATCGGTAACGGTGCCCGCCGCCCAACAAGTCGCATTGCCCCAGGCCAGTTCGGATGCCGAACGACTGTCCGATCCGGAGTTTGTCGTGCGTCGTTCCGAGGCGCGAGTTCAGAACACCTATTATGCCGGAGACGCATTGCCCATGGTTTACGCAGAAGGCAATCTGCTCTACCCGGCGTGGGGCGGGATTGGCCGGTTTGAAAATGGAACCGTATGGGTTGATCCCTCGCTAAGCGACTGGCAGGAGTGGAATGAGTATCGTTTTGACCTTAACAACATCTGGGCAAAGCGTTTTCTGGACACCAATCGCGCCCTAGTTGAGGCGTCCAAAGAGCGATGGTTGGTTTCCACCCAAGGGTTTTTTGGCGCCATGGATGCTATGTCGCTTATACGTGGATATGAAGAATTTCTCATGGATTTGACCGTGGATGAAGCGGAGTCCGCCTTGCGTTTTGCGCAAAGTGAGGCGATTCGCGGCCACAAGGCGATTGTTACCCAGGCGTGGGTCGATGTAGAGAAACGGCAGCGGGGAATGGCAACAGCCCCCGGAATATGGGCGCCAGGACGTATCAACTACTGGAGCGCAGATTTTTCATGCATGATCGGTGCGGCGGATTTTGAGAAATGGCTGGTACCTGAATTTGAAGAGATGATCGATCTGTGTGAATTCAGTATGTATCATCTGGACGGTCCCGATGCCGTTCGGCATCTGTCTCGGATTGGACAGTTCGAGAAACTAAAGGGTATCCAATACACTGTTGGACCGCAGGTACAAAACGATGTGCAGCACTGGCTGGGCGTTGGGAAACAAATTCAGTCTCATGGGAAAGCCCTTTATTTCCACATCAATCCGGAATTGCTGGAAATGGTGATGGAGAATCTTGATCCGCGCGGCCTATTTATATTCACCCATGCGGATAACGCGGAGCAGGCGGAGTGGCTTGTTGAAAAGGCTGCTTTGCTCACATGCCAACATTTCAACAAAGGAGTCAAGATATGAACCGAATGAAGAACAAGACCGTGGTGATCACCGCAGGTTACGGAGATATCGGACGGGCCACCTGTCGTCGGTTATGCGAAGAAGGTGCCACGGTGATTCTGACGGGCCGGAAACCGGTCAAAGAGGGCGCCGTAATCGCGAAAACAATTCAGGAGGAGGCGCATCGGCGACAGACCGAGGCTCTCATCGCGTTGGGGGTTCCCCACCCCGTTGCGACGGGCAGCATTGAATACCGGGTCTGCGACAGTGCCCATCGCGAGTCCATTGATGCCCTGTTTGGTGACGTAGGCCGGCTTCATCCGCGGATCGACGTTGTGATCGGCAACGCCGCTCTGGTCTACAACGAACCGTTTCTGGACTTGGATGCCGAACACTGGCAGGCCACGCTGGACTTAAATTTGACCGGACAGTTTCATGTGGGGCAAGCGGCGGCACGGATGATGATTAAACAGAAACCCCTTCAAACGCCCGGTTGCGAACGCGGGGTACGCGGTAAGATCCTGTTCAATGGCTCATGGGTCGGCGAAATGCCCTGGGCCGAAGGATGCAGCTATGCGGTAGCCAAGGCCGGACTGAGAATCCTGGCCAAGGCCATGGCCAATGAACTGGCCGTGCATGGAATTCGTGTAAACGTCATGGCGCCCGGCATTGTCATGGCCGGTCTTTCTAAAACCTGTTACGAAACCGATCCCAAATTCGGACCTCGGACTCAATCGGTAATTCCCCTGCGGGAGTTCGGCACCGTTGACCAATGCGCCGATGCCTTCCTGTTCCTGGCCAGCGATGAATCTGATTACATCACCGGCTCCACCCTGCTGGTGGACGGCGGCGCCAGCATTCCGAGGAGAGATTGATATGATTAAGTTCTCCTACGTGTTGCCGGACCCACTGTCGTACAAAGACGGGTCCGAGTTTGAGGGCGATCTAGCCTGTGTGAAACGCGCAGGCTATGACGCGGTGGAACTGCAGATCGCCGATCCCGCCGATCAGAACGTGCCGCAACTGGCCCGTGCGCTGAACAACGCCGGGCTGTCCCTCTGCGCCTTTCAGAGTGGCGGCACCTACGCCTCCCGGGGGAATTGCCTGGCAACCGCCGAGGCCGCCGTTCGCGAGCGTACTCTGCAAGTGCTGGAACGACATATCGAGTTCGCGGCGAGCTTCGAGCCCTCAGTCGGAGAACATGCGCGAATTGTGCTGGGGTCTCTCCAGGGCGCGCGACGCGAAGAGCGGGATCAAGCCGCCGGTCAGGCGCGTATCGTGGAAGCGCTCGGCCGGATCGGGCGATTTGCAACAACGCACGGAGTTACCCTGGCGTTTGAACCGGTCAATCACGAAGAGATCGGCTGGCACAATACCATTGCGGCTGCGGCGGCAACAGTCCGGAACCTGTCCGAGCCGGGACTGCAACTGATGGTGGACACCTTCCACATGAACATCGAAGAGCGCGACATGCTGGCCCCCTTGGCCGGCGTGGCCGACCTTTTGGTTCATGTTCACTTATCCGAAACCAACCGCGATGTGCTGGGGGAAGGACATTGGCCGACGTTGGAATTTCTCCGCGAGCTCGAGCGAATCGGGTACAAGGGTTTCTGTTCCATCGGCGTCTACAATACCCGCCGCTCGCGAAAAGATTGCATAACGCACTGTCTGAAGCGGATCCAGGGAATCGAGTGAGGTCGAGAAGGCTGTAGGAGTTTAGACTGTAGGATAAAAACACAACGATTAAGGGTCATCAAAGAGAAATATACGCCTGACGTGACATCGTTCCCATTCCGCTCACAGAGCGGGGCTACACTTACTTTTCGTTGAAGCAGCGTTTTACCGGACGGAGTCAAAAGCTTTCATCAATTGCTTGCGACCTTTGGCGTAGTTGGCGCTGTCAGCCGTGGCGGAGCCGCAACCGGTCCACCAGACCGAAGGCCGCGCCGAATCGAGTTGGCAAATTTCAAGCGTCCCGGGAATCCGCGCAAAAATCCGTTGGTAAAGCTCTCGGGCGGGCAAGATGGAACCGAAAGTCAGACCCAACTTCTGAAGCACCCGCAAATCCCGCATCTGGTTGGGCAACCCACCCGAACCCTTGTTGTTGACGCAAGCATTCGTTCCTGGCTCCCTAAAAGGACAGGGGGCACACATCATCCAATCCGCATGCGGCACCATCCGGATCCGGGTGTCCGGCTTCTTTAGAATTAATTGAACCAGCTCGGGCAAATTGTCTTCCGCGAAGGGATGCCGGGTACCGGCGCCATACTGGCAGAGCGAGCATAAAAGAATGTGGGGCCGGACATCGATCGCCCCAGCGCGGGCCATCGCCGCCAGGGATTTCTTTTTGTCCGCTAGCATGTCCCGTGCCTCCCGAAGGGGAATGAGCGCCTGGATGCCTCGTCGATGGCCTCGCCGATAACAGGCCTGTTTCGCTTTCGACCATCCTTTCCAGGCTTCGGACGTGGCCCGGCCATAACTGCAAATTCCGGCAACGTCTTCAATCCGATCCCAGACGCGATTGAAAATCATCCGCGCCGGCAACGTGGCGCCGGGAAATAGATTGAGCTTGTGGAGAATCTCCAAATCCCGCCGGAGATTGAACTCCGTGCCCTCCGGGGTATCATCGGCAGCGCCGGGATCCTGATATCCAAACACCTCGTCCACGTTGCATTGCAAAGTCAATGGTCGATCCGGCGTTTTTCGGATCGCGTCCCGAAGCTTTTTAATTTTGGTCTCGCGGGCTTCGGCGCGATCTCCGCCCAGCGCACAAACGACACTCAATAACTGGTAAGGCCGCACATTCATTTCGGAGTATTTAGGCATCGTACTATTCCTTGCTCCGGCGCCCGAGGGCGTCGGTCAAATCACTTCCAATAAGGGCATCCCCACATCGACCATTACGGCCTGCCCGATCATTTCGACCGACAGCATGACCCGCGTACGACCCTGTACCGTCACCACGCGTCCTTCGATCCCCTGAAAGGGGCCGCCTTTAACTCGCACCATTTGGCCCGGTTGAACCATTTGGGAGGCGCCCAGAGTCGGGTCCACCGTCAGCGCCCGGCGAATTTGATCGAGTTCGAACACCAAGCGTGACTGGTCGAGCACATCGATCGTTCGCACCACCTGGTGGCTATTGAGAAGCGTGGTCAGGGAGTCGGGATTGCAGGCGGCAAAGAGGTATCCCGGGAACAAGGGATACTCGAAGGTCACCTTGCGCCGCTGATAAATCCGGGTTTCCCGGCGCAGGGGAAGATAATGTTCGATTCCCTGAAGCAGGGCATATTGGGCCAGCTTCTTTTCACACCGCGGACGGCTGTGAAACACCCGCCATTTTAGATCAGGCATCGTTGGCTGGAGTTCGTCGGTCATCGGGACACTGTAAGACAACAGGGTCGGTTTCGCAAGCTTCGCAAAATCGGGGGTCCCGCCGAAGTTATTTCTGTTCTATAAAGGGGTCGTAAAAGATATGTTCAGGAAGTATCTTTTTAGAGAGCAACAAGGGTTTGCAGGCATTGATCATGCCCGGAGTGCCGCAGAGATAAGCCTCACAGGACATAGCCTCTTGGATCAGGAGATCAAACACCTCGGTGACCAGGCCGGTTTGTCCCTGCCATTGATCGCCCATTTTCTCGGACAGGGATGGAATATACGTGAACCAGGGACAGGCCAGGGCAAATTCCGCCATTTGGCTGGAAAAGTAAAGGTCGCTTTCCGTACGAGCCCCAAAAAAATAAGTGGTTCGCCGGTTGATATTTCGTTCCCGCATATCCTGCAGAATGCTCCAGATTGCGGACATCCCGCTTCCCCCGGCAATCAGGAGGATGGGGACCGTAGCGGACGACAGTTTAAACTTGCCCATGGGACCGGTGAAAGTGAGCTCCTGTCCCAGGGTGAGGTGATCAAAAATCCAGGGGGTACAAATTCCCTGAGCCGTCCGACGAACGATTAATTCGATGTGGTTTCTTTGCTGAGGGGCCGAGGCCAGGGAAAAGGACCGGGAGACCGCAGGCTTATTGTCATAGGGGGGCGAATCGAGGCGAATATACTGACCAGCCGTAAAATCAATGGATACAGGCTCCACCAACCGTATTCCCAGGTGAATAATGTCCGGAGTCAAGGATTGCTTGTAATCGAGTATGCCGTGATATTTAGTTGGCGAGCTCATCGTTAGGTTCCATTTTGTGCGGACTGCCCATCAATATTGAGCACGCCGCAATCAAATTACAACACAAATCAAGCAACCCAACAACCATCGCCGCATCGCCATTGTGCTTGCGTTTTACGCGCTGTTCGGGCACCTTTTTCGCGTGAGCGAAGTTGAAACAAATAACACTACTGGACCGACAAGTCTTTCGACCGGAAAACGGATGCTAATTCCTTTGGCCGCGTTAGGCGTTGTTTTTGGCGATATCGGAACCAGTCCTTTGTATGCATTGCGCGAATGCTTCGCAGGCGAGCATGGGGTGCCGGTCTCCCCTGCCACCGTTCTCGGAGCGGTGTCCCTGGTCATCTGGTTTCTGATTATCATTGTTGCCCTTAAGTATGTGATATTCGTGTTGCAGGCGGATAACAAAGGTGAAGGAGGAATTCTTTCCCTCATGGCCCTGGTTCGTCGGATTGGCCCTGAAAAAGTCCGCCAGTGGGCCGTGCTTCCCATCCTGGGGATCCTGGGCGCGGCCTTACTCTTCAGTGACGGAGTCATTACCCCGGCCATTTCGGTCTTGAGCGCCATCGAAGGCGTATCCGTGGCTGCGCCGGTCTTGAGCCATCTCGTCATTCCCATCTCCCTCGCGGTCCTGACGGGTCTGTTCCTGATTCAATCCCATGGAACCACACGGATTGGATCCCTGTTTGGTCCAATTCTCCTCATCTGGTTTCTGGCCATCGGAATTCTGGGGTTGGGGTCCCTTATCGCCTGCCCTAAAATATTGTATGCCTTTAATCCGCTGTATGCGCTGGATCTTTTCAAAATGTTGGGATTCAAAAGTTTATTGCTCCTCGGCGCCGCTTTTCTTGCAGTGACGGGAGCCGAGGTGCTTTATGCCGATATGGGTCATTTTGGAAAGTCGTCAATCCGACTGGCCTGGTTTGCGGTTGTTCTGCCGGCCTTGGCACTCAATTATTTAGGACAAGGCGCCAAGCTCCTCTCCCTGGGCTACTTGCCACCCAATCTTTTTTATTCCCTGGCACCGGCCGGATTCCTGATCCCGATGATCATTATCTCGACCCTAGCCACGGTGATCGCCTCCCAAGCGGTGATCTCAGGGGCCTTTTCGCTTTTCCGCCAATCGGTCCAACTCGGATTTTGGCCGCGCATCAAGGTCACCCACACCTCGGAATCCAATATCGGTCAGGTCTATCTTCCGTTCGTCAATATCGCTCTTTATATCGTGACCTTCTTACTCATCCTGGGGTTCAAAAAATCCGGTAACCTGGCTTCCGCTTACGGAGTTGCCGTCTCAGCCACCATGCTGATCACATCGTTTTTATTGGTTGTGATCGCCAAATCGTTATGGAAAGTTCCGCTGTTTGTTGTGATCCCGGTCGGTGCCATGGTTTTGTCGCTGGATGCCACGCTATTTTGTGCGAATTTGTCCAAATTCGCATCCGGGGGCTGGATCGTTGTGGTCATGGCCACCATCATGACCCTGCTCATGACCACGTGGATCGCCGGGCGCAAGCTGTTACAGCAGACGGTGATCTCGGCAGCGATTCGGCTGGAGGATTTCGCCCAGGAGATCTCCACCTCCCAGGTCATTCGAACGCCGAAATCCGCCGTTTTTTTATCCGGCAATGCGTCCTACGTTCCTCGTTCATTGCTTCATAATTTCAAACATAATGGCACCCTCCATGCGATTAATCTGATCACCTGCATTCAAACGGAAGAAGTCCCGTATGTGAATCCGGACGAGAAATGCTCACTGACGGATTGTGGGCAGGGCCTTTTTAAGGTGATTTTACGCTATGGATATATGGAAAGCCCTGACATTCCAAAAGCGATTGCGCGGATTTCGTCCCCTTTGCTCCCGCGAAAAGATCCTTTGCAGTTCTCTTATTACCTCGGGAAAGAATCCCTCGTTCTGAAACAAAGCAAGAATATGGCCAGTTGGCGAAAAGAACTTTTCCTGCTGATGTCTCGAAATGCCCTCGATGCTTCGGCCTTCTTCAATCTGCCGCCCAACCGGGTTGTTGAACTGGGCGCTCAAATCGAGTT
>Ga0118677_10008309_pt1 | contig 16682 bp, 13 predicted proteins | sample AliMusrvi5mmetaG_FD_86154 | JGI IMG/M metagenome (GOLD analysis project Ga0118677, IMG submission 86154) | reverse complement strand
AGATAGATACATGTATCTATGAAAATACAGCTTTTTTAGTTTGCTTAATTCGCTTGTTTAAGCCTATTGCTAAACAATGGTTATTTTATTTTTTCCAATTCTTTCTGCAAACGAAACATTTCATCGCGCAACCTGGCTGCTTCAATAAAATCAAGATCCCTGGCTGCTTTCTCCATTTCCTTCTTTGTTTTACCAATCGCTCTTTCAATCTGGGGAATGGTTTGATAGGTTTCCTGTTCTTCTGCTACTTTACTGGCTACCAATTCGCCGTCTTTTTGCAAAGCATAGGGGTTTGAGGGATCATATCCCTTAATATCCAATACCGATCCCTGGGCAAACACCTGCTCCTTACTTTTGATAATGGTTTTCGGGGTTATTCCGTGTTCAATATTATAGGCAATTTGCTTTTCTCTTCTCCGGCTGGTTTCATCAATCGTTCGCTGCATGCTTTCCGTCATCTTATCTGCATAGAATATTACCAGGCCTTCTATATTCCTTGCTGCGCGTCCCGCTGTTTGTGTCAGCGATCTTTCGTTTCTCAAAAATCCTTCTTTATCTGCATCCAATATCGCTACCAACGACACTTCCGGTAAATCAAGCCCCTCTCTTAATAAATTCACACCCACTAACACATCAATAGTGCCCAATCTAAGTTCACGCAGAATCTCTACCCGCTCCAACGTGTCTACATCACTATGTATATATTTTGACTTTATATTGATACGCCCCAGATATTTATCCATTTCTTCAGCCATTCGCTTGGTAAGCGTAGTTACTAAAACCCGGTCTCCTTTTTTTACCGTAATATCTATCTGTTCCAACAAATCATCTATCTGATTAACACTCGGTCTTATTTCAATCGGCGGATCAAGCAATCCCGTGGGTCTTACGATTTGTTCAATTACTACGCCACCTGTTTTTTCCAATTCATAATCCCCTGGCGTGGCACTTACAAAAATGGTTTGACCAATCAGGCTTTCAAATTCATGAAAATTCAATGGTCGGTTATCCATGGCGCTGGGCAGCCGAAAACCATAATCTACCAATACCAGTTTTCTGCTTCGGTCTCCTCCATACATACCCGCCACCTGTGGAATGGTTTGGTGACTTTCGTCAATTACACATAAAAAATCTTTTGGAAAATAATCCAGCAAACAGAAGGGTCGGGTGCCGGGTCTTCTCCGATCAAAAAACCGTGAGTAGTTTTCAATGCCATTACAATACCCCAATTCCCGAATCATTTCAATATCGTACTCTACTCTTTCTTTTAGTCTTTGTGCCTCAATATATTTTCCGGTTCTTTTAAAATATTCTACCTGCTCCATCATCTCGTCCTGTATCTCATGCATTACTTCTACAATCATTTCTTTGGGTGCGAGATATAATGTTGCGGGAAAGATGGCGGCATTCTCCATCAAGCCGATTCTTTTGCTGGTGGCGGTTTCTATGCTTTCAATCTCTTCTATCTCATCTCCAAAAAATGTAATCCGGTATCCAAAATCAACATAGGGAAGGTTGATATCTACCGTATCTCCTTTTACACGAAACGTTCCTCTTCCAAATTCTCCTTGTGAACGATTGTATAACGAATTCACCAATGCGTGTAAAAATCCCTGTCGGGAAATGACCATTCCTTTATGAATCCGGATAATTCCGTTCTCATATTCAGTAGGGTTTCCCATTCCATAAATACAACTTACGCTCGCCACCACAATAATATCTCTTCTTCCACTTAGCAACTGTGAAGTTGCCTGTAGTCTTAATTTATCTAACTCTTCGTTGATACTCAAATCCTTTTCAATATAAACATCACTCACCGGCATATAGGCTTCGGGCTGATAATAATCGTAATAGCTAACAAAATAGCCTACCGCATTTTCCGGAAAAAATTGTTTGAACTCGCCATACAATTGTGCCACCAGGGTTTTATTATGCGTTAAAACCAATGTGGGTCTTTGTGTATTTTGTATCAGGTTGGCAATCGTAAACGTTTTACCGCTTCCGGTAACGCCCAAAAGTGTTTGAAACTGCTCTCCATTGTTTACGTTTTCTGTCAACTGTTCAATGGCAGATGGCTGGTCGCCTGCAGGAGAATAGGGTGAATGAAGCTGAAACGGCATTATCTGTTTTTATAATTCGGGTTACTAAGTTAAAAATTAAGCCGCAGACTCTGTTAGAAATATGCGGCTCTTTGAATTATTTTAGTGAGATCATTTATCCAATTTCCGGATAATGGCTTTTACATTATTATCTATCTCTTTATCCGTTAATCTTTTTCCATTCATTTCTGCTTTTGTCCAGCCTTGCCATATTTTCTTCTCCGTTCTCGCATTAAGGATGGTAAGCGTTAGCGTACCTTCTCTTATGGTTTCAACGGAATTTTCAAAGCCCATTAATTCAGTGGGATAATACATATTGGTATAGGTTCCCCTATAAGGATTATAATACCATCGGGCCAATGGCTGACTATACACCGGATCCGACACTGCCATATTTTCTTTTTTGATATTCATATCATACACAATCAACACATCCGGGTTTTTCTTTACGCGCTTCCATCCGTTCTCCTGAAGATTCTTGTCAACGCTTTTCCGAATAACATTTCCTGTCAGATCGCTTCCGTTGAACTTATGCGCAAGACTGTCATTCTGGGCCCTTATCCAGGTATAGGTTTTGATTTTATCGAAATCAAAATTTTTGTCTTTTCTAACATAAGTCTGTCGGTTACAGGCTACGAGTAGAAGCACAAGGGCTAGAAAGTAGAGAAAACTGTTTCGGCTTTTCATATAGACGGATTTAGGGGATTCAGTATAACACCCTTTTTACTCAGTCAATTGGCGTGCCGTTTTTGCAAAAATTGGGGAGGAAACTTTTTAATAAGGGCCTTTCTCTATTACTATTTACATATATCACAGGTTTCCACGCTATAACCTTACTATATTATAGATGGGCACGGCTGGCGTAAAATACTGGTCGTTCTCATTATGTCTGTATATTTTTTGAATGATATCCAGCCCCTTCACCACTTTCCCAAAAGCCGCATATCCTTGTCTGTCTGCCACGTTCTCTCCTCCATAATCCAGTCCCGATTGTTTCCCAACACAAATAAAGAATTCTGTTGAAGCGGTTCCTGGTGCCAGCCTGGCTAATGAAATCACGCCGTCTGTATGGTGTATCCCTGTTTCTTGTGTGCTTTCGTGGGGGATTCCCGGTATCTGCACAGCTTTTGTGTGATTCGTTTTCCAGATACCTCCCTGTATCAATTCCGTTTTAGGCGCATTGGTCGGCTGATTCTCAAGATTCAATACCCGGTAAAAATTACTATTAAAATAGAAACCCGAATCTATATACCCTAAAAATGCGGCAACGGTTTTGGGTGCCTGTTTGGGATAAAGCTCGAGTTCAATATCTCCATATTGTGTTTGTATGGCAATATGGGGGTTGGCTGTTTTATTTACCTTACAACCTGCCAGCAACAAAAAACAGATTGCATAATAAATATTCCGCATAATTTTTATTTGTTGATATAGTAGTTAATGTTGCGCTGCTTATGATCCCGGAATTACTTCAAACAACATAAACTGTGTTTTTTCGATCGGTAAAAAGTTATTATCTGATACCAATAAAAGGGTCTTATGTCCATTGGGTAAAGTTGGACCAAAAGTGACACCCTCAATATTATCAATATAGATTCCGAGATCGTCCATATTCAGCAAGAGTTTTTTGGATACCGGTTTTTCTGCCGGCTTTATTTTGAGTGAGGAGTTATTGGATATATCTGTGGCTCCTTTCATATCTGCTAAAAATATTTTTATGGTACAAGGCATTCTTCCTGTTGAAAATGATCTTTCCAATACAATCAGTTTTTCATTTCCGATAGATAAAATATCCGGTATCCCATTAATTTTAAAAGCATCGGCCGGTGAAGCCGGGTAGGCAATCGGGTCAAGCTTATATGCATACTGCGCGGTATTTTTTCGGCTCTTCACATCAAACCGATAAAACCGTACCCATGGATTATTGTCTGTAAGACCTGCTCTTGGCCCATCTTCATATAATGGCTCTTCTACATTCACATATAGCTTTGTAAAATTTTCTGCGAAACTCAATCCTTCCAATACGCCGTTTTGTCTGGGGCCTTTTTCCGTTGCATGCATCAACAGGTTGGGTGGAAGCGGAAACGTGTCTATATATTTTCCATCGGGCGAAATAACCGTAATGGCCGGGTTTTCCAATACCGTATCTTTTCCGTTAACAATCCGCTCACCCTCGCTGCTCCAAATCATTTGATGTGTATGGGGATTATATCGTAAGGCTTCGGGGTCGGGTGTATGTGCAGGATCCTGTTTTGAATTGGGATAGGGCTTTCCGTTTTTCTGGTACAAAGTAGTTACCGCTACAAATACTACGCTGTCAATTTTCTTCTCATTCAGAAATATTTTTGCAGTATAATACCTAGACGGGTTTATCGCCGATCGGTCATCACTGATCATATAATAGACTCCTTTCGTGCTATCATAATCAATCCCCGATAAACCACCAATCGTGGTTCCTTTGTATACAAGATTATGGGGCACATCATACTCGCCGATAAAACGAATGGAGCCAATCGATACTTTTTCATCCGGTTTTGTTTTTTGCGAAAACAAAACAGTGCAGCTCACCATTACGCTGATAAATAAACAAACGCTTTTTTTCACAGAAATCCGTTTAGCAACTATTTAAAATGAATTTAATTACCAGGTTTTACTTCCGTTCCGCTTCTTATTCGAAAATAGCCAGGGTAATAATTTAGGCTCTGCAAATGCCGAATCCCAACTATTATGTCCAGCTTTCGGATATTCCGTATAGTTTACATTTTTCGCTCCCCTTGTCATCAGTGCCTTATACAAATCCCTGTCATATTCTGGTGTAACCGAAGCATCCAATGCGCCATGAAAAATCCATAGCGGAAGTGGCGATGCGCTGGCTAGAAATTGTGGAACACTTACTGCACCGCAAATTGGAAAGGCTGCCGCAAAATAATTCGGATAGCGGATCAGCATTTCATAGGTTCCTAATCCACCGAGCGATAGCCCTCCGATATATACCCTTTTACTATCTGCCATTTTATTATTTACAAAACTATCCAGCAGGTCTTTTACCAATTGCTGAGGTGTTGTTGGGGCCTGGTCAGGAAAAAACTGCCAATCATTTTTGCCCATGGTTCTTTTGAAATTTGACCAGGTAATATTTACCGGACTTTGCGGGAAGATAACAATTGCAGGAAAATATTTCCGCACTTCTTCTTTCACAAACAGATCGCCCCCATGTAATAATTGCTTTTCATTATCATTCCCCCGCTCTCCGGATCCATGCAGAAAAGCGATTAATGGATACGATTTTCGTTTTTTATAATTCTTCGGATATAATATCCGGTAACGAAGCGTATCGGCGCCTTTGATAAACAATTTTTTCTCATACAAATTCAAGCCTTCCTGTGCGGAAACTGTTGAACAAAATATTAGCCCTAGAACAAGGCAGCAAATCGTTTTCATTTGTTTCTTTTTCTTGGTGAAACAAGCATTGGGTGAAGAATACACCCTTTCTGTCGTAAAGTTAGGACATAACAAAGCCCGGCAAAATCTGCCGGGCTTTGTTTTTATTTATTTTTTCGATTAGTAATTTGCTACCCCATGCAGATAAGCTGCTAAGCGCGAAATGGCGGCAGCGGCTATTACTACCTGTTCTGAAGCTTCCTTCCAGTTTCTTTGCTCAATGGCTTCACGCACACCCGGCATTGTTTTTACACCATACCCTGTATAAAATCCTGGTGCATATAATGTGTGTTTATACCAACCCCTTCTCGGCAATCCTTCTGTTGTCAGCAATTGTTGCTCTGCCTGAAACAGGGCTTTGTTGATTTTCTCTTTCGCTGCCGATCCCGCAAGCGCTTTTGTCCACGCTTCTGATAACTCATTGCTACTTTTCTCTAATTCTGCCAGCGCGTTTTGCAAAGGAGAAAAATCTATATAAGGTACTTCCGCTTTTGTTTCCGGTGCTTTTAATTTCTCTGTTGGATCATTGGCCAGTCCATAGGCATTGGCTTTGATGACTTCATTCTCTGCAGCAGTAATTTCACGTAGCTGGTCTGTTTTACTGATCAGATCTTTTATATAGTCGCTTACCGTTTTCTCCAGGCTCCTGAAATCAAAAGGAAGCAGATCAGCGTCTGCCATTCTTAGTGCAGCACGTCCGGCGGTTTTAGATAAAGCAACCCCATAATCAAATGTGGGATCTTTAAATCGCTGGTAATCATCATAAGAATCATAAATAGAATGATATTCCCCGCCTGCATTTTCGCCACCATATCCAAAGTCAAGTGAAGGAACACCCAGGTGTTGTATAAAAGAAGAATAATCCGAGCCTGAACCCATGGCACCAATGGTAAAAATAGATTTTGAGATTGCTTCTTTTTTATCCTTTGCCGATTTGGCATTGATTTCATTTCTGGCTTTTGCCCTGTCAAAAACACTTACTTTGGTTTGCGGGTCGATTACATCTTTACTGATTTCCGTTACCAGTGTTTCCAAAGCGTGAGACCCTTCGGCGCCTAAAAATCCTCTTCCGTTTCCGTCCGAATTAATATATACCACTGCTTTTTGTTGTAATTCCGATCCATGGTCTTCGGCCCACTCTGTTGAACCCAATAATCCGGGTTCTTCACCATCCCAGGCACAATACACCAGGGTTCTTTTGGGTTTCCAACCCCCTTTTACCAATTGTCCTATCGCCTGCGCCTCTTCCAATAATGCCGCCTGACCACTAATAGGATCATCTGCTCCGTTTACCCAGGCATCATGGTGATTTCCCCTGATAACCCATTGATCAGGATAATCCGAACCTTTTATCATAGCCACCACATCATAAGCCGGGGTTAACTTCCAGTCAAAATCAACTTTCAGGTGCACTTTGGTTTTACCCGGACCAATATGGTAAGTAAAAGGTAACGCACCTCTCCAGTCATCTGGTGCTACTGGACCTTCCAACGCTTCTAATAATGGTTTTGCATCGTGATAGCTGATCGGCAATACGGGTATCTTCAATAAATTAGGTGCAGAAAGACGATCCAGTCTTTTGGCATTTTCTGTAGCACCAATATTGGGTGTTAGCGGATCGCCGGGATAAATAACCATATCCATAATGGATCCACGCTGAACACCATATTCATTTTTATACGCTCCTTTGGGATATACATCTCCCTGGTAATAGCCATCATCTTTGGGGTCAGAATAAATAATACAACCCAATGCACCATGCTCCTGTGCTACTTTGGGTTTTATTCCTCTCCAGCTTCTACCATATTTGGCAATCACTATTTTGCCTTTTACATCGATGCCCAGCTTTCCCAGTATTTCATAATCTTCGGGTAAGCCATAATTCACAAAAACCAGGTCTCCGGTAACATCGCCATCTGCGCTCCAGGCATTATAGGTAGGCAGTTGACCTTCTTGTCCTGAGGTACCATCTTCCTTCAACGCGGGCTCTTTCAGCAATGCTTTATAAACACCCGGGGCGGTCATTTCCAATACCCTTGTTTTAGGTGTAGGAAACAAAACCTGGTAAGTGACTATTTTCGCATCCCATCCGAAAGATTTGTATTTGTTCAGAATATTTTCTGCCACTTCTTTTCCACCGGGTGATCCGATATGGTGTGGCTTGGCAGATAATTCCTTGATGGTTTGACCAACCCTTTGCGCACTCAGTTGCGCATCAAATTTTTGTTCAATCAGTCTTTCGTCTGTAGAAGTTTTTTCAGTAAATCCGGTAATCGGTTTTTGTGCCGCACCTGTTTGACAAATCATGGCCAGCACGCTCATGGCGCCGGCAGCAACTAATTTTCTCATGTTATGGGTATTGATGGAAGAAAAGCAATTTAAGAAACTACGGCCAATAAAAATGCGCTTTATGTATTTGGTCGTTTTCTTTCCAAAAACAGAAGCGCATTTTGTGAATAATTCCTACAACTTTTATTTAAACATAGCCGGGTGCATATCCTCCCAGGGGGTTACATCCTGATAAGCTTTTGCTACCGATAGAATTGTTGCCTCATCATACAATTTACCAATCAGGGTAATGCTGGTAGGTAAATTAAATCGTTTATCAAAGCCAGTAGGCATACACACCACCGGGTGGCCAGTAAGATTGGTGATGGCGCTTTGATTCCCACTGTTTCGGGTGGGACAAATCAATACATCAACGGTATTCATCAGCTCATTTACTTTTTGCATCAGCAAAAACCGGTGCCTGTTGGCATTAATATATTCCACTGCCGACATTAATCGAGAGGTTCTAAACGTATTCGGCCAATCAAATTTTCCCTGGCGGGTCATTTCATCGTCAATATTATTTCTGGTGAATTCATCAAAAGCGGCAGCGCCTTCAGCGCTAATTACCACATTCATGATATTAAAATTATATACACCACTATCCGGAAAATTGACTGGAATTAATTCAACACCCATTTTTCTATACGCTTCCAATACTTTCCATTCGTTTCGGCTGGTATCTGTGATTTTATCAAAATAATTTTTTGCATACGCCACTTTCAGCTTGGTAATATCTGCTTGTGGTTTATAATTGAATGGTTTATTCACCGAGCTCATATCCAGCCCGTCTGTTCCATGAATATAATTGAATACGATAGCCGCATCTGAAGCACTTCTGCAAATAGGGCCTACTTTATCAAGACTCCAGCTAAGTGTCATGGCACCCGATCTGCTGATGCTGCCAAAAGTTGGGCGCAATCCTGTTGCGCCACAAGTAGAAGAAGGAGAAACAATCGAACCCCAGGTTTCTGTTCCTATAGCAAACGGAACCAGTCCCGCAACTGTAGCGGAAGTGGATCCCGCAGAAGAGCCTGATGAGCCTGTTTTAATATTCCAAGGATTCTTGGTTCTTCCACCATACCAATAATCGCCCATGGCCAAAGCGCCTAATGTGAATTTGGCAATCAAAACTGCGCCGGCTTCTTTTAATTGGCTATATACAAACGCGTCTTCATCAATCACCTGGTTTTTATACGGCGCGGCTCCCCAGGTGGTTTTGGTTCCTTTTACAGAAAACAGATCTTTTAATCCATAGGGGATTCCATGCAGCAATCCACGATATTTTCCTTTCGCAATTTCTGCATCCGCCTCCTGCGCTTGTTGCATAGCAATATCTTCGGTTATCGAAATAACACACTGTAACGAATCGCCATATTTTTTTAACCGCTCAATAAAAAACCTTGTCAATTCTACCGAACTGATCTTTTTGTTTTTGAGTAAAGAGGCTAGCTGTAAAAGGCTATAAAAGGATAATTCGTTTTTATTCGCTGGCACTTCTACGTTTGAAGGAATATTCCATTTGATCTTTTCCTGTTTTTCGGAAAAATGCATTCCGGGTAACACCGGACTTTGCCATAAGGTCATCGGCACACCGTTGCTCAGTGTTTGTTTATGCATCAGTTGATAGCCCGATAAATTACTTTTCACGCCATCATACATACTGTCAATCTCTGACTGTGTAAAATGCAGGTCCAGCAGTTTTGCTGCTACGGGAATATCGGCTTTTGATAAAGTGTCCTGTGCGGGTAACTGAAAAAAGGCAAAGGCAAGAAAGGATAATAAAAGCAGTTTTTTCATGGGGTTGGTTTTGGAATTATTTTTTTTGGATACCTTTTCACCAACCAAAATACGACGAATCGCTATACTAATTTTGCCCAAACATAATCATCCAGAAACTGGTTGTTTTTGAACGCCGCTTTCCGGTGGATGGCTTCAAGGTAAAATCCGTTTTTCAATAACACTTTCATCGACGCTTTGTTCTGTGCAAAAACATGTGCATCAATTCTCGCAACATCCAGTCGCGTAGTCACAAATTCATTCAGCAGCTGTACCGCTCGCGAAGCAATTCCATTCCCCCAATAGGGCTCTCCCACAAAATAGCCGATCTCCACTGTTTTTCTCGATACATCTTCTTTGGGTACACAACCAATACTGCCTTCAATATTTCCTTTAAAAACTATCGCAAAATTCAACACCGGCTGCTGTCCATTTACATGCGCAATCCACTGCATGGCATCCATTACAGTATACGGACTCGGCAATGCATCCCGAACATTGTTCCAGATATTTCTATTGTTGGCAATAGAAGCCAGCTCCTGTGCATCCTGTTTTTGCCAGGGACGCAGAACCACACTATTCATTTTCTTTGATTTGTCTGTTCAGGTAGTTGGTATAATCCGGCACTGTGGCTTCATATTCTTCGTGCATAAATCGCGATGTCATTAAAAAATCTGCTGTTGCTCTGTCACATGCCATGGGTAGGTTCCAGGCTACACATAATCGCAGCAAAGCTTTTACATCGCTATCGTGTGGTTGCGCCTGCATAGGATCCCAGAAAAAGAATACCATATCTATTTCACCATTTGCAATCATGGCACCAATTTGTTGATCGCCACCCAATGGACCGCTTAATAATTTCTTTACCGGTCTATCGAGTCCTTCTTCTAACAGCTTTCCCGTGGTTCCGGTGGCTACCATTTCATGTTTTGCCAATGCGGTTTTATTATGAATGGCCCATTCCATCAGGTCAGCTTTCTTATGATCGTGTGCTACCAGCGCTATTGTTTTTCTTTTGCCTAATATTTTTACTGATGACATTATTTTCTTTTTGATACGTTTTATGAAGATAAGGTAACCCCCCTGAGGGGAATTTCAGAATTTGTTGTTAGGTGTTAATTTCTTCATTGCGGAGAACAACAGGGGCGGAGTTTGCACAGAGTTGTGTTTGGATTGCGTCTCACCACATGCTACCACCGATCTCATTTGCACGCTTTTAAACTAAAAAGGGTTGCGCATATTTGGGTTCATATATACTTTATTTACATTTTTTGCTATAATTCAAATTCCCATTTACTATTGATTTTGTAGTATTTATTTAGTTTTTTTCTATTTGCAATTGCTTTTTATCTTATTTCATTGTTTGGACACTCCCTTTTACCTAAAAAAACCGCCCCTGTATCCAGAGGCGGTCTTACTAACTAACCCATCCTAAAAAACCTATTTTATGCCTCAGCGGCAGCTTTTACTTCGCTAACTTTTGCCCGGATTTTGGCCTCAATTTCGTTGGCCAGTTCGGGGTTATCGTGCAGGAGCGATTTTACAGAATCCCGGCCTTGTCCCAGTTTATTGCTTTCATAACTAAACCAGGAACCGCTTTTCTGAACAATACCCAGTTCTACGCCAATATCAATGATTTCTCCCAGTTTGCTGATTCCTTCTCCAAAAATGATATCAAACTCTGCTGCGCGGAAAGGTGGCGCTACTTTGTTTTTTACCACCTTCACTTTTACATGATTACCCACAGCAGCATCACCATCTTTTATCTGTGTCATTCTACGAATATCCAAACGAACGGATGCATAGAATTTCAATGCGTTTCCGCCTGTTGTAGTTTCAGGATTTCCAAACATCACACCAATTTTTTCGCGTAACTGGTTAATGAAAATACATACCGTATTGGTTTTATTAATGGTTGCTGTGAGCTTACGCAAAGCCTGACTCATCAGGCGCGCATGAAGACCCATTTTACTATCACCCATTTCACCTTCCAGTTCGCTTTTAGGAACCAGGGCTGCAACCGAATCAATCACCACAACATCCAAAGCTCCGGATAAAATCAACCTGTCGGCAATTTCCAAAGCCTGTTCACCATAATCGGGTTGTGATATCAGCAGGTTATCTACATCCACACCTAGTTTCTGCGCATAAGAACTATCAAATGCATGTTCCGCATCAATGATTGCACACATCCCGCCTTTTTTCTGCGCTTCTGCAATTACATGAATGGCTATGGTTGTTTTACCAGAAGATTCTGGTCCGTATATTTCAATAATCCTTCCTTTCGGTAATCCGCCTACGCCCAGCGCTGTATCTAAACCAATGGATCCTGTGGAAATAACTTCCATCGGGTCCTGGCTCTTTTCGTTCATCATCATAACACTACCCTTACCGTAGTCTTTATCTATCTTGTCTATCGTCAGCTTTAGCGCTTTCAGTTTTTCTGCGTTACTCATTGTGTTTAGAATTTAGGGTCAAAATTAATGGAGACATAAAAGTAGTCCTTTTTTGTTATACACACTAATTTTTTTAGTATTTTTTTAGCTAACGGATTTAGTTTCCTTTTTTTCGCTTCTGGAATCAAATATATTTAGTCCCCATCCGTCTACCACCAGTATTAATACTCTATTTATAGGGGGCATTTAAACGGTAGTTCAGTGAAAGCCCCCCTTCTATTCCAAAAACCTATATGCTTAGACCTATTTTTCTGCTTTTTTTCGGTTTTGTTTGCTTTGGGGCCTGTTATGGACAGGACGATTGGAAACTAAGAAACGATCGTGACAGTATTAAAACCTTTACCTCTCATTTGGATGGCGACCGGATAAAATCCATCAAAGCAGAGTCAATTATTTCTGCTTCGCTTACGCAATTGGCTTCAGTGATCCTGGATGTGGATCATTTACAAGACTGGGTATACAGCACCAAATCCAGTAACCTTGTAAAACGGGTGTCTCCGACCGATTTGTATTATTATTCTGAAGTGAATTTCCCCTGGCCGGCCTCCAATCGTGATTTTGTAGCACATATGACTATTAGCCAGGACCCCAAAACCCGTGTCATTACCATTCGCGCAGAAAATGTACAAGGTTTCGTTCCCGAAAAGCGGGGTGTTGTGCGAATTATTGAATCTGTTGGTAAGTGGACCATTACACCAATAGACAAAAACCTAATTCGGGTAACCTATGTGCTTCGGGTAGATCCCGACGGAAATATTCCGCCCTGGATGGTAAACCTGTTTTCAACCAAAGGTCTTTTCCAAAGTTTTAAAAACCTTAGATCCCTGGTGCAGAGAAAACAATATAGCGATGCGAAACTTCCTTTTGTTAGCGAGTAAGTATACCCCCCCCAATACATATAAAAACCCCGGAAAATATCCGGGGTTTTATACGTAACCTTTAAAAACTCTATACCAAATCCAAAGATATTTTCCGACTAAGAAGCCATTTGATAGGCTTGTTCTTTTGTAGTAGTTCTTGTGGTCATTTGTGCAACGTTGCTTGTATTTTGACCATATAAATGTTTTCTCCAAGCATTAGGATCAACAATTCTTTTGGTTTGTCCAATGGCAATCAAGGTTGCTCCTGGTAATAATAAAGCCTTCAGAGCCCAGCTATGTGCGTTTCTGTTTTGTTCTTTCGCAATGCTTGCCACCCAAATGCTGGCACCAATGCGGCTTACCAGGCCTCCCACTAATAAAACCTGGATGAATTCTGTATATCCTTCATATTTAACATAGTTCAGTATTGAAAAGATAATAAACAAGATGGGGGTAACTAATACAAAGACTCCTGTAACGGATGCTTCCTGATTTTTATCGTATTTCCTGTCATATTGTACAGCTTGTGTTTGAGCCCCTTTTTCGGCTTTTGGAATAACAGGAACTTTACCTGTGTGTCTGATGGCGGTAAGAGTAAATAAAGGTTTCATAGGATACGGTTTTTAAGGATTTTCTTTGTGTTCTGGTTCTTTCGCTTTGACATAACAAAGATGGAACAATCCTACCCGGTTTCTATTAGTAAAACCATTCTATTTCTTGTACTTGATGCCTGAAAAAAACGTAGACTGCTTGACCGAAAATCGTAGACTACAGAAAAGGTCTTGTAGTTGTACACCTACAAATGGCTTGTAGTAATCGTTTTTTTCTCTTTTTTTCTTGTCTTTAGCCTACAGGGCTTTTACTATATGCCTTTCTTTCTTCACTACATTCTGGCGGAAACTCTCTTACAAGGCCTTCTTTTTTGCTTTTTTGCCTCTACCAAAAACCAATACAATCATATTATCTGTTTTTATTCATTCCTCTACATAATATCTTTCGCGCTTTTGCTATACCCTTGTTCTTTCAAACAAAAAGGCGCAATGTTCGTAAACATTGCGCCTTTTACTAATCCCTTATCTTTAATTCTTTTTCTTGATCTCTTCTTCCCTTTTCGCACGATACTCCGGATTTTTTGCCAGCTTTTGTACTTCATCTAGTTTAGCTATATACAAACTGCGGCCATGTGTTCCTAATATCAATTCATTCTCTCTGGGTTGTTGTGCTATATCATGAACAGGAACGCTATAGGGTAATCCTTTGTTCCACATCATTGAACTATTACCCCCATCAATACTTACATATAAGCCCCCGTCAGTTCCTACAAATAAAATATTCTCATTGGTGATATCTTCCTTCACTACATTGATCGGTTCATTAGGCAACTCTTTTCCTATCTGCTTCCAGGTATTTCCATAATCCTCGCTTACATAGAGATAAGGAAGAAAATTATCATTTCGATATCCATTCAATGAAACATATACTCTTCCTTCTTTAAAGGCGCTTGCCGTTACGCGACTAACATATAATCCTTTTGGTAATTTTTTATTGATTAGTTCCCAGGTATAGCCACCATCTTTGGATACCTGGATGTTTCCATCATCTGTGCCTATATAGATCAGGCCGAAATGCAATGGACTTTCACTAATCGTTGTCAATGTTCCATAGGGAACATCTCCTTTTTCTTTGGGATTGGTGGTCAGGTCCTGGCTCATGGTAATCATACTATCACCCCTGTTCAAAGAGCGATGAAATTTATTAGTTCCAAAATAAAACACATCCTGGTTATGCTTGCTCAATAATATCGGGCTTTGCCAGTTAAATCGCAATGGTGTTTCTCCTAAATCTGTTGTTGGTCTAACCGATGATGCTCCTCTTTCCCTTGCCCCACCCAGGGTTTGCCGGGAATACGCACCAAACTGCGATCCGCTGTACACTGTTTTATTATCCCGGGTATCTACCTGCACCTGCATACCATCTCCGCCATTTAATCTTTTATATGGGTTCTCTCCCGAATCATACCAACCATAGCCCTCCTTTGTTGTGCTGGGTCCAAACCAGGTTCCGTTATCCTGTAATCCGCCATATACATTATAGGGCTTAGCCATATCGTACGTGATATTATAGAACTGGCCTACCGCCGGCGTATTCGCCTTAAACCAATGTTCCCCATTATCATAAGAAATATTACATCCCCCGTCGTTTCCAATAATCAGGTGACTGTCTTTTTTCGGATCCATCCAAACCACATGGTGGTCAGAGTGTGTGGTTTCTCCTTCAATAGATTTAAATGTTTTTCCTCCGTCTGTACTCATTTCTACATCTACACCGGTAATCACCAGTTTATTATCATTCACGGGACTCAGGAATACTTTTCCAAAATAATATCCATACGTACTGTACAGGTTAAGCGGCTTCGTATTTACTTTTTTCCAGTTCTTTCCTGCATCATCGCTTTTGTATAATTCGCATCCAATAATCGGTGTTTCAAATAAGGCCGTGTTGGCATCAAACAAAAAATCCCAGATTACAGAGGGAGGAAATTTTCCGCCGGCTACCGCTTCTTTAATAGATGCTGCTGTATATTTCTGCGGAATCCCGTTTCTTCTGGAGCTTACAAAAGCAGATAATTTTTTATCATCCAAAGCCAGAAACTGTTCCTTGCTAAGATCCTTGAAATCGCGTAGCGTAAATCGAGAAGTGTCTATTCTTTTGGCTGCTGCAGAATCCGATTGGTGAAAATTATTATCTACAATCGCATATACTGTACTGGGGTTTTGTTGTGATACAGCCAAACCAATCCTGCCCACTCCTTCGCCTACAGGAAATCCGGCTCCCTCTTTTGATATCAATTCCCAACTATCTCCTCCGTTGCTGCTTTTATAGATCCCGCTGGTTTTACCACTCTCTTCAAAATTCCAGGGCTTCCGCGTTCTATACCACATAGAAGCGTATAGCTCATTCGGGTTTTGTGGATTGATGGTCAGATCAACCGCTCCGGTATTTTCATCTACATATAAAGTCTGTTTCCAGGTTTTTCCGCCATCGGTTGTTTTATATATACCTCTTTCTTTGTTGGAAGAATATAAATGTCCCAACACAGCCACCCAGGCAATATTATTATCCGTGGGGTGTAATTCAATTTTTCCGATATGCTGACTTTCCGGTAATCCCAGGTATTCCCAGTTTTTTCCGTTATCAGAAGATTTGTATACGCCAATACCTGCATAAGAAGAACGGCTGCTGTTTACTTCTCCTGTACCCACCCAAATGGTTCTGGTTTTCCAGTTTACAGCAATATCTCCTATAGACATAATATCCTGCGAATCAAATACAGGAACAAAACTCTGCCCGTTATTTGTTGTATTCCATACACCGCCTGAAGCATACGCAACATAGAATTCGGTGGGATCTTCGGGGTTTACATCAATATCCACGACCCTTCCACTCATTACACTGGGACCAATGTTCCGGAACCCGGTATTGTTTAGCAGAGATTTTTGAAGTAATTCTTTTCGCTGATCAAAACTTTTTAAGCGATCTGCTGCGGGTGTTGATTTAATTTGAGCTGATCCTGATATAACCAGCAACAGTAAAATAATAACAATAGAATTTCTCATAACAGATTTTAGCATTGGTTAAAATATCTTTCCATTCACATATAATCTTATGGGCATTCCCATTTAATCTCTTGTGAAAAGAAGGACCAAAATACTGATTATGTT
>Ga0118677_10008307_pt1 | contig 16683 bp, 13 predicted proteins | sample AliMusrvi5mmetaG_FD_86154 | JGI IMG/M metagenome (GOLD analysis project Ga0118677, IMG submission 86154) | reverse complement strand
GAGTTGTCCGCCGAGCGTGGTGACTCCGGCTTCCACGCAGCGGGTTTTGATCAGCGAGGTTTCCTGTCCGAGTATGGATCTTGTTTCGAAGGGAGGCATAGAGTCCAATCTTGCAAATGCACGTCCATGCGAAAAGCGGAAAACTAATTCTCCTGCTGGTCAATGTGCCTTTATTGAGGTATGGCAGGCCGATCCTTATGAACCGCAACGCGCCGATAAAGACACTTTTTCCCATCCTGCTTCTCACCGCTTTCCTGCTCTCGGGCTGCGTCAACCCGATCGACCCGCTCGGGCCGATCGGCAAAGGCCCGGTGCCGCGCCCGGCAAAGTCCAAGCCGCAACTCAAAGACAGATTCGCGTGGGGGATCTCGACGGCCAGCTACCAATACGAGGACCCCGCCGTGAAGCCGGGGCAGAAGGGGGATTTCTCGACAGACTGGGATATTCTGATTTCGCAGCACAAGGCCCCGGAAAAGGGGAACGCGCTCTATTCCTGGACAAGGTTCGAGAAGGACCTTGCGGCGCTCAAGAAAATCGGCGTGACGCATTACCGTTTCAGCGTCGAGTGGGCGAGGGTGGAGCCAAAACCCGGGGTTTACGACGAGGAAGTGATCCGCCGCTATGTCGGCATGGCACGGCGGTTGAAGGAGGAGGGGATCGAGCCGGTGATCTGCCTGTGGCATTTCACGTTCCCGGCCTGGCTCTACGACAAAAAGAACCCCGGCCAGTCGAACTGGCTGCACCCGCTCGCCCGCGAGCGGTGGAACGCCTACGTCAACAAAATCGTCCGCGCCACAGCCCCCTACACGAACTACTACGCCCCGCAAAACGAGCCGAACGGCCAGATCACGACCGCCTACATCGTCGGCCAGTGGCCGCCGTGCATGAGCCTCGCCTTCGGGCACTACTGGAAGGCGATCGACGCGAGCACCGGGATGTTCCGCGACGCCGCCGCTCGGATCAAAAAGATCAAGCCGTCCGCCAAGGTCGTCAGTGTCGAGGCGCTTCCCTGGTGGCAGCGCGCCCCGCTCGATCCGGGCGGGCTGATCTACAACACGATGATCCACGGAAATGTGGACCACCTCGACCGGGTTTACGACGTTTGCGACATCGTCGGCTTCAACTACTACTACTCGCAGGCCCCCGGCCCGATTTCCCTGCTCTCCGAGAATGCCCGGCGCGGCCACAACTTCACCATGATGGGATGGCGGATCGATCCGAACGGGCTCTACAACGAGATCCGGCGGGTCGGCGACCGCTACGGAAAACCGATGATGATCACCGAGAACGGGATCGCCACGAAGAACGACGCCAAGCGGGTCTGGTATATGCGCAACCACCTCGCCGCCATCGGGCGCGCGATCCGCGACGGCTACGACATGCGCGGCTACTTTACCTGGTCGCTGGCCGACAACTACGAGTGGCACTTCGGATACAAGGCGTTCTTCGGGCTTTCCACCATGGACCCCAAGACCTACGACCGGGTCTTCAAACCGTCCGCCGGAAAATATTCCGAAATCATCAAATCCCACCCGACCGTGAATTCCGTCACCGCGATCGGGCCGCAGGCGAATTTCAAGTAGGGCTTCCCATTTGGAACGGAATGTGCTTGAAAGCCGCTCATGGACACACCGCCGCCTTCCTCAAATCCTGAGCCAACTCCTCCTCCTGCTCCGGAGCCGCCCCCCCCGGTCCCGCCGCTTCCTTCGCCCGCTCCCCTGCCTCCTCAGCAGCCAGTGGCCTCTGGTGTCAGCGACCAGCAATGGATCGTATTCCTTCATCTCAGCGCCTTCGCCGGGCTCGTGCTCCCCTCACTTGGGCACATCTTTGGCCCGTTGATCATCTGGCTTGTGAAGAAGCCCGAGAGCGCGGAGATCGATGCGGCAGGAAGGAATGTTTTGAACTTCCAGATTTCGTGGACGATCTGGATGTTTGTTTCGATTATCGTCGCCTTTGCCGGTTCGTGCCTGGTGGTGCCGATCGTGGCCCCCTTCGGTCTGTTTATTGCCTGGGTCGTCTTTGTTATCATCGGTGCGGTGAAAGCCAGCAACGGCGAGACCTACCAGTTTCCCCTGACGATCAAGATGCTGTGATTCGCGGGCGCGAATCCGTGTTCCGTGAGCAATGTGGCATGGGCATCTTGCCCATGCGAAAAATCCAGCAAGACATGGGCAAGATGCCCATGCCACGGGAATGATTTCGACGCAGTAGCGCAGGTCAATTTTCTGCTGAACCCTGAAAACTTGGCTGGCCCCCGACCATCATCCAATCGACGGGGCCGGGGTGCGCGAGGATGGCTTCGCGGATGTTGTCCGTCGGCCCGCTGAAAGGAACGGCGATCAGGTCGGCTTCTGCGCCCGCGCAGATCTCCCCGATCCGCCCGCCCATGCCGATGGCTCTCGCGGGGTTGAGGGTGGTCATTTCGAGGATCTTTTCCGGGGCGACTGTGGGATGCCTGCGTGCGGCGCACTGCATTTCCGCGAACATGTTGAGCGAGCGGTTGCTGGCAAGGCTGTCGGTCCCGAGGCAGACGTTGAAGCCCTCGCTCAGAAACCGTTCGAGCGGGAACGGTCCGCGCTCGAAATACTCGTGGCAGCACGGGCAGTGCAGGATCGAAAAGTGCTTTCCGCGAAGAAGCGCCCAGTCTTCCTCCTCCAGGAAATTCATGTGCGTGAGCAGCGATCCGTCGGGCAGCCCGTTTTCCGCCAGCATCCGCGCCACCGGGGTGAGGCCGCCGGCATCAGACATCGGCCGTCCTAGGCCTTTCAGAAAATCGTGCAGCGGCCCGCGGGCGTTGCGGAACATCTCGAATTCCTCGTCCGACTCCGCCAGGTGGGTCATGAACGGCATGCCGTATTTTTCGCAGCAAAACCGCGCCAGGCGGTAGAGGTCCGGAGAGGTCGTGTAGGGCGCATGCGGCGAGAGACCGAATCCTCCTGACCAGCCCGCCCGGTCTTCAAAAAAGCTGAGGGCACCGGCTACGACATCCTTGGTGTGGATCCGGTTCCGCACGTCCATCATCTCGTAAAACCACCACGTGCGGATCGGCGGCGGAGGCATGTTGACCATCAGCTCGGGAAAAGATTCGATGTTGAAGACGCTGGTTGTCCCGTGGCGGACCAGCTCGTCGAACCCGCTCCTGATCGACGCGAGGTAGTCGGCGTCCGTGAGCGTGCGCTTGAGCTCGTTGATCCTCCGGACCCAGTGCGAGAAGCTCCGGTTCGAGAGGATGGCCCCGCGCATGACCGAGTAGTCGAGATGGCAGTGGGCGTTGATGAGCCCGGGCATGAGGATCACATCGCCGAGGTCGGTCGCCTCCCGCCCGTCCCACTTTCCCCATGCGGCAATTTTTCCATCCTCGACGCAAACCATCCCGCTCTCGACCGGCGGGGCGGAAACAGGAAAAACGATCCGTGCGCGCAGCGTGGTCATTCGGTGTCGATCCCCGTCGGCGCGAGGATGGCGTCGCGCATCCCGTGGAGGAGTTTTTTGTCATCCGGGCAGATGGTCGCAAGCGCCCCACCACACGAGACGGAGCTTTCTCCGACGAAGTAATACGGGCAGAGCCGGACTCTGCCTCGCATCGGCCGGATTCCGTCCTGGCCCGGTGTCCAGAAGGATTCTTCCACGCGCCGGCCCGGGTGGAAGTCTTGGAGAATATGCGGCCTGCGCCCGAAATCCCCGAGGGCATTTTCGAGTTCCGCCTGCCCGTCTTTCTGGGGGAGGTCGGAGGCAACCACAACGCCCCTCGATCCCCAGGCGTGTTCGGAAAACCCGCTGATCTTGAGGATAAAGTGGCGCTGTTTCTGGCTGAAGCGGGCCACCTCGCCCCAGGTGTGGGCTTCGAGACGCGGGAGAACGGCGTGACGCGGGAGAGGCTCCGGATCTACGAGCCATGAGTAGGGGATGACTCGCTGGAGGGCTTTCTGCGCGCGTTCGCCGAGTTCCCGCCGCCAGAATTCTTCGAGGGGCTTGAGCCAAAAAAGCGCGAACCAGAGCTTTTCCTCGAGGGCGGGCTTGAACGGCGGGGTGACGGAAATTTTCCCTTCGGCGGCCGACCGCATGAGCGCGGCTGCCGCCGGAACATTCGGGAGATCGAACAGCTCAAAAAACCGGTAGATATTCCGCTGCCAGTCGTCGCGTGCCATCGCGTCCAAGACCCGCCATTTTCTTTGCGCGGAAAATTCGGCGTTGAGGATTTCCGCCATCCACTCCATTTCCGGCCTGTATGTCGATGCCTCCTCGGAGATGACGATGTCGCCTCCTGGAAGGATCGATGCGAACCCCTGCAGCATGCCGTCGGCTCCTCCGATCACCTGGTGTCCCAGGGAAGCGTAGGTTTTGTTCAACCATGCGGTAAGGCCGATGCCCCCGGGCACGCTGTCAATCTCGGCGATGGTGAACCCATCATTCGTGAGGATGAGATCCGGGCGGATGACTTTCGGGATTTCTCCCGCGATGCCGTGCGCGCGCTGGTATTCGACAAGCTCGGGCGGCTTGCCGCGGTCGAGCAGATCGGCGACCCACGCGGGCTGGCGGCCTTTTGCGCTGAGCCGGTAGAGCTGCTCGCAGGCGCGGAGGAAGAGCAGGAGCCGGTAGCCCAGCTTTTCGATTTCCTCGTGCAGTTCCGGGCCCACAAGGAACGGGCGGGGCGAGATCCTCCAATCCTTTTCGTGAAACAGCCCGCCTTCTGGCAGGGCGGCGCGAACCGCGCGGGCGCTCTCCTCCGGGCTCATGTGAGGATCTTGAGCGCTTGGCGGATCAACTCCTCCGCACTGGGTGCGGATTCCGACAAATCCAAAACCCGGCGCACCGCCTTGTGCGCCTCCACCTGTTTGTAGCCGAGCGAAATGAGGGCGAGGACCGCGTCGTGCATCCGGACGTCTGCCTCGCTCGGGGCGTTTTTCGCGCTCGAGGCTTCCCATTCGGCCGCGACGCCCAGCTTGTCTTTCAGCTCGAGGACGATCCGCTCCGCGGTTTTTTTTCCGACGCCGCTGATTTTGGAAATCGCGGCGATATCGCCCGCGACCACGGCGGCTTTGAACATCTCGACCGGCAGCCCGCTGAGGACGGCTAGGGCGATCTTCGGTCCGACCCCGGTGACGTGGTGCAGAAGCAGGCGGAACAGGTCGCGCTCGCCAGGCGTGAGGAACCCGTAGAGAATATGGGCGTCCTCGCGGACCGCGAGATGCGTGAGGATTTTCACCGGTGCCCCCGGCTGCGGGAGCCGTTCATAACTTGATACCGGGATCAGGATCTGGTATCCGATGCCGTGGACGTTGACGACGATTTGTGTCGGCAGCGCTTCCGCGAGAGTTCCTTCGAGAAATGCAATCACACCGCATCCATACCAGAGCGCTCGCAAAACTCAAACCGGCGATCTGCGTTTTTCTCATTTTGGGAATGGGGCCCGCATCGGCCGCGACGCACTGGGCGTGGATGGTCGAGCCTTCGTTCATGGACTATAAAGTGCGCCGGAAGATCGACGGATCGGAGCGCACGATCCTCGCGCTCGTGCGGGTCAAAGACGGCGAGATCTACGCGGCCGAGGGCGGGCACGACCGCGTCATGAACATGGCCAGCAAGCAGATCGATGCCGAGGCGCTCGAAACAGCCACCGGGATCTTCGCTCAGATCAAACCGCAGTTCGTGCGCGACAAGAACGGCGTGATCCAATACGCGGTGATCGAGTCCGCGAATCCCCTGACCGCCTCCTGCGTGCTCGCGCCCGGATTTGCCGGAAAATTCGCCGATACGCTGGGGCCCGACCTTCTCGTCGCCCTGCCCAACCGCACCCAGCTCCTCGTGTTTTCCAGGCAGGACCAGGCGTTCGCCAAGATGAGCGAATACATCATCTCCGGCTACCTCGGCTCGAACTACCCTGTGAGCCGCGAGATCTTTTCCCTCGAAAACGGAAAACTCCGATCGCTCGGAGTCCTGCAATGAAAACCACCATCCCACACAATCCGATCTCCCCGCCGTGAAGCCGAGCGATCATCTTCAGGACCGGGCCGCCCGCGCGCGGAAGATCGTCGCGGCCCCGCAAAACTACAAGGTGTGCGAGGGGTGCGAGTCGATCGTGGCCGCGAGGGTCGTCACCTGCCCGAACTGCCACGGATACCGGTTCGACGAATCCCCGGAGCGGGTCGTCGAGCAGGCCAACCTCCTCGCCTCACGCCCCCAGCAGAGCGTCACCTCCTCGGATCTGGAGTAGTTGACAGTTCGAAAAATCGGGCCAATCTTGGGGCTCCAACATAACACAAAACCATGGCACTCAAAATTGGCACCCAAGCTCCGGACTTCACCCTCAAATCCATGACCGCCGACGGCCTCGTGGATGTCACCCTCTCCTCGAATTTCGGCAAACAGGCGACCGTCCTCCTGTTCTTCCCGCTCGCGTTCACGAGCGTCTGCACGCAGGAGCTCTGCGACGTGACCGCCGGGCTGGGGAAGTATGCCGGGCTGAAGGCCGATGTCCTCGGGATCAGCGTGGACAGCCCGTTTTCGCAGGGGGCCTGGGCGAAAAAAGAAGGCATCACGATCAAGCTGCTGAGCGACCTGAACAAGACCGTCACCAAGGCCTACGACGTGGTTTTTCCAGGCCTTGCCGGAATCGGTGACACCTCGGCGCGCGCGGCATTCGTCATCGATGATTCCGGGCAGATCGTTTACAGCGAGCAGACGCCGACCCCGAAAGATCTTCCCGATTTCGGGAAAATTCAAACGGTCCTCGAATCGCTCTGACCAGTCGCGTCGGAGAAGCCCTTGCGTCAAGGGGTTAATCCCGGAATGGTCATGGAGGCAAATGACGCATAGATTGACGGCGAGTGTCGAAGAGAATCCCAGCCCGAAAAAAAAAGCAGAAGAAAGCGCCGCCCCGCAGGCGCAGGCACAGGTTCTTGGGAGCGCTGCTGAAAATCGGGCTGGTGACGCTGCTTCTCTGGACGGTGGCCGGGCTGTTTTACTACGCATGGTCGCTGAGGTTCGATCTGCGGACGATCCACGAGATGAACCAGCGGTCGGTCGTCTATGATTACCAGGGAAATTTTTACAGCCGGCTGGCGGGCGAGAACCGGATCGTCGTCCCGTTCGACAAGGTTTCGAACGACTTCGTCAACGCGCTGATCAGCCGCGAGGACACGAGGTTCTACCAGCACCACGGGGTCGATCCGGTCGGGGTCGCTCGCGCTGTCGTGCGGAACCTCTTTCTCGGCGGCTTCCGCGAGGGGGCGAGCACGATCACCCAGCAGCTCGCCCGCAACAGCTTTCCGCTCGGCGGAAAAAATCTTCACCGCAAGCTGGTCGAGGCAGCGCTCGCGTTCCGGATCGAAACCGAGCTGACGAAGGAAGAGATCCTCGAGGCGTATATGAACCGGATCTATTTCGGCTCCGGCACCTACGGGATCGAGGCGGCGAGCCAGACCTACTTCGGCAGGCCGGCCTCGCGGTTAAGCCTTCCCGAGGCGGCCACGCTCGCCGGCCTGATCCGGAGCCCGAACCGGTTTTCTCCGCTCAACAACCCGCAGGGGTCGGGGCGAGAGAGAAATGCCGTTCTCGGCAGGATGTTTGACATCGGCCTCATCACGCGGGCGCAGCGGGACGACTCCCAGGCCGGGGAACTAGTCACAGCCTCATCGCCGCGCGTTTCGCCTGAGGACAACTGGGCGATGGATGCCATCCTCCGCGATCTCGACATGGTTCTCGAACCCGGCCAGATGGATGGGGGAGGGCTCAAGATTTTTTCCACCATCGACGGCGAACTCCAGAAATCCGCGGAGGAATCCGTCACCCGACGGCTCCGCGAAATCGAATCCCAGCCCGGTTACCCGCACCAGCCTGCGGGCGCGTTTACGGGCAAGGTCCTCGATGCGGAAAAATCCGTCCCCTACCTCGAGGCTGCGGCGCTCGCGATGGACAACAAAACCGGCGGGATCCGCGCGATCGTCGGCGGGCGCGACTACGACCGCAGCAAATTTCACCGGGCGCTTTTCGGCCGCCGCCAGATCGGCTCGACGGTCAAGCCGTTCGTCTATGCGGCGGCGTTCGAGAAAGGGCTCAAACCCTCGGATCCGGTGGACGATGGCAGGCTCGGCCCCGGGGAAATTCCCTCCCGTTACGGCGCCTATGATCCCGCGAATTCCGACGGCACGTATCTGGGGATCCGTCCGGCGGGCGACGGGCTCGTGTATTCGCGGAACACGATGAGCGTTCGCATCGGCCTGCGCGCAGGGCTCGACAATGTCGCGGACGGCATCATCCGTGCGGGCCTCAGCAAGGATCCCCCCCGCTACCCGTCGCTGTGCCTCGGCACCTTCGAAACGAATCTCAAAGACCTCACCGCAGCCTATACGGTTTTCGCGACCGGCGGATACAAGCTCCAGCCTTACCTGATCGATCGCGTCACCGATGCCGAAGGCCACCTGCTTTACAAGGCGACCGGCGGACGGCTTAAAGTCTTCGAGCCCGCGACCGCCAAAATGACCGCGGATCTCCTCGGCGAGGTCATCGGGCGGGGGACCGCCGCCCGCGCCCGCGACCTCGGGCTCCGCGGCACCGCCGCCGGGAAAACCGGCACCACCAACAATTTCGTCGATGCCTGGTTCCTCGGCTTCGACCCGCGCCTCACCTGCGGGGTCTGGGTCGGTTTCGATCAACCCCGCACCATCCGCCCCGGCGGATACGGTGCCACGCTCGCCCTCCCGATTTGGGTGGATATCATCCAGGCGGCGAAAAAATAGGCGCCGTAAACCTCCGGGAAGAAAAGGCTGGCTGACATAATGTATTCCACACTGTATGGCTCCATGGAACACTTTCCGCCCGATGAGCAGGCAAGACCCCCCAACCAATCCTTAAGTATTCGACCCCATGAAGCCTATGCGAACTAAAAGTCTAGCCCGAGGCACAACCGTTTTGCTCCTGCTATTTGCGGCCGGTTGCTCCCGGCAGTCGCCACCCGCCGCAGATGTCGTGCGCCCGGTCAAAACGCTTGTCGTCTCCGTCGGCGAGGATTCTGCATTGCGGACATTTCCCGGAAAGGTCGAGGCTTCGAAGCAGGTTGAGCTCACATTCCAGGTGCCCGGGCTCCTCATCAGCCTGCCGGTTCGCGAGGGGCAGAAGGTTTCACAGAACGACGTGATCGCGCAGCTCCGGCAGGAGGATTTTCAAGCGCGTCTCGCGGCTCTCCTCGGCCAGCTCGACCGGGCTCGCGCTGACCTCCAAGCGGCGCAGGCCGGTGCCCGGCCGGAGGAAAGGCAGCGGCTGGAATCCAAGGTGCGATCCGCCGAAGCCTCGCTGGCCAATGCCCGCGCGGAATATGGGCGCGCGACGCAGCTGTTGCGATCCCGGACGATATCGCGCGTGGAATTCGAGCGCGCGGAGACGACCTACCGGGTTGCCCAGGAAAATTTTGAAGCCGCCCGCCAGACTCTCGACCAGAGCGCCACAGGACGCGAGGAAGACATCCTGGCCAGGGAAGCCGAAGTCCGGGGGCTCGAAGGCCGCGCGGTCGAGGCGAATCTCCAGCTTGCGGATTCCACGTTGCGCGCGCCTTACGACGGAGTCATCGCGCAGCGGTTTGTCGAGCAGGGACAGAACGTTCGCGCGAAGCAGCCGGTGGTCAAGTTCCAGGATATCGCGGAGATAGACATTGCCGCGGACATTCCGGAGAGCGTGATGGCCGAGATCCGCTCGGCGGATATTGTCGGGCTTGTGGCGGAGTTCAGCGCAGCCCCAGGCCGGCGGTTTCCGGTCCATATCAAAGAGGTTGCGCAGCGGGCGGACCCGGTGACGCAGACGTTTTCCATCCGTGTGGCCATGCTGGTGCCTGAGGGGGTGAACCTGCTGCCGGGCATGACGGCCACCGTCGCCATGACCTACAGGCGCGCCACCATTCTGGGGAGACGGATTCTTGTGCCGATCTCCGCGATCTTCGAAGCGGTTCCGGGGCAGCAGGTGGTCTGGGTCATCGGGCAGGATCAAACCGTCACCCGCCATCCGGTAAAAACCGGCGAGGCGACAGGTGGCCGGATCGAAATCGTGGAAGGATTGCAACCCGGCGACCGGATCGCAGTGGCCGGAGTGACCTTTCTGCGCGAGGGGATGAAGGTCCGTGATCTCGGTGACGCCCTCGGGGGCAGCAAGCCATGAACCCGGGCGAGTTCTCAGTCAAGAACAGCCGGGTGGTTCTGGTGGCCATGGCCATGGCAATCATCGGCGGCGTCGTTGCCTACCTGAATATCGGGAGGCTCGAAGATCCGGAGTTCACCATCAAGCAGGCGCTTGTCATCACTCCCTATCCGGGGGCTAGTGCCGAAGAGGTGGCCCAGGAGGTCACGAATCCCATCGAGATCGCCTGCCAGCAGATGGGCCAGCTCGATTACGTCGAGTCCGAGTCCTCGCGAGGCCGCTCGGTCGTCTCCGTGCACATCAAGGACCGCTACGACAAGCACCGCATCCCGCAGGTCTGGGACGAGCTGCGGCGCAAGATCGCCGACGTCCAATCGCAACTCCCCCCCTCGGTGCGCGGGCAGTCGATGGTGATCGACGATTTCGGCGACGTGTATGGCATCTTCCTGGCGGTGACCGGCGAGGGCTACTCGTTTCCGGAGCAGCGGCGCTATGTCGAGTTCCTGCGACGCGAGCTCCTTCAGGTTCCCGGGGTGAAGAGTGTCGTGCTCTTCGGAGAGCAGCGGGAAGTCGTCTTTCTTGAAATTTCGCGCCAGCGGCTCGCGCAGCTCGGCATCAACGAGGAGCAAATCTACAGCAAGCTCCAGGACATGAATATCGCCGCCGACGGCGGGCGCATCCGCGTCGGCGACCAGCATATCGCGCTGGACCCGACAGGGGCTTTTGCCTCGGCCGACGAAATGCTCGGGATGGTGATCGGCTCGGACCAGACGGGCCGGCAGCTCCGCCTCCGGGATATCGCGACGCTGGAGCGCGGGGATCAGGACCCGCCGCGGCGTTTGCTCAGATACGACGGGAAGTCAGCCATCGGGCTGGGCATCTCCACAGTTCCCGGCGGGAATGTCGTGAAGATGGGGCTGGCCGTCCGGCAGAAGCTCGATGAACTGAAAAGCAACCAGCCGGTCGGCATGGAGATCGGCGAGATCAACTTCCAGCCCGAGGCGGTTTCGCAAGCCACCAGCGAGTTCATGTTCAATCTGGGCAAAGCCGTCTTCATCGTTTTTGTGGTGCTGATTTTCGCGATGGGGCGCAAGACGGGGTTCATCATCGGCCTCGTGCTTTTTATCACGATCATGGCCACGTTCCTCGTCATGTATATGAAGGGCGACCTCCTGATGGAGCGCATCTCGCTCGGCGCGCTCATCATTGCGCTGTGCATGCTCACGGACAACGCCATCATCATTATTGAGGGGATCAAGGTCGGGATCGAATCGGGCAGGAACAAGCTCGAGGTGGTCCGCGAGGTGGTGGCCGAGAACCAGTGGCCGCTCTTCGGGGCGACGGCGATCGGTGTCATCGCGTTTGCGGCGATCGGTCTCTCGGAGGACCGGACCGGCGAATACACGAACTCGCTCTTCTGGGTCATCCTCATCGCGCTGAGCCTGAGCTGGGTGTCATCGGTCACCGCCACACCGCTGCTGAGCTATCTGCTGTTCAAGCCAAATGCTGCCGGCGGGACGGCCGAAAGCGCCGACCCCTACGCGGGGCCGCTGTTTCAGCTCTACCGCAAACTCCTTGTTCTGGCGCTCCGCTTCCGTTGGGCGGTGGTCATCCTGTGTGTCCTGGCCTTTGTCGCGGCGGCGATCGGCTACCGGAAAGTTGACCAGAGCTTTTTCCCGCCGGCGACGCGGCCGCAATTCATGGTCGATGCCTTCCTGCCGGCCGGCACCCACATCCGCGAAACCGAAGCATTCTCCGGGGAGGTCCAGCGATATATCCAGGGCTTGCCCGGCGTCACCCATGTCACCTCGTTCATCGGCGGCGGCGGCCTGCGTTTCCTCCTCGTCTATTCTCCGGAAAGCGAGAACCGGGCCTACGTGCAGTTTCTGGTCGATGTGAAGGACCCCGGGAAGATCAAGGGCCTGATGGCCGACATCCAGAAACGGCTGGACGAAAACTATCCGAACGCCAACGCCATCGCCAAAAAATTCCTGCTGGGACCGGGCGATGGCGGGCGCATCCAGGTGCGGTTCAGCGGCCCCGACCCCGCGAAGCTGCGGGAGCTCGGCGCCCAAGCGATAAAGGTTCTTGAGGACGATGGGGGGGCGTTGTGCGTGCGCGGCGACTGGCGCGAACGCGTGAACTCCATCCGGCCCGAGATGCTCGAGTTCCAGGCGCGCCGCAACGGGATCACCCGCGTGGATGTGGCGAGGGCCCTGGAGAGCAGTTTTGAAGGGCGTGCAGTCGGCTTCTACCGCGAGCCCGGCTATGCCGGCACCGGCGTCTTCCCGCAGGAGACCCGGCTGCTGCCGATCGTCGTCCGTCCCCCTCTGGCCGAGCGCGAGGATGTCGCCGCGATCAACAGCCTGCAGATCTGGAGCCCCGTCGCCGGACGAATGATCCCCTTGAACCAGGTCACCGGTCGATCGGAAGTCGTCTGGGAGGATCCGGTCGTGATGCGCCGGGATCGTTTTCCGACCCTGACCGTCCACGCCGATCCCCGGTCCGGCCTGCCCAGCCAGCTGCGCGATCGTGTGAAAACGAAGATCGAGCAGATCGAATTGCCTCCGGGTTACTCGCTCACGTGGGGCGGCGAATACGAGGATTCCGCACGCGCGCGCAACGCCCTCGCCGAGCCGCTTCCCTACGTGCTCGCGCTGATGATTTTCATCGTCGTGTGCTTGTTCAACTCGATCCGCACCACGCTCCTGATCTGGCTGATCATCCCGCTGGCCATCATCGCCATCACGGCCGGCCTGCTGCTGACGCGGATGCCGTTCGGCTTCATGGCCATGCTCGGAGTGCTCGCCTTGGGCGGCGAATTAATCAAGAACCAGATTGTCGTGCTCAGCAAAATCCTCACCCTGATCAGCAAGGGGACGCCGCCGTATCAGGCCATCCTGGATGGAGGGACCAGCAAGATGCGCCCGGTGTGCATGGTCGTGCTCACGACCGTCCTCGGGATGATCCCGCTGGTGACGGATCCGTTCTTCGGCTCAATGGCCGTGTGCATCATGTTCGGTCTGTCATTCGCCGCCTTCCTGTCCCTCATCGTGACCCCCGTGCTCTACGCGATTTTCTTCAGGATCCACGAGCCCGAATGAGTCCAATTTACCAACCCTGAAAAATACCCGAAAAAATACCCAATGAATGACCTGCAACGCTTTCCAAAATTGATCGCCACGGCAAGTGCCGCTTTCGCATTCTTTTCCCAGTTCGCCTTTGATGTGGCATCCGTGCAGGCGCAAGGTGCTGCAGTGGGTCTCCCGCCTGCGCAGGTCAAGCACTTCGACCCGAACGGCAAGGAGCCATCGACATTCACTCTCGAACTGCGCAAGGGCATTACAGCGACGCTGCCTTTTGCTGACAAACGTGACTTTGAGGAGGCCAAGAAAGGCTTCCTCTTCGCGCCGCCCTACACGAAGATCATGGCTGATGCCGGCCAGGTTGCTTGGGACATGGGGAGCTACCAGTGGCTGCTGCAGGACAAGGATTTCGCGAGCATTCACCCGTCGCTTCAGCGTCAGGCCGTGCTGAATATGGCCTACGGACTTTATGAAGTGGTGCCAGGGAGGATCTATCAGGTGAGAGGCTTCGATCTTGCCAACATCAGCTTCATCAAGGGCGACACCGGCTGGATCGTGTTCGACCCGCTGACCTGCAAGGAGACCGCTCGCGCCGCGCTCGAACTCATCAACGGCAAGCTCGGCAAGCGACCGGTTGTCGGCGTCGTTTACTCGCACTCCCACGTTGACCATTTTGGCGGTGTGCGTGGCGTGGTCGATGAGGCTGACGTCGCCAGCGGCAAGGTCAAGGTGATCGCTCCCGAAGGTTTCATGCAGGCCGCAATCGAGGAGAACGTGTTCGCCGGAAATGCCATGTCGCGCCGCACGCAGTGGCAATACGCAGTCCTTTTGCCGCGCGACCCGCATGGCCATGTGGACCAGGCCATCGGCAAGAACGTGGCCAACGGCAATACCGGGCTGATCGCGCCCAACGTCCTCATCAGCAAGCCCGTTGAGGAGATGACGCTGGACGGCGTGAAGATGGTTTTCCAGAACACGCCGGACACCGAGGCGCCTGTCGAGATGAATACCTACTTTCCGCAATTTAAGGCGCTCTGGGCAGCGGAGGTCGTGACCGGCACCATCCACAACATCTACACTCTGCGCGGCGCCCCGGTGCGCAACGCCCTCAACTGGTCGAAGCAGATCAACGCCGCACTCTGGATGTTCGGGCAGGAGGCCGATGTGATGTTCGCCTCGCATAGCTGGCCGCGATTCGGCAACGCCCGCATCCAGGAGGTGCTGCGTGCGCAGCGCGATACCTATGCCAACCTGAACAACCAGGCGCTGCACTATGCCAACCAAGGGGTGACGATCAATGAGATTCACAACGTCTACGAAGTGCCCAAGAGCCTCCAGCAGCAATGGGCCGCTCGCAGCTACCACGGCGATGTTCGGAACAACGCGCGCGCCGTCATCAATCGCTTTCTCGGTTTCTACGATGGCAACCCGGTTAACTTGATCCCGCTATCGCCGAGGGATTCGGCACCGCTCTACGTCGAGATGATGGGAGGTTCAGACAAGATCTTGGCCAAGGGTGGGCAACTGATTGCAGAAGGCAAGTATCTGCTCGCGACTGAGATTCTCAACAAGCTGGTTTTCGCTCAACCGCAGAACCAGCCTGCCCGCCGCATGCTGGCGGACGCCTACGAGCAACTGGGCTACCAGTCCGAGAGCTCGAGCGTGCGCAACAGCTTCCTGCAGGGGGCGTACGAACTGCGGAACGGTCTGCCTGGCGGCACGCCTCAAAAAACCACCGGACCAGATGTCGTTCGCGCGATGTCGACTGAAATGTGGCTCGACTTCCTGGGTATCAGCGTGGATCCGAAGAAAGCCGAGGGCCTAAGCTTCACGATCAACTTGGTCACCCCCGACAACGGCGAGAAGTATCTCGTGGAATTGAGCAACGCCACGCTCACCAACATCAAAGGCCAGCAGGCGAAGAATGCGGATCTGACGATCACACTCAACCGCGCCGATCTCAACCTGGTGATGATGGGCGTGAGCTCCTTCGACGACCTGATCAAGGCGGGCAAGGCCAAGTTCGAGGGCGACCGCAAGCCATTTGACCAGCTTCGGGGCCTGCTGGTCTCGTTCACACCGAACTTCGAAATCCTTCCAGGCACGGCACCGAAGGCGTCGGTGGAAGGCCTGCCGCCGTTCGTGTTGCCTGACATGACGGACGGCGACTAAGAAAAATCAACATCGGCGAAATGGCGGCCAGGCCATTTTTTGAGACTCACGATCCGCGATGCGCCCCCCTCAATTCCTCCACCGGGAGTGGTAATCCCCAGCGATGGCACACCCATGCGACATGCCGGAGGCAAACGCGGTGAGCGGCCGCTGGTGAACCTCAGCAGCGTCGTGCCCAGCAGGAACATGCCGAGTCCGCCGAGCAGGTTGGAGATCAACTGGAACATGGGTGAGGATGCCCCGCGATCAGGCGGGCTGGATTTCCGCCACTTTGGGATAGGCCCAGCGGATCAGGACTTTCTCCAATTCCACGAGGGTGAAAAACGCGAATCCGCCGAGCAGGAGCCATTTCCAGATAAAGAGCGGGAGCGCCTCGGTGCCGAAGATGGCCTGCATGAACGGAGCGTAGGTGAAGAGCGCCTGCAGGACGGCGATGGCACCGATCGAAATGGGGATCCATTTGTTGCCCGAGAGCGCGCGGGGCGTGAAGCAGGAGTCGAGGAGGAACCGGCTGTTCACGAGGTAGAAGACCTGCCCGAGGATCATCGCGTTGACCGCGGCCGTGCGGGCGAGTTCCACTGCGGCCCCGTGCTTGATGAGCCAGAAAAAGGTGCCGAATGTGAAGATCAGCAGCAGCAGCGAGACGAAGGTGATGCGCCAGATGCCGAAGCGGTCCAGGAGCGGGCGATCCACGCTGCGCGGCGGGCGCAGCATCACTCCGGCCTCGTGCGGCTCGAAGGAAATTGCCAGCCCCAGCGTGACCGATGACACCATGTTGATCCACAGGATCTGGGGCGGCGTGATCGGCAGCGTCAGGCCGAGGAAAATCGCGGCGAGAATCGTCAGCGCCTGCCCGCCGTTCGTCGGCAGCATGAACAGGATCGCCTTCTCGATGTTGTTGAAGACCGTGCGGCCTTCCTTCACGGCGGCGGTGATGGAGGCGAAGTTGTCGTCGGCCAGCACCATTTCGGCCGCCTCCTTGGACACCTCGGTGCCCTTGATGCCCATGGCCACGCCGACGTCGGCCTGCTTGAGCGCGGGGGCATCGTTGACGCCATCGCCCGTCATGGAAACGACTTGGTTCGACGCCTGCATGGCGCGGACCAGGCGCAACTTGTGTTCGGGGCTGGTGCGCGCAAAGACGTCGATGCGCCGGCATTTCGCGGCCAGTTGCTCGTCATCGAGCTCCTCCAGTTCCGCGCCGGTGGCGTAGGTCTTGCCGTCGCCGATCCCCAGCATCCTGGCGATGCTCGCTGCCGTGACCGCGTGGTCCCCGGTGATCATGGTCACGCGGATGCCG
>Ga0118677_10008305_pt1 | contig 16684 bp, 7 predicted proteins | sample AliMusrvi5mmetaG_FD_86154 | JGI IMG/M metagenome (GOLD analysis project Ga0118677, IMG submission 86154) | reverse complement strand
ACCGGCTGCGGTAATCCCGCAAATTGGCGACAGCTTGCGGCCCCACCAACAGGCCCGAACCGGGATAAACAAACCCCCCCGGTCAGAAATACCTCGGCACTTTTGGCACCGCTTCGCAACTGTTCAATCCGGTGCGCGATCAGAATCGAGTTGGTCAGAATGCGGATCGGACGGTTGGCCAGATAGGCCGCCAGGCGCAGAGTGGTGGTTCCGCCGTCAATCGCGACGACATCACCATCCTGGACCAACATGGCTGCTTGACGGGCAATCGCGTTCTTGGCCTCCGCGTTCAATTTGTCCCGCAGGCTGCTTGGCACCATGTCGGCACCGGGGGTGCTCGATGGTTTCCGCCGCATCAATCCTCCCCAGACTTTCTCCGCCAGCCCTTCGGCGGCAAGTCTTGCGAAGGCCCGCCGCGCGGTGGCCGGCGAGAGCGACAGTCGCGCACAAGCTTCCGGCACGCTCAACTGGCCCGTCTCGTCGAGCAGTTGCAAAATTTCACGGTTTCGCAGGGTGGTTCGCATTCAAGTGGTGATAATTAAGCAAATTCAATCGTATATGGCAACCAGGAAGCCGAAATAATGACAAAAAAGACGTTCGTTGTCAAAAAAATCACTTTCAACAACAAAATGATTGCTTTATGCTCGTCGGATGATTGCGTTCTGCGCGTGAAACTTTTGTTTGGAGTGTATTCCGACCCGGTTGAGATGCACGATGCCGTCAAGCGCAACAGCGGACCGGACGGTCCCAGGGTCATCGCGGAATGGGATGGGAAGCCGCTGCTGGCAGCAACAGGTTGCTCACGACGGGATTGCACGATGGGTGGACTGATCAGGACATTTAAATGAAACGACACGTTTTTCCGATACAGGCGGGTGCTGGAATGGCGCTGGGAGTTTCAGTGCTCGGACTCTGTGCCGGGACGGTTTCCCATGCTGCGGTGGAAGCTGTAGCGGGACGGCCGAATCTGGTGTTTGTGTTCAGCGACCAGCAGTCGTTCGACATGCTTGGCTGCGCGGGCAACAAGGACATCATCACGCCGAATCTTGACAAGTTCGCGGCGGAAGGCGTGCGTTTCACGCAATGCATCTCCAGCTCTCCGGTATGCACGCCGTTCCGCGGAATGCTTCTGACCGGTCAGCACCCGCTGCGCAGCGGGGCGTTCTGCAACGACATCCGCATCGTTCCCGGAGAGGGCCGGTACTTCGCCGAAGTCCTGCGCGATGCCGGCTATGCCTGCGGCTACGTCGGCAAGTGGCATCTCTTCGGCGGCGACCGCAACCGGCCGATTCCCGCCGGTCCGTTCCGCTATGGCTTCGACCAGACGTTTCTATCGGATAACTGCAATGAGCTTTTCGATGCCAAGCGTGCCTATTACTGGGACGAGGACGGAAAGAAGCAGCCGTGCGGCGACTGGGAGCCTTATGTGCAGACGCGGCAGGCTGAGAAATTCATCGAGGACCATGCGGCGAAGCCGTTCGCGCTCTTTCTATCGTGGCATCCGCCGCACAACTGGGACGGGGAATATGGGTACGACGGGCCGGCGGATTTGCTCAAGCTTTATGACCCGGCCAAACTGACGCTGCGTCCCAACGTGGAGGATACGCCGCAGATCCGCAAGATGTATCAGGGTTACATGGCCCTGTGCACGGGCAATGATCGTGCGTTTGGCGAGTTGATGGCCAAGCTGCACGAATTGAAGCTCGACGAGAACACGATTGTGGTATTCACCGCTGACCACGGTGATCTTCTGCTCTCGCACGGTTTCCGGGGGAACAAGGGCCGACCGGAGTGTGAGTCGGTACACGTGCCGTTGCTGATCCGTTGGCCGCATGTGCTCAAGCCGCGGACCAGTGAACTGCTCATGGGTTCGCTGGATATCATGCCGACCCTGCTCAGCATGCTTAAACTCAACATACCAGCGACTTGTCAGGGCCGGAATCTTGCCGAGGCGATTTCCAAGGCGAAGGACGATGCGGTGGAATCCGTCCCGCTCTTCCTGTTTCCCTGGCAGTGGCGGGGTGTATATACGCGCCGCTATACCTATGCCTTCGACCTGCCAGGCGGTGTCAATATCTACGGCCAGAAGATGCGTTTTGCCTGCTTGTATGACCATCAGAACGACCCGCGTGAAATGAAGAACCTGATTGACGCGCCGGAGCAGAAGGCTGTCCGTGAGAAGCTACACGCGCAAACGCTGGCCTGGATGGGGAAATTCGGGGATACGGGGATGGATTACAGGGAACTGATGGAGTGTGTCATGGTGAAAGAGGATATCCGGCGCGGCATGAATGGCTCCATGACAAGTAACACATCGGGGCAGGGTCGGCTCAAGGGCCGGCCGGAAGACGTTCTGACAGGGAAAATCAAATGATTTACAAATGGAACCTATGTTTGGCCGGGGAGTATCAAGGTGGGAAAATCATGAAGACAATGACAATTGGGTTGATGTGGATGGTTCAGTTTCAGTTAGGCATGACTGCCGCAGTCGCCGCTGATTTGGGCGGCTTGCCGGTTCCCGAGAGGTCGGGCAGGGCTGGGGATGCGGCATGGCTGAAGCAGGCCAGGGAGCATGTGCTCACGCCGACCACAGATCGGGTCAAACCCGTATGCGTCACGCGCACGGAGGGAAAGGTCGAGGGCGCCGACGCGCTGCTGACCGAAGATGGCCGGAGCTGCCGCCTGACCTATGAAACCGGCGGGGTGAAGCCGGTGGTCATCCTGGATTTCGGCAAACAGGGCACGGGAGGATTCGCGGTTTTCATGGTCACGGCAAAGACGGGTCTGCCCGTGGTGCGTTTGGCATATGCGTGCCACCCGGATGGCATCGGCGAAACCGGATGCTTTGACCGGGGGTCGCGGGCGACCTATCTCGGCGCGGCCGTGGATCTGCCGGTGCTGCCGGCCAATGTCAACCGCCACGAAACTTATACCATCCCGCGCACCGGGCGTTTTATCGCGCCCTTGGTCCAGGGCCATACAAGGTATGTGCGGGTCCAACTCGACTTCCCCGGCACATCGGTGGAGATTGGCTCTGTTAGCATGGTGAACAAGGAGGTGTATGACCATTCGCCGCATGACGGCTATTTCCTATGCAGCGACGAGCGGCTCAACCGCCTGTGGTACATCAGCACATGGACGCTGCAGATCGCCTCGCTGCCGAATCAGAACGCCTGGAAAACGATCGATGGCTGGCTGTTGCCCCGCAAACTGGAGCAGGCGGATGACATCGGGCTGAGCACCACAGGCGACAAGTGGCAGGATGTCACGCTTGAAACGCTCTTTGAACTCAGGGCCAATCCCCATTTCATCGCCGCAGCGGGACTGGCATTCCGCGCCAAGGACGCACGCAACGCGTACACGGCGGAAGTGGCGCTCGACGGGGTATTCAAACTGCGCAAGCGCATCGACGGCAAGGATACGGTCATCAGCGAGAAGAAACTCAAGGATCCATTGATGGACGGCCGGCAATACAAACTGGAGATCTCCGCATTAGGGCCGGTCTTGACCACTCGGCTGGACGGCACCGTGATCGATGAGTCGCGGGATGAGACACTTGCGACCGGAAGGGTTGGCTTTTACACGCCCAAGGAGAAATGGCCGCTGTTTGATTCTATCACCGTCAAGGACGGCAAGGGGCAGAAACTCCTGGCCGACGATTTCTCCGGCGATTTGTCGCAGTGGCAGTTTGCACGCACGCTTTCGTGTGTGGTGGATGGCGGCAAGCGCGACCGCCTGCTCTGGACGGGCGACCTCTATTTTGGTCAACGGAGTGTTTATTATGCCTTCGCGAATCCAATCTATATGCGGGACTCGCTCAAGATGATGGCATTCAACCAGACGCCGGAAGGTTATGTGCATGCCTCGCCTTATGCCGAGCGCAGCGTTCCACCGCTCTCGGGAGATTTCGGACCATTCCCATCCGACGAATTCGCCGCGTGGTTGGCGCCGGTCGCCTGGGATCATCTGTTATACACGGATGATGTCGAAACGCTGAAGAATGTCTATCCGGCAATCAAGCGCCTTGAGGGGTATCTTGGCGCACGGCTTGGCGAGAATGGTTTGTTTGTCCAGCGCGCCGAGACCTCGAAGCACGCGTGCAATCTTGAGCTCGGAGATGTCCGTACGCGTTCCTATATGAATATCCTGCTGTGGGGTGTCTTTAGGGATACCGCGCGGATTGCCGACAGGCTGGGCCTGGCGGATGACGCGCAGGCATCGAGGAAAAAGGCGGATGCACTCAGGAAGGCCGTCTTCGAGCGGTTCTGGGATGAGGCGAACGGATGTTTCCGCGAGGCGCTGGGGACACCCAAATCCGGTTCCGAGGCGAACGCCCTGGCTCTCTCGATGCGGTTTGTGTCACCTGACCAGGCGCTGCGGATTGCGCGGCAACTCGGGAAGAACGATCATGGCAAATTCCAAAGCCTGGCGAGCCGGGGCAGATTCGAATACGGGTTTGGCCAGTCGGCAATGCGGGCGATTTTTGATCATCACTGGCTGCATCTGCTCGATCCCAACTGGAAAGGAACGGCGACCACCTCGGAGTGCATGAACATGCTCACGCGCGGATGGGGTGACGAGTCGCACCCGGATACCGCCATTGCGACCCATTTCAGCGCATACATCCTGGGCGTGACACCCACCGCACCAGGCTTCAGCCGCTTCCAGGTGCGCCCGACGCCGGTGAAGGAAGTTACCTGGGCCAAAGGGGTGATTCCGACTCCTCACGGGCCGATCACGGCAGCTTGGGAAAATGCCGGGAAAACATTCAAGCTGGATCTATCAGTTCCGCAGGGAACACAGGCCGACGTGGTCCTGCCGCAAGGCGGGACCGTTCTGGTTAACGGCCGGCCGGGTGAAATTCAGGGACTCAGGAAAGGCACCTACGCGATCGAAGTCCGCGATCTGCCGCCCGACGCTTGGGCCGATCCATCTGAAAACAGAAAGTAAACCTCAAAGTAAAATGAAAGCAATACTGAAAGGAAGCATGGAATGAGAAAGCAACTGATAACGGGTATCGCGGTGGTGATGAGCATGTTGGCAACGGCCCGGGCAGGATACGTTGGTTGGCAGCATTCGGGTTCGATCTGGATCCTGACGACCCCGGAAGGCGCCAACCTGCCGGCAACGGCTACGGAAGAAAACTTCCCGGTTCTGGTGCGGCTCAACAAGGATGGGTTTGATTTCAGCAAGGCGAAAGCCGACGGCGATGACATCCGTTTTGCGGATGCCACCGGCACGCCTCTTGACTATCAGATAGACGAATGGGACGCGGCCGCCGGAACAGCCAGCATCTGGGTGCGCATACCGGTCATCAAGGGCAACGCACACCAGGAAATCAAAATGTTCTGGGGCAAGGCCGACGCGGTCAACGAATCCAAGGGCAAGGCCGTGTTCAACGAGTCCAACGGATATGTCTGCGTCATGCATATGACTGATCCGGTGAAGGATGAGGTCGGCGCGCTCGAAGTCAAGGATACCGGCACCACTGTCGCTGCCGGCATGATCGGCAAGAGCCGGCGGTTTGACTCGGGCAAGGGCATCAACTGCGGGGAGAACATCACCACCTTTCCCACCGGAGCGAGTCCCAACTCCTCCGAGATTTGGTTCAAGGCTGAGAAACCCAACACCCTCCCGGTTGGCTGGGGCAATGAACAGGTCCAGGGCAAGGTGACGATGATATTTGAGAGTCCGCCACATATCACGATGGATTGTTGTTTTTCAGGTGCCAACGTTCAAAGCAAGACGCGGCTGGCCATGTCCCAGTGGATTCATGTGGTCCACACCTACAAGGAAGGCGAATCCAGACTCTATGTCAACGGCGTGCTCGATGGTGAGAACAAGGGTGGCAACCCGCTGAACGTGAAAAGCCCTGAAAGGATGTATATCGGCGGCTGGTATGCCAATTACCAGTTCATCGGCGACATCGACGAAGTGCGCGTTTCCAAAGTCACGCGCTCCGCCGACTGGATCCGGATGTCATACGAAAATCAGAAACCCATGCAGACGCTGGTCGGCCCGCTGGTGCGGCCCGGCACGAACTTCGCGGTTTCCGAGAAAACGATCACCGTCGCGGAAGGCAAAAGCGCCACGGTGACCGCCAAGTTAGAGGGTGCGCAGAAAAGTTACTGGATCCTGAAAAAGGGCTGGCTTGAAACCATAGCCGCGGTGGACAAGCCCGGTTTCACGATTGATGCGGGCCGGGTGAGTGGCGACCAGTCAATGACCCTGATACTCCGGGCGGTCTATGCCAGTGGCGTGAAAAACATTGAGATTCCGGTCATCGTCAAGGAGGAGATCCCGGATCCGACCTTCACCTTGAAACCGCCGCCATCATGGGACGGTCGCGCGACCATCGAGATCGTGCCGCAGATTTCCAACATGAAAGAGATGCAGGCGAAAAATGTCGGCGAGCTGAAATTTGACTGGAAAGTATCGGGCCTCGCGGTGATCAAGGAAATCCAACCGGGTAAGCTGATCCTCAAGCGCGCCCAGAACAGCGGCACGATGACCGTGACGGCAAGCATCTCCAATGGAGGTGATCCGGTCACCCGGACGGCCCGGCTGGTGGTCAAGGAACCAACCAAGGATGCCTGGATTCAGAGGATCCCTGACAAGGATGAGAAGCCGGTTGATCATCAGTTTTTCGCCCGGGATGACAGGAATGAAGGAACTTTGTTTTACAACGGAACGCTGGGCGGCACCGCTGACCTGGTCTTCCTGAAGTTGTATGCCGACGACAAACCCGTCAAAACCGAAACGCAGATACCCGCCGCGGACAAGAGTTATGCCTTGTCGGTAAAGCTCAAGCCGGGATTGATCAAATACAAAGTCGAGTTCGGGACCAAGACGGGTGGCGCCGAGGTGGTGCTCCAGACCGTGACCGACCTGGTGTGTGGCGACGCCTGGCTGATAGACGGGCAGTCCAACGCGCTGGCAACGGATACCGGAGAGAAGGCGCCTGCGGATACCAGCGATTGGATCCGCAGTTATGGCGGTCCTGCCGGCGACCCAAAAGGCGAGCCGCAGAACCTGTGGTGCAATCCGGTTTGGAAAATCGAGAAAGGCGAGAAAGCGCAGCTCGGCTGGTGGGGCATGGATCTGGCAAGGCGCCTGGTGGAGCGCGACAAGATTCCGATCTTCATCGTGAATGGCGCGGTCGGCGGAACACGGATCGACCAGCACCAGCGCAATGAGGTCAATCCTGATGACCTGAACACGATTTACGGCCGGATGTTGTTGCGGGTGAAACAGGCCAAACTGACCCATGGCATCCGGGGCATACTCTGGCACCAGGGTGAGAACAACCAGGGTTCCGCCTCGCCCACCGGCGACTTCGACTGGAAGTCCTATCAGGATTATTTCCTGGAAATGTCGGCCGCCTGGAAGCAGGATTTCCCCAACCTCCAGCATTACTATATCTTCCAGATATGGCCGAACTCGTGCCTGATGGGCGGGGGCACCGGCGGCGGCGACATGATCCGTGAAAAGCAGCGGACCCTGCCGCGGCTGTTCTCCAACATGGATTGCATGTCGACCCTGGGGATCAAACCGGCCGGACCGTGCCATTATCCGCTGGCCGGCTGGTCCGAATTCGCGCGTTTGATGCAGCCGCTCATCGAACGTGACAACTATGGCAAAGCGCCCACGGCTTCCATCACCGCGCCCAATCTCAGGCAGGCATCATTCGCGGGCGGCGCGAAGGAAACCATTGCGCTTGAGTTTGATCAGCCGGTGGTCTGGAACGATTCGCTGATCAGTGAGTTCTACCCGGATGGGGCCAATGGAACGGTTGCCTCCGGCTCCGCGTCGGGAAATGTGGTCACCCTCAAACTCAAGGCGCCGGCGACCGCGAAGAAGATTACCTATATCAAGGAAACCAATTGGAGCCAGGACAGGTTGCTCATCGGGGCTAACGGAATTGCAGCGCTGACGTTTGCGGAAGTGGAAATAGTGGAAGATTAACGGACACGAGTATGCTTATCAGACAAATCTGTTATTGGACACTGCTTCTGGCAAGTGCGGCCGCCCTGCGGCAGGAGGCGACGGCTGCGACCATGGAAATGGATTTCAGCAATCCGCCCGTCGCGGCGCGGCCCTACGTATGGTGGCATTGGATGGGGTCCAACATCAGCAAGGACGGCATCACCAAGGATCTTGAAGCCATGAAGGAAGCCGGCATCGGCGGCGCGACGATTTTCCACCTCACCTCTGCGGTGACCGTCGGTGCCAAACCGACTGGCAATTGTCCCTGGCCCGAAATCACCTACCGCAGTCCGCAGTGGTGGGAAATGATGAAACACGCCGCAGCGGAGGCCGATCGCCTGGGGCTTGAACTCGGCATGCATGACTGCGTGGGATACTCGACGACCGGCGGTCCGTGGATCACTCCCGAACGCGGGATGCAACAACTGGTACGCAAGATGCAAGCCATTCAGGGCGGCAAGCAGGTTGCCATCGACCTGCCGCTCCCCGGCAGCCAAGCGGTTGACATCGGGGTGTTTGCAGTGCCTTCCGAAGGCATCATTCCGCTGGACAAAATCATCGACCTGAGTGCCAAGTCTGACGCGAAAGGCCACGTCGTCTGGGATGCCCCGGCGGGCGCATGGAACGTCTATCGTCTCGGCTACGCGTTCAGCGGGCATCAATGCACCCCGGTCCCCGACGACATGCTCAACAAGGCCTTCGAAGTGGACAAGATGTCGGTCGAACAAAACATTTATCACTGGAAGCAGGTGCTAGAACCGCTCAAGCAGAATCTGGGCCCTCTCGTAGGCAAGAGTCTCCGCCACATCCTCATCGACAGTTACGAGGCCGGCGACCAGAACTGGAACGCCCATTTTCGTGAGGAATTCAAGCGGCTGAAAGGCTACGATCCGCTACCGTGGCTGATGACCATGAACCAACTCGTCACCGAAGGCCGCAAAGAAGAGGCTCGCATCGTTGCCAGCGCGGACCAGAGTGAGCGCTTTGAATGGGATTATCATGATGTGATCAAAACACTGTTTCTGGAAGGCTTTCGCACTGGTGCCCAGGCGATTCATGCAGCGGGCATGACATTTAACTGGGAACCTTACAGCGGCCCGTTTGACATGATCGCCGGCTCGGCCTTGGCTGACACGCCGATGGGCGAATTCTGGACCGGTGGCCAAGGCGGCATTGACTATCACATCGTGGCTGCAGGCCGCGCCGCCGGACACCGTGTCATTGCTGCCGAATCATTCACCGGCATGCCCCCGCTCAGCCGGTGGAGCGAAACCCCGGCTTTCTTGAAAACCTGCAGCGACGGAACCTACGCCAGCGGTGTCAATCGCCTGGCGCTGCACCACTGGGTCCATCAACCGTTCGACGAAAAATACAAGCCCGGCATCGGCATGGGCTGGTGGGGCACGCATTTCGGCCGCAACCAGACGTGGTTCGAACCAGGCAAAGCCTATTTCGCCTACCTCGGCCGCGTCCAGGCTTTGCTCCAACGCGGAGAAGGCGTCGCCGATTACCTGGCGCTCGACCACGCTCCCGCCGGGGCCGACGCCATCCCGACCGCAGCACTGCTGAAGGGCGACCTGCGCGTCAAGGACGGCATGATCGTATTGCCCAGCGGCCGGCGCTACCCGTTCCTCCAGTTGCCCCCCAGGGAGGTGATGCTGCCCGAGGTCGCCCGGGCGCTCAAGAAGCTGGTGGCCGCTGGCGGGGCCATCGCCGGACCGAAGCCCGTGCGCTCGCCCAGTCTATCCGGCTATCCGAACGCGGATGACGAGGTCAGGAAACTCGGCGAGGAACTCTGGAGCAACCCGAAGGTTCTAACCAAGGCGGTGAACCCCGCGCCTCCCGTGACAACCCCCGGTGCCGACATTCGCACGACGGCCAGAAAGGATGGCGAGACGGATATTTTCTTCCTGGCGAATACCAGCGATGAGGCTCGCGACTTTACCGGATCCTTCCGCGTTACCGGCAAATTGCCGGAATTCTGGCAGCCGCTGGACGGGACATCCCGGGCTGCCGCCGTCTGGAAGACTGCCGCTGGTCGCACGGACCTTCCGCTGCATCTCGACGCGCACGAGTCGATCTTTGTGGTGTTCCGCAAACCGGCACCGGCCGACCACGCCATTGAAATCGCTGCAACCGACAAGACCGCATACACGACCCGGATGGATGAGACCGGCAAAGTCGTCGTGCGCAGCGCCGGAACGTGTCGCGGCGAAATCGTGTTCGCCTCCGGCAAGCGGACCCCCTTCGCGCTCGCCGCCGCTGCGCCGGTCCCGCTGGCCGGACCGTGGCAGGTCGGGTTTGCGCCGGTTATGGGCGCACCCGCCCAAGCCACTTTCCCGGAACTGCGGTCGTGGAGTGAGAGCGCCGACCCGAACATCAAGTATTTCTCCGGCACCGCCACCTATCGCAAAGAACTGCGGCTCGACACGCTGCGCCCGGGCCAGCGCTACGTCCTGGATCTGGGTACCGTGCATGAGATGGCTGCCATCAAAGTCAACGACCGTGCCATGGGTGTGGTCTGGTATCCGCCCTTCCGCATGGATGTCACCTCAGCTCTGAAAACCGGCACGAACATGTTAGAGATCCGGGTGACCAATACCTGGGCCAACCGTCTGATCGGCGATGAGCAGGAGCCCGAGGATTGCAATTGGGATGAATGGGAGGGGTTCCGCGACTTTGGCGGGCGGTGTCTGAAAATATACCCGGATTGGTTTGTGAAAAACCAGCCGCGGCCTTCGCGGGGCCGCAAGTGTTTTGTGACCTATAACTATTTCAAGAAAGACGCTCCGTTGTTGCCTGCCGGCCTGCTCGGACCCGTACAATGGATCGTTGAAAACGAAGTGAAGTGTGAGAGCCCGGCAAAACCCTAGAGCGTCAACAGATAACTTGCTGACGATTCCATATCATGTTCACACATCATATCAGACTTCCGGAGAATGGTTTTCATGAAAATGAATGACTTTGCTTTGGGTCCCGAAGGGACCTCTCATAAGAGCCCGGCACGAAGTGCCGGGAGAGGGATTGAGTCCAAATTGCGGCCTCAAGGAGAGTGGGCGTCCCGCCCACTATGGTCATGGGAGGTGAAAGAAATGAGCGAATGCGCGGATCATTCACCCTCCATGGCTGATGCGGGCGGGACGCCCGCGCTCCTTGAGGCGTCCTTTCAGGACGCGGAACCATCTTCCCCGGACCGAACCCGGCACTTCGTGCCGGGCGGCTTTTATGAATCGTCCCGATGGGACGACGTGAAATCGCCTGTTTCAGAATTGCGGGAAATTCCAGGATTGGGTTATGGATCATGTCAAAAGGCTCCGGCTTTGGGTTCAAGCGAAATACCGTTTTTATATATGAAGGTATTTTGGAATGGTCAGCAAGAACGAACGAAAAACAAGCGATGATAAGATTAATAAATATAACAGCATTGCTGGGATTTTGCTGGAGCGGCATGGGGCTGATGGCCGGCGATCTGAAAAAAGAATTTGCCACGCCGCCGGAGACGGCGCGGATGTGGACGTGGTGGTTCTGGCTGGGCGACAAGGTGGACCGCGCCAGCATCACGGCCGACCTGGAGGCGATGAAGGCCCAGGGGATCGGCGGCGTGACCGTTTACAGCATCAGCGGTCCCGGAGTCGGGGGCAAAGGTCCTGATTATATGAGTCCGGAATGGCGTGCCCTCTTCAAGCATACCGTCAAAGAAGCCGAGCGGCTCGGCCTGGGCGTCAGCGCCATCCTGTGCAGCGGATGGAATGCCGGCGGGCCATGGATCAAACCCGAGTTCGGCTGCAAAAAACAGGTCAGTTCTGAAGTGGTGGTCACCGGACCCAAACATTTCAAAGAGAAACTAACCCAGCCTGGCGATCCGAAATTCTATCGCGATATCGCCATCCAGGCGTTCCCCAACGTCTCGACCAAGTCCAGCCCGGACCGGCAGAAACAGTTGACGTATAAGCTCGTGCAGGACTCATTCGGCGATGGGGTCAAGACTCCTATCAAGGAAATCTGCGCCGCGCCGATGAAGCCGCTGCTGCCAGCGGAAGCGGGTGCGACCGTCGCCCTGAAATCCATCATTGATCTAACCGCCAAATGCACGGCCGAAGGAGTCCTGGAGTGGGATGTCCCGCAAGGCAAGTGGACCATCCTGCGCACCGGCTACACGATGACGGGCGACGTGACCAGTTGGTCGTCGCCAACCGGGTCAGGGCTGGAAGCCGACCCCTTGGACTCTGCGGCCATGGATTTCCAGTTTGCCCATGCCGGCACACCGCTCATTGAGGAAGCCGGCCCATTGACAGGCAAGGTTTTCCGCTCCGTGCAGGTTGACAGTTGGGAAATGAAGCTGCCTAACTGGTCGGCGGGCTTCCGCGATGATTTCAAGAAATACCGTGGCTATGATCCCGTGCCGTATCTGCCGGCGTTGGCGGGCTGGGAACTGGGCAGCCCTGAGTTCACTGATCGTTTCCTCTACGATTACCGCAGGACCGTGGCCGATTGCGTGGCCGAGAATTATTTCGCTCGCCTCACCAAGCTGGCAGAAGCCAAGGGCATCATCCAGCAGAGCGAGGCCGGCGGCCAATGCTGTCCGAAGTGGATGTCATTGGACGGCCTGAAGAACCTGGGCCGCTGTGCCATTCCCATGGGCGAATTCTGGCAGTGCGGGCTGTGGACCGAAGATAAGCAGAACAAGTCCGCCAAGCAGGCCGCCTCGGCAGGTCACCTCTATGGCAAGCCCATCGTGGCTGCCGAAGCATTTTCCGCCCTGCAACACTTCCACTGGGAGGAGTATCCGGCATCGCTCAAACCCACCGCCGACCGGGCGTTCTGCGAGGGCTTCAACAGTTTCTTTGTTTTCTCCAGCGCCACCCGCAGCGATGAGGGATACCCCGGCGAGGAATTCTGCTCCGGGACCTATTTCAACCGCAAGGTCACCTGGTGGAGCCAGGTGCGTGGCTTCAATGATTACATCGCACGCTGCAGCCACATGCTGCGCCAGGGACTGTTTGCGGCCGATGTGTTGTTCTATAACGGCGATCAGTGCCCCAATTTCGTCCAGCCCAAGCATGTCGAACCGGGTCTCGGGGCCGGCTATGATTATGATGTCTGCAATACCGAGATCATTCTAACACGCCTGGGCGTGAAAAACGGCAGAATCGTGCTGCCCGATGGCATGAGCTACCGGATGATGGTCCTGCCCGAGAGCACGACCATGACCGTCGAGGTGCTGGGCAAACTCAAGAAGTTGGTGAGCGACGGCATGACCCTGGTCGGGCCCAAACCTGTGGCGGCACCGGGGCTAACGAACTATCCGCGTTGTGATCAGGAGGTGAAGGCGTTGGCCACGGAATTGTGGGGCAATTGCGATGGCAAGACAGTGAAGGAACACGCCCTGGGCAAAGGCCGTGTCGTGTGGGGAACAACGCCACGGGAGTTGCTCACCCAGGCCAAGGTCAATCCCGATTTCAGCCATGCCGGCGGCAAACCCGACACCTTCATCGATTGGATTCACCGCACCGACAAGGGCACCGAGATCTATTATGTCGCCAACCGGATGGACCGCGCCGAGACGCTGACATGCACCTTCCGCGCCAGCGGAGCGCGTGTGGAATTGTGGAATCCGGTGACCGGCCAGGTGCGCGAACTCAAGGAGTGCAAGACCTTGGCCGACGGCATGACCGAAGTGCCGCTGGAATTCGCGCCGTCTGAGAGTGCGTTCGTGGTGTTCAGTAAAGACATTTGGAAACCAGAGACCGGAAACCAGAATGGAGCGGGAAACGATTTTCCGGCGTTGACCACGGCGCAGGAAATCAGCGGCACCTGGGAGGTGACCTTCGACCCGAAGTGGGGCGGCCCCGGCAAGGTGAATTTCGAGAAGCTCGATGATTGGATCATTCGCCCCGAGGAAGGGATCAGGTTATACTCAGGCACGGCGATCTACCACAAAACCTTCAATTATACTGGCGCGGTTGGCAATCGCGCCCCGTTCTACCTCTCTCTAGGGTCCGTGAATTACACCGCCCGGGTGAAGCTCAACGGCAAGGATCTGGGTATCGTGTGGACGGCTCCCTGGCGCGTGGAGATCACCAGTGCACTCAAGGCGGGTGCTAACGAATTGGAAATTGAGGTGATCAACCTGTGGCCTAACCGCCGGATCGGGGATGCGTCGTTGCCCGAAGAAAAACGCTACACCCATAGCAATATCGCCTTTAGCCCGATTAATCCCGCAAATCCTCCTGAAAGATCCGGCTTGCTCCCGTCCGGCCTGTTGGGGCCAGTGGTGATTCAATCGGTTACGCCAGATCACACGAAATGATAAAGATTATCCTGACAATGATGTGCGGCGCGGCGGTATTCCCTCCGCTTTCAGGTGGCGCGACACCGGTGCCGGAAAAAGTTTCATGTGCCATTGCCGACCGGCAGGATTTCCAGCAGCCGGATTGTGTGCATCTAACCGGCTGGATCGGCTCGCGCATTGATGCCAACGAGAAGACCCGGATGGCGCGGATGGATCCGGAACGTCTGCTGGCCAGTTATCGCCGACGCCCGGGGTGGCAATCGTTTGATGGCGAGCACATGGGCAAATGGCTCCACGCCGCAACGCTGGCATGGGTCAACTCAGGCGATCCGGAACTGCGCAGGAAGCTTGATTACACCGCCACTGAACTGGTCAAAACCCAGCTCGACGATGGCTACCTGGGGACATACTCCGACGACCATCGCTGGACCGAATGGGATGTCTGGGCACATAAGTATAACTTGATCGGCTTGGTCACTTACGTCCGCTACACCGGGAATATGGAACTTCTGCCGGCCTGCCGGAAACTGGCCGACCTGCTCTGCAAGACCTTTGGTGACGAACCGGGCAAGCGCGACATCATCCCGGCTGGTGAACATGTCGGGATGGCTCCGGGCAGCGTGCTGGAACCCATCGTGCTGCTCTATCGTTTGACTGGCGAACCACGCTACCTGGACTTTGCCAAGTATATCATGCGGGCATTTGAACAGCCGAACGGACCGAAGATTGTCTCGCGGCTGCTGGAAACCAAGCGGGTGGACAAGGTCGCCGACGCCAAAGCCTACGAGATGCTCTCCTGTCTCAATGGCATCCTGGAAGTGTATCGCACCACGGGTGACGCCAAGCTGTTGGAGGCTGCTCGCATTGCCTGGCAGGACATCCTCGATAAAAAACTCTACATCACCGGGACCACCAGCAACGGCGAGTTTTTCACAGAGGATTACTATCTCATGAACACCAACAAGGTCGGCGAAACCTGCGCGACGGTCTCCTGGATTCAGTTCAACGCGCAGCTCCTGCGCGTGACGGGCGAGGCTCGCTTTGCCGAGCAACTCGAGCGGGCGGTGGTCAACCAGTTGTTTGGCGCGCAACAGTGCGACGGCAACGCTTGGTGTTATTACTGCCCCATGGAAGGGGTGAAGCCCTACCGCGGTTCGCTCGATGGCCATTGCTGTCTGTCCAGCGGCCCGCGTGGGATTACCTTGATTCCGACCTTTGCCACCAGCGTCGATGCCGATGGCGTGGTGGTCAATCTCTATGACGCAGGCACCGCCACGCTCACCTTGCGCAATGGCAAACCCGTCGTGCTGACCACCGCAACGAATTATCCCAGCGATGGCAGGATTGTCATCACGGTGGATGCCGTGTCGGCAGCTCCCTTTGCCTTCAAGGTGCGCATCCCGGCATGGTGTCGTGAAGCGACCGTGAAACTTAACGGCACATCGGTGAAGGCGGATCAGGGCAAGGATGGCTACGCCACCATTAAACGTGTCTGGGCCAAGGGCGACCAGGTAGAGTTGGATTTCAAACTGGAGCCACGGGTAATCGTCGGCGATCACACCAACGCGGGGAAAGTGGCCATCATGTACGGCCCGTTGGTGTTGGCGGCGGATGAAGCTTTGCTCGGAACGGACGGCATGCCGGTCAACGCGGTGAGCCTGGGCAAGCCGGATCTAACATCCCTGGCGATCACGCCGGAACCGGCACCTGATAAATTGAAACATTGGCCACAGGACCGGGTTTTCCACATCAATGCCCTGTTGCACGGCGCGCCGAAGGAAATCCGTCTTATTCCATTTGCCGATGCGGGCAGCCTTGGCGAGTCATACCGGGTCTGGCTGCCGCTGTACTCGCGCAGAACCGGCAATGTGCTGGTGGAGGGCAATTGGAGTTGGTCGCGCGGGGAGTACCCGGATGGATCCATCAATGACGAGGACGTTCATTCATTCATCGTCTCCCGTTACAACAAGCCTGCGCCGGAGGACTGGTTTGCGGTGACCTTGGGAGAACCTCAGACGATCATTCGCGTGCTCTATGCCCATGGCAAGACATTCCCCGACGGCGGTTGGTTCGATGCGAGCGCCGGCAAGCCGCGCATCCAGATCCAGACCAGCAAGGGCGGGGAGTGGCAGGATGCGGGTGAACTCAAGGATTATCCCGCCACCACCGCCACCAGTGCGGCCACCTTGCGCGATGGCGAAATGTTCACCTGCCAGTTGACGGCCCCGGTCATGGTCATCGGCGTGCGTGTCGTGGGCAAACCGGCGGGCGGCAATAACCCGAATCAGGCGTTCTCCTCGTGCGCCGAATTGCAGGCGTTCGAGAAATAACGGAAATATCGGTTTTACAGCGATCGCAACCAGCAGCAACACATGAAGTTCATCAACGCGCACAGTATTCCCACCC
>Ga0118677_10008304_pt1 | contig 16687 bp, 10 predicted proteins | sample AliMusrvi5mmetaG_FD_86154 | JGI IMG/M metagenome (GOLD analysis project Ga0118677, IMG submission 86154) | reverse complement strand
GCTTAACAACACTAACAGCACTGTCACGGTGCAATACAAAACGGTGAACGGCACGGCGCGGGCGTCCACCAACTACACTTACACCAGCGGCACACTGACTTTCACGAATGGCGAAGTCTTGAAGACTGTGAGCGTCCCGCTCATTGACTACACCAACATCACGGGCAACCTTTACTTCAGTGTCAGCTTGACGAACCCCGTTGGGGCTCAATTGCTGTCGCCGAGTAATTCAGTCGTTGTGTTGCAGGACGCCGAAGCTGGCTTAAGTTTCAGCACCAGCACGCAGCGCGTGTTAAAGAACGCTGGTTTCGCCACGGTTACGGTTACCTGTTCTAACCCGCGCGTCGAGCCGACCAATGGGGTTCCGTTACAGGTCAACTATACGACGACGAATGGCACGGCGTTGGCCGGTGTGGATTATCAGGCGATCAGTGGCACGCTGGTCTTCACCAATGGCTGCTTCGACCTGCTCCACCGCGGTCACCTAACCTATCTGCAACAGTCCGCGGCGCTCGGGGATGTTCTCATCGTCGCGGTCAACAGCGATGCCTCGGTGCGCCAACTCAAGGGCGAAGGCCGCCCGCTCAACAATGAACAGGACCGCGCCTACGCCCTGGTCAACTTGCGCAGCGTGGATGCCACCTTCATCTTCCCCGGCCCCCGCCTCACCGATGAAATCGCCGCGCTCAAACCCGACATCTACACCAAAGCCGGCGACTACACCCTCGATACCCTCGACCCCTCCGAGCGTGCCGCGCTGCTGGATGCCGGCGTGGAAATCCGCTTGTTGCCCTTTGTGGCCGGCCATTCCACCACGTCCCACCTCCAGCGTCTGCGCGGCGAGTGAAGCTGTAGCGGCGGTCACAGACCGCCTCCTGCCTATGGCTGATAGAACGGCGTGAGCACGGCGATGAGCTTGTCTAGCAGCTCCTCCTCGCCGAGCAGTCCGGTGTGGCGGAAGACGATCGCGCCGCCGGGGGCGACGACGAGGGTGTGGGGTTCCGGGCCGGTCCATTCCGGGTCGAGGGCCTTGATGAGGGCGTCCATGCCCGGCTCGCTGTATAGATAATTGTTCGTGATGCGACCTTCGTCGGCGAGACCGGGCTTGAGGTGGCCGGGCAGGCCGGCGTGGTATTTGCGCAGGAAGCGTTCCGCCTTGGCCTTGTCCGCCGGGAGGTCGGTGGACAGGGTGATCAGCTCGAAGGGGCGCATGGCCAGGCGGCGGGCGGTCCTAACAAAAATCGGAAACTCCTCGACGCAGGGCGCGCAGGAAGTGGACCAGACGTTGATCAGGCGGTATTTGTCGGTCGGATTGGCGCGCAGTTTGGCCACCCCGGCGGCATCTATCAGGTCGATGGATACCGGCACGTTGGCCCATTTCTCGTCATCCTTGGCAACCTCGGCCTTTTTCATGCGCCACTTGGTGGAGCAGCCGATGGGGGTGGTCACAGCCACCGGCACGGGTTGGCCGGCGACGAGCGCTGCGACAGCGTTGCGCAGATCGGGCTTGGTCACGAATTCGTCGCCAGGGAATCGGCAGTCGTCGATCCAGCCCTTGTAGCGCAGCTTGCGCTCCTGATCGAACAGGAAGACATGGGGCGTGGCGAGGCAACCGTAGGCCATCGCGACCGCCTGTGTCTCACCGTCGTAAAGGTAGGGGAAGGGAAAACCCTGGTCCTTGGCATAGAGTTTCATCTCGGCAAAACTGTCGCCGTATTTCGAAAAACCCAACTCGTCCGGGCGCAGGCCGTCGGGGTGGTTCGGATTGATTCCGACCACTCCCAAGCCCCGGTCCTTGAACTCTTGATAGATTTTGATCAGGCGCGGTTCGGCGGCGTGTGAGACCGGGCAGTGGTTGGAGATGAACACCACCGCGAGCAACTTCGCGTCCTTGAAGTCGCTCAGCGACAGGGTCTTGTCGTCGATCCCGATGAGTTTGAAATCCGGCGCGGGGTCGCCGATCCTGAGTTCCTTGAGGCCGGGCGGATCCTGCCCGCGAAGGGGACTGAGAAGGCCCAGGAAGGCGAGGCAAAGACTGCAAGCGAGAAGAAGACACTGGTTCATGAGGGAGGAAGGGCGGAAGTTCTATTAGGATAAGGATAGCGATTAGGATAGCGATTGCCGACAGCGCATCACGCGATGCCGTCGGGAGGAATCTACATCAGATTAATCTGTGGGTATTCAATGGCTTACACCCGCAAGTGACCGCATCCACAGGAGAATTGCAAGGTCATTTTTCTGCAATCCGCGGCACATGCATTGGCATGCATGGGGATGCGTGATCGGTGTGGAAAACTCTCCGTGGAAATCTTGCTCGGGCGGATCGCTGGTTGCGCCACAGGACCCCCGTGGGGACGTGGATCGTCCAAGCTGGAGCGAACTCAAAATCCTTGTCCGGAGCCGAAAAATGGGCTCCAGGACACAAATAAAGCTTGCCTGGAAAGCTGTTAGGGTCAAAAAATTCATGGCTTCACTGCAACAACTAGATACCGAATTCTCCCGCGTTTTCTTCGCCGACATTGTCGGTCTCCATCCCCGGTCAGAGCGGCAGTACGACTGCGCGGGAATCTCCGACATCCATTACTGTCAGCTCGGTGTGCTGCGGTGCCTGAGCAGTTCCGAGACCGGCCAGGAATTCCTCCAGTACCACGCCGACCAGAATGTCGCCGACATCGAGCCCAATCATTTCTTCAAGGCGCTCAAGAGCCCGCGCCGGTTCGCAAACATCGCCTCGCTCAACGACCTGCTGGCGGCCGCCATGACCACGCGCGTCGCCGACGCCTACGCCCACTGCCGCGGGCTTGACGACTGGGACATTTACGCCGTTGACGGACACTATCACAAGGCCGCATGTTTCGACCCCAAGCGCGAGGCTTCCGATGGCAGCGTCAGGGCCACGGCAACCGGGCACTTCTTCCGCATGGACATGCGCACCCACCACCTTGGCTGCCTCGCCATGGCCGAGCCCAAAGACGGGAAGAAAAAAGAGCATGACATGGCCGCCATCAAGCGCAGCACCGCCGAGGCCCTGCGCTACGGCGCTGGAGTGACCTACACCTACCTTACCAACGACTTCACGCTGCCGGCCTATCTGATCGTCCTGATTTACAAACATCGCTGGGACATCGAGAAAATCTTCCACGAACTCAAAAGCAAGATGAAGGAGCGCAAATCATGGGCCAGCTCTCCAGAGGCCAAGAAAAGCCATGCGATCTTCCTCAGCCTCTCGCACAACCTGCTGCTGTTGTTCGAAAGGCACCTCGAGAAAACCGAGGGGATTCGTGACGAGATGGAGGAGAAAAAGCAAGCGGGCAGAATCAAGGCCGCCCCCGGAATCATCGTCCAGGCAGTCAGGAATTTCATCAACTCCGCGCTCACACGGGCCACGCAGCGGACCCAACGTTTCATCCGGTGGGTCCGGGTCCGCCTCTACCAAGACGTCCCCTGGAGCGAATCCGTGGCCCGCCTGAGGGAAATCTGGACCCTGCCGGCTTGAGAGTTTTCCATACCGATCACACGCGTATCGCGTATCGTATCGTATCGCGAACGGGGTGGAAACGGAACTCCTTTTCCACAACACGGGCCACCCGGCATGCGCCACAGCGATGCAAAGCGGCTTGCCAGCCCGCTGGTCAACGCGGCAGCCCGGAACATCATTCACAATGCGATCCGACCCGGTCGAAGTAGGAATGTCAAGGTCAATAGGGATTACCCTCCGCATCCGCATTCCTCAGGAGAATGCTTCGACCGCGCCGGACGCATCAAAGTCCAGCTTGATGGGATATTGTCCGTACGCCTTGATGGCACTCAACATCGCGAGGTAGTTCGCCGGGTTGACGGAGGAGTGGATGCTATTGCTGGATGAGAGGATAAAGCCACCATCCGCGGCGCTGGCCCGGATCACGTCCAGTGTTTCACCCACGACTTCCTCAACCGATCCCGTTACCAGCGTGGTGGCGCAATTGACGTTGCCCTTGAGCGCCACCCGCTTGCCATAGGTCTTCTTCATATATGTCATATCCATGCCGCCGAGCGGATCGATCGGGTCAAGACAGTCGACCCCGGCATCCATGATCATGTCAATCAGCGGCATGATATTGCCGTCGGTATGTTTGATGACGGGCAGGCCGTGGTCATGAAAACCCATGACCACGCGCTTGAGGCCCGGATACATCAACTCCCTGAACGTGTCCGGCGACATGAAGGGAGCCTGCGCCGAGGAATAGTCGTCGCCGGTGACGACAAAATCGGCGCCGTGCCGCGCCGCTTCGGCGGCGAGTTGGATGTTGATGTCCACCGACATTTCGATCAATCCCCGGACCAGTTCGGGTTCCACGGCAAAGGCCATCATGAGTTCCTCGAAGCCCATGAGGTTGCGCGGGATGGAGAGCACGTCGTTGAGATGAACGCCGATGGCAAATTCGCCTTTGTAGCGGGCGACCAATTTTTTCAGACTGTCGAACCGGTGGGGCGCGAGGGGATCCGGCGCTTGATAGCTTTGCAGGTCTTCAAGCGTCCCGATGACGGCTTCAACCACGGTGGAGTGCTGTTCTTCGCCGCGTTCAACGACGATGCCCCATTCGTTTTTGAAACGCTGTGGCGCAACCTGGGTGGAGCGGTAATCCGGGGCCGTCAGCATGGCGTCGAGTCCCATTCTAACGGTAAACTCTTCCGTGGTGCTGCCCGGGCAGATCGCATTGCGGACTTTCCGGTCGATCACCCATTCAAAGTGCGGGATCCTGTCGGGTTCCTCCCCGCGGAGGACGCACATCACTCGTTCGGCCGATTTCATTTGTTAGATAATGTCATATATTGCCTGCGGCCTCTTTTCGCGCCATTTCGATCTCGGTGGCGCGGGTTGCACCGTCCCAGTCCAGAACGTCACCGGCGATGTCGGCGATTTCACGGAGGGCCGCGCCGCTGGCTTCTCCCAGGATGGTGATGATGCTGCGGCGGCGGACGATGTCCGAGAGGTGACAGATCCACTCATGCCGGGCGATGGAGCGGATCTCGCCGACGCAGTAGTCGGGCAGGCTGCGCAGCGGTTGGCGCCAGGCCGCGGGATCATCCCTGACCCGGATTTCGGTATCGGTTCCGTAGCGCGTAAGCAGCCTGGCGACTTGCTTCTCGTCCAGCCCGCAGACGGTGGCGACTCGCTGAATCCAGAGTTTCTGCGCTGGTCCGCCGACGGGAAAATCCTTTGCGCAGGGGTAGGGACGTTCCTCCGTTGACAAGAGCCTTGTCTTCCTCAGTACCGGAAGAATCAGGTCGGCCGCGTGCTCGGCCAGCGCCCGGAAGGTTGTTAGCTTGCCGCCTATCAGGCTGTAAATCGCAAAGTCGCGGCCGGCGGCCGGTCCGGTCACATCGACGCGGTGGGAGCGGGGCACGCGGCTGGTGTAGTCCAGTCCTGACGTCGGCAGCGGGCGCACGCCGCAGAATTTGTAAACAATGTCCCCGCGCGAAATCCTCAGCTTCGGGAACACGCCTTGCAGCGTGGTGAGCATGTAGTCGATTTCCCGATCTTCGCACTCCGCCTCGTCCGGGTCATCCACGCGGATATCGGTGGAGCCGACGATGACCTTGTCCATGAACCGGAAGGTGATGCAGATCCGGCCATCGAGATGTTCATAGTAGACCATCCGGTCGCCGAGGGCGTGATATAACTCCTTGTTATCGACCACAAGGTGCGAGCCCTTGGTGCCGCCCATGAATCGCGAATCAAATCCAAGTGCCTTGTTGGCAAAATCAACCCAGGCACCGGTGGCATTGACAACCACCGCCGGCCGGATCGCCGTTTCCTCGCCGTTGCTCACATTGTGCAACACGACCTTGTCACTGCCGCTCTTGTGTGCGGTGACATAGTTCAACGCGAGGCACTCCGGGTTTTCCCGGCATGCTTCGGCGATCAGATCGACGCACAGGCGTTCAGCCTGGCTGATCCACGCATCCCAGTAGGTTGCGGTGCAGGCGATGTCGCCGACGAGTCCCGGTATTTCCCGCACGGACTTGTCCCTTGAGGTGAAGAAATGCCGCGGCGTCTGGCGATTCCTAACGGTAATGAGGTCGTAAAACAACAATCCCATCTTGACGATCAGGGCGCCGCGGCCGCCCGGGGTGACGGGCAGGCCGAAGAAAACCATGGGGGATTTGATGATTCCCGCAAGCCGGGACTTGATAGGGATGGTGGTTTTGAGCGGTCCGACGAAATGGGGCGCGTGTTTCAGCAGACGATTCCGCTCGGTGACGGCCTCCTTAACCAGGGCAAACTCGGCATTTTCCAGATAACGCAGGCCCCCGTGAATCATCCGGGATGATGCGGAGCTGGCGCCTGCGGCGAAATCGCTCTTGTCCACCAGCACGCAAGCCACGCGTTGCAGGGCCAGTTCCCTCATCAGTCCGGCCCCGTTAATGCCGCCGCCGAGAATGAGCACGTCGCAGGTGCTTTTCCGCTTGAGTTGTTCCCATGCCTCAGCGCGGGTATTCATGACAGGCCTGCCAGTTTTCTGCGTTCGGTTCCGAGCGCGTCGGCGGCAATCATGGCATTGACGATGTCATCCGATGTCACGTCGAACGGGTGGTTGGCACACAGCGAGCCGGGTCCGCCGCAAATATCGCCGATGATTTTCAGGCGCTCGCGGGCAATGTCGGCAAGCCCGAGTTCGGCAAAGGTGACCGGCAGGCCGATGGCGATTTCGAAATCCACGAGTTCGTGCATCTGCTTGACGGGCAGGTCATCATCGAGGCAGAGCTGAGTGATGATGCCGAAGCCCACCTCGTGGCCGTGCATCATGCCGTGGCACTCGGGGAAGGATGGCAGGCAGTTTGCCACCATGTGGGCGGTGGCAACGCCACTGCTCTCGAAGCCGAGGCCTGAGAGCAGGATATTGGCTTCCACGACTTTCTCGACGGCCGGGGTGACGATATGCTTCTCGACGGCACGCTTGGCCTCGAGGCCGTGCTCCAGGAGAATGTCGCGGCAGAGGCGGCAGATGGCCATGCCGGCCATGGTTGTGGTTCCGCCTGCCAGATTCGGACCGCGGACTTTGAAGACGGCATCGGCTTCCACCCAGGTGCCCAGGGCATCGCCCATGCCTGCGACAAACGCGCGCACCGGGCCGTTGGCGATCACCTGGGTATCGACTAACACCAGGTCCGGATTCACGCCCCAGCTTTCAAAGCCCGTGCAATTTCCCTTGTCGTCGTACCAGACCGTGAACGAACTCGTCGGCGAGTCGTTAGATGCGATGGTGGGTATGGTGATCGTTTTGGTTTTGGAGGCGGCGGCCGCGGCTTTGGCCGTATCAAGGGTCTTGCCGCCGCCGACGCCAATGCATACCTCGACCCCGTTCTCGATGGCGATCGCGGCCACCCGCTTGGCTTCGGCCTTGGTTGAATCCCCGTTGAAATTGACATCCACGACATCCACTCGCGCAGCCTTGAGGCTTTCCAGCAGGGTATCGCCAACGAGGCCTTTGACCTTGGAATCCCATAGCACCATCACTTTCCTGCCGATGGGGCTGATCAGCTCGCCGGCGTCCTTCATCACGTTTTTTCCCTGCACGTATCTTCGGGGTGCAATCAGTACTTTGTTCATGCGGTGGATCTCCTTTGTGGTTGGCAAATCAGAGCGGTTGCGCCTGCAATCTGTGGTTAGGACAAGTTCCCATTTCCCCTTCCAGGCTCAGCGGGGCTTGGCGGGCTGGCTGGGCTTGGCGGGCGGGTTGGGCTGGCCGGGTCTGGCGGCCGGAGGTCCATTGGGCGTGAAGTCCTGAAAGGTGGAGATGCGCGGCCGGCCCGAAGCGGGATCGATGTAGGTGATCATCAAGTAGCGCATGCCGGGGACGAAACGCAACATGCTCTCGCTGGCCGTTCTCCAAACGTCGTCTTGCAGGAATTCAAAAACCACCGGCGACATGTTGAACGCGTCGCGCTGGGTCGGACGGGCGAAACCGTGGCTCTTGCCCGACTTGAGCAGGATCTTGTTTTCGCCGATGACGAATTTGACGTCCAACTTGTAGAAGTTGGCGACAAAGGCGCCGCCATCCGGGAAATTCCTGACACTGTCTTCGATCACGAAGACCTGCCACGGCAACGGACTGGGAACTTTTGTCGCCGGGACGAACACCAGAATCGCGGCTTTCACCTCTGCCGGGATTGTGGCGGCGGCGGTGGGGCTGTGGTTGTCCGACGAGTAGAAGTTGATGGAATTGTCCTTGGCGAAGCAGACCACCGGATCGGAGAAGACGTTGGCGGGAATCGTACAGGTGACCTCAATGCCCTTGTCAAAGACGTTGACCATGGGCGGCGGAGGCTCCACCCCCGCGAAACAAATGAAACGACAACTGACCTTGCGACCATCATCGGCGTGGCTCAAAACCGGACACAGTGCGAACAGACAGAAGCAAAGGAAGCGCATGGGGAATCTGGATGGAGTCTTGGGCAGGGGATCAAATCTCGTCGGAATTGAGCCAACGGAGCGAGGTGATGGAGAAACGCCGGCCGAAACTCTTGTTAGCCACGCTCTTCAAATCGGTGGGGGCGGTCTCGACCGGGTCCGTGGGATCGACCCATTCGGGATAGCGTTGCACCACGGCCTCGCAGGTGGCGCTGGCCAGGATCTTGCCTTTGTCGTCGCGGGCCTCGCCGTAGCCGCGAATGGTGAAGGTGTCCGAGCGCGCGGTGGCGGCATTGCCTAACACGTTCAGGATGTCGGCCTGGCTGAGACAGCCCGGTGCCCCCTGATAGCTTGAGCCGGTGCCGGCGGCGGGATTCAGATACTTGTAGTTGGCCACCGCATTGGCAGGAATCTCGAAGCCGGCGTTGGCGGCAACGGCGAGCCCCTGGTTGACGTTGGCATCGTCGATGGCTTGTTGGAGGGCGCCGCGCTGGGCGGTATCGTCGGTAGTCAGGCGGCGGTTGACGAATTCGGCCATCGACAGGAACGGGCCGCGCAGCCGCACCTGCTTGACGATGTTTTCGGCGAGTGCCTGCAACTGGTAATCCGTGTACTCGCGCGGGCCAAGCCAATAGCCGTCACTGGGATCGGCACCGTCCGCCGCGGAGGTGGAAACCGGCAACCGCAAGCGGCTGATGCGCGCAGCCTCCTTTTTCACGGCGGTGAGATCGGTGATCGCGGAGGTGGGGGGCTTGGCGGTCTTGTTGAGGTGGTTGTACAGGGACTGCGAATCGTGGATGGACGCCAGCATCGCCTTCCAGGCCGGGACGGAAGTGGAGTTGATGTTGAAAGCGCCCTCCATCATTTGCCAGGCGGCAATCCGGGTATAGGCGTCGGCTTTGGCCAAGTCGGTGGCCAGTTCGCTGGCGGGCCGGGTGTTAGGCCGGTGCAGCAGCAGGCGCGGATCCCCCAGCGGCTTGCCGGCCGCGAAGTCGGATGCGAGTGAGGCGGTGGATTTGGCCGGGCTGCAGAAGGGCCCGGACTGGTCGGCGAGGCCGGAAAAATAGAAGTTGTCGTAGAACGCGAGGTTGAGCAGGTACGAGTGGTCGAGGTAATTGGCGTCGCTCCTCACCTCCATCAATTTGCCCGCCGAAATGAGCGGATGGGCCCAGGAATTGCCGATGGGTTGGGCGAAGCGCGGCAGGTAACCGGAGGAACCGCCGGGGTTGGCCCCGTTGAGGGTGGCAAAGTTCTGCACCGGGGCGAGCGGAACATCATAGAGGACGCCGAATTTTGTGCCATTGAGAGCGGTGTAGCCGGACATGTAATTGCTGCGATCCTGGCCATCGACCTGCATCAGGTTGGCAGTGCCGTTGTCGAGGCGCACCAAGTCGAACTCGTGGGACGCGCTGGCACCGTGTTCGGTGGGGATTTTCTGGGTGGAGCCGCCGACCACCGCATGGCCGAAACACCATGGCTTGGTGGCCAAACGTCCGTCTTCACCGCTGGCATCCTTGCCGCCCGAGGTGGTCTTGGCTTGCACCGTCATCAAGGCGAAGGGTTTCACTCGCGTGAGACTGGCGACCGGGGTCGACGCGTGATTCACCAAGTCGATGCCCTGGACGGATCCCGTCTTGGGATAACGCACGGTCTTGCCCTTGCCCATGACGTAATCCTGAAGGCCGGTAGGGGACTGATAATTGATTTCAATGGCATTGACGACGACGGGATCCGCAGTCATCGAGCCCGGGCGGCCGGTCACCCGCACCACAAACTTGTTATTGCTGAACTCTGGCACACTCAGCGGCGCGAACTCCACATTGATCTGGTCATCCCTGGCCAGACCCAGGCAGGATTGCCAGTGCCCTAGCGATGGGGTAGCATCCGATCCCGCGCCTTCGGTCGGTAGGGCGCCCGTTACCCAGTCGCAGCCGTAACCGATGCCATCGCCGCGCCAACCGGGAATGGCGGTGATTTGCGTAGTTCCGACGCCTTGGTTGACATAAATGTCCCAAGTCAGTCTGCCGTCGGTGAATTCCTGACGGTAGGTGCGCGTCGGGTCGATGTAGGGAGTGAACAATTTGACCTCGCCGGGCAGCAATCTGAAGGTGGGCGAGTCGGCTGTGCCGGCGCTGGATTTCGTTTTCAGGTCAATGCCGAAGACCTTCGGCGAGCTCCCGCTCATGTTATCCGCATACATCGTTTCCACCGGCACGAGGCCGGTGCTTTGCGCTATGCCATTGCGGAATATCTGCAGCGCAAATGGCGTGTGGACAAACTCCACGTGCATGTCGTAAAACTCAAGCGCAACATTATACGGATTGTGCAGGATGATGGACGGCGTGTACAACACATGAAGGTCGTACTTGTACTTGGTGCCGCGGAATCGGTCACACTGAGGCCCGTGGAAGCCGGGTGCGTCATCCGGCACGATGGGCATGGGGTCGGTCGGTTTGGCGGGGCCCGGGTAGTCGTAGAGGTCGCGACCGATCAGGCTGAAAATGACCTGGACCTTCACGATTGTCGGCATCAGGACCAGCCCGTTGGCGGGCTTGAGGTTGACCGTGAGCCCCGACGAGCCGGTCGTTGCCGCCACCCAATTGGCCGGCACCTGAGACTTGAGGTAAGGCACGCCGGCGGCGCTGGTAACCTTGTCGCGATAGAGGCGGGTGAACTGGAACAGCGAATCCCACGTCGGGTCGGACGGGACCTGGTTCGGGTTGAGGCCCAGCCGCGAGGCGTAAACCCCTTTCCCCTGATAGGCCACGGGCAGGCTGGTCGCATTGGTCAACAGTTGGTAATCCTGCTTGAAGCCGCCGTGAGCGGTGTTGGTGAAGAGGCCGAGTGACTGGGTGGTGATGTCATGGGTGAGGGCCTGCAAGTCCTCGGGCGCGATTTTGGCGAGGTCCTGCGCGGCCAGGCCGTAATTGAGGCGTGTGATCCCCTTTTCGATGGTGGCGAATTGCGGCTTGTCCTTATTGAACATCCCGCGTTCCAACTTGTTCAACCCGCCGATGAACTCCACGCCGGGGCACTCCCCTGCGCCAAGTTGCATGGTCTTCGCTCCCACCGAGGCGGCCCCATCGACGTAAGGCGTGTTGACGCGTGCCTTGAGCCCCTCATCGAGCGCCGCCCAGGCCAATGCTCCGGGCGCGGACGACGAGCCGAGCGGCACTTTGGCGGCATCGACGTGACTCGCGGCGGGTGCCTTGGCACCCAAGGAGCCCTTGCCCCAGAGGGTGACCGGGGAATCCTGGGCGGTTTGGGCAAAGTCCGCTGTGCGGGATGCCACCGGATCGGGGCTGGACACCAGCCACGCCTTGAACTTCGCATTCTTGGTCGCGATTTTGTAAGTATCCGCTTGCGGTGGCGCAGTGGCCTTGATCTCCGAGGACTCCCAAACCCCGGTGATCCGCGGGTTGGCGATCTTTTCGTCGAGGATGTCGGCGCGTGCGGTGACACGCTGGTCCGGACCGGCGCTGCGTTGCAGTTCGCCCAGTGCCATCATTAACGCCAGGCGCGCGTTGGACCGGGCCGTCGCCATCGCCATCCCCCCCGCCGACGCCCGTAGCGAGACGCTGGAAAGCGACAGCAGTCCGACCACGATGAGCGTGAGCAGAACCATCAGGGTGAGCGTGATAATCAAAGCGAATCCCTTGAACCGAAGACACCTGGATTGAATTTTCATGCGGATGCAGAGATCTATAATGCCATAGGGAGTAAATATCAAGTAATTACGTTGGCGGACAAGGACAATCACGCCCTCCCGGCGAAAATTTAACTTTCACCCCGACGAACGCAATAAAAAAAGAGCAAAAACCGAGGCGCACGATCCCCCCGCCATGCGGGTCGGGGGGGTCGCGAGTTTCCTTTTGGATGGGACGGCGTGAGCCCGATCGGCGACGTGTGACGTTCCGCGCTTGTCAACGGACGGGAATCCGCTTCAATTCGGCTCGTGAAAAAAGACGACCGAGAATTTCTGTTTCAACTGCTTGAAACCCCCAGCCCCACCGGCTTCGAAATGCCCGGCCAACGGGTGTGGGCCGATTGGATCCGGCAACATGCCCCGGAAGTTGCCTGCGATGCCTACGGCTCCACCTGGGCCACCCTCCCCGGCAAGTCCGCGCGCCCGATCATGCTCGCGGCCCACGCCGATGAAATCGGCTACATGATCAAACACATCGACGACAAGGGCTTCCTGCGCCTCGACCGCGTGGGCGGCTCGGATGCGGCCACCGCCCGCGGCCGTCGGCTCACCTTGCTGGGCGACAAGGGCGCGGTTTCCGGCATCATCGGCAACACCGCCATCCACCTGCGCCGCGACGAACAAGGCAGCGAAAAAGCCCCCGCCGTACACGACCTGTGGGTCGACGTCGGTGCCTCCAACCCCGCCGAGGTCGCCGCCCTCGGCCTGCGCGTCGGCCACCCGGCGGTCTATCAAGACGGCCCGCTCGAACTGGCACACCGCCGCCTGATTGGCCGGGCCTTGGACAACCGCATCGGCGGATACATCATCGCCCAGGTGATGAAACGCCTCGCCGGCTCGAAGAAAAAGCCGGCCCTCACGCTGGTTTGCCTCAATGCCGTGCAAGAGGAAATCGGCGGCCACGGCGCGATGATGGCCACCTACCGCATCAAGCCCGAACTTTGCATTTGCCTTGATGTGACCCACGCCACCGATACCCCCGGACTCGAACCCGCCAAGACCGGCAGCATCAAACTCGGTGGCGGTCCCAGCCTGACCCACGGCACTGCCAACCACCCCAAAGTCGTCAAGCGCCTCATCGAGGTGGCCGCCGCCGAGAAAATCCCGATCCAACATGAGGCCAGCAGCCGCTTCACCGGCACCGACACCGACAAGATCTTCACCAGCCGCAGCGGCATCCCCAGCGCGCTGGTCTCGCTGCCGCTCCGCTGCATGCACTCGGTGGTGGAAACCGCCCATCTCGATGACATCGCCCACGTCATCGGTCTGCTCACCGCCTTCGTCCTTTCGCTTACCGAAAAAGACCAGTTTCACCAGACGCTCAAGTGAGTGCGGTTGACGGAGAATTGCTGGTACTGGGACTCGCCGGGCCGGAATTGACCGCGGCAGAGGCGGCGCTTTTCCGCAAACTTCAGCCGGCCGGCTTCATCCTGTTCTCCCGCAATATCGTCTCGCCAGAGCAAACCCGGACGCTCACCGACGCGCTGCGGGATCTATCAAAGAACCAGCCCCTGCTGGCGATCGATCAGGAGGGCGGCCGGGTCACCCGGACCCGGGAAATCGCTCCGGTGGCACCCTCGGCCCCCGCCCTGGCGGCATGCGGACAGCCGGCGGCAACGGCCACCGCAGGTCGCTTGGCGGGAGAACTGCTGCGTTTGTTAGGCGTGAATCTGAACCTGGCTCCGGTGCTGGATTTGGATCACCACCCGGAGACGCAGAACTCGTTGCGCGGGCGCTGCTGGGGCCGCGATCCACAGCGCGTCATTGATCACGCGGGCCAGTGGAACCGCTCACTGCGCAAGCGCGGCATCGCCACCTGCGCCAAACATTTTCCCGCCGGCGGACGGGCCTGCACCGATCCCCATCACGAGCTGCCGGCATCGCCGGCCACACTGGAGGAGTTGCTGTGCGAAGACGTGATCCCTTATACCGCCTTGATGCCGGAATTGGATGCCATCATGGTCGGACACGTCGAGTTTCCTAACATCGACAGCGCGTTTCCCGCCTCGCTCTCGCCACGCATCATCCGCGGCTTCCTGCGCGACCAACTCGGGTTCGACCGGCAGCTTGTTCTAACCGACGATCTGGACATGGCGGCCATCACCCTGCGCTATGGCCGCGGAGCGGACGCGAAACTGGCGATTGCGGCCGGCAATGACGTGGCGCTCATCTGCCATCGGATCGAAACCGCCGAGTTCGCGGCGGCAGCGATCGGCGAACTGCCGCAACCTGTGCTGGCCGATGCCCGCGAGCGGGTCGAACGCCTGCGGGACAAACTTCACCATCCCCTGCCGTGGAGCCCCTCCCAATGGCAGGAAACCTGCGCCGGCCTCGCGGCGCTGGCGGCGCAGGTGCCGGAAAGCGCGGCGGCCACCGGACTTTCGAACAGCCCGGTCGCGGGGTATTAGACTGGTGCCGGCGCGGCACGCGATCCGGGGCGTTTTTGCCCTTGGCGTGCTTTTTCCCGAAGTTTCCGCTGTTTGGCCTTGTCATCGGTCGGACGCGGACTAGCCTCGGCCTCCGTTTTTCTTTCTTCTGGCAGGCGGTTGGCGCCCCGGTGCCTTGCCAGAAGCCACTCTCCCGGGGCAACATCGGCAGGAAAACGAACCAATAACACAACCCCAAACCAAACAAACATCATGAGTACCGCCCTCGCGGAACCCACCAACCTGGAACTGAACGACCTCATCGACGCCAAATTCCGCGAATTCCGCGAAGGCTCGATCGTCAAGGGCACGATTCTCGAAATCCGCCCCCAAGTCGTTCTCGTGGACGTCGGCTACAAATCCGAAGGAGCCATCCCGTCCAATGAATTCGAAGATGAGGAAATCGAAATCGGCGACGAAATCGAAGTCCTGCTCGAAAAACTCGAAAACGAGGAGGGCATGGTCGTCCTCTCCAAGGAAAAGGCCGCCCACAAGCAAAACTGGGAGAAGATCGTCAAGGTCTTCCAGGACGGCGGCTTGGTCCGCGGCAAGGTCAAGAGCGTCGTCAAGGGCGGCCTGACCGTCAACGTCGGCGTCGAGGCCTTCCTGCCCGGCTCGCAGGTGGACATCATTCCGCCCAAGGATCTCAACGAATACGTCGGCAATGTCTATGAGTTCAAGATCGTCAAGGTCAACGACGAGCGCAAGAACATCGTGCTGTCCCGCCGCGAGGTCATCGAGGCCGAGCGCTCCGAGCTGCGCCAGCGTTTCCTGCAAACCGTCAAAATCGGCGACAAGGTCACTGGCGCGATCAAGAACATCACCGACTTCGGCGCCTTCGTCGATCTCCAGGGCATGGACGGCCTGCTGCACATCACCGACATGTCGTGGGGCCGCATCAATCATCCTTCCGAATTGCTGCACATCGGCCAATTCGTGGACGTCGTCATCCTCGATGTGGACCGCGAAAAGGAGCGGGTGTCCCTCGGCCTCAAGCAAATGTCGGAGAATCCATGGGAAGACATCGAGCGCAAGTACCCGATCGGCCACAACGTCAAAGGCCGCGTGACCAAGCTGCTGCCCTACGGTGCCTTCGTGGAAATCGAGCGCGGCGTGGAAGGCCTCGTTCACGTCTCCGAACTCTCCTGGGTCAAGCGCATCACCCGTCCGAGCGATGTGCTCGAAATCGGCCAGGAAATCCAGGCCGTCGTGCTGGGCATCAGCATCGAGGAGCAGAAAATCTCCCTCGGCGTGCGTCAGCTCGACACCAACCCGTGGGATGAAATCGAACTCCGCTATCCGGTGGGCGCCACCATCAAGGGCCCGGTCCGCAACCTGACCGCTTATGGCGCGTTTGTGGAACTCGAGGAAGGCATCGACGGCATGATCCACGTTTCGGACATGTCCTGGACGCGCAAGATCAACCACCCCTCCGAAGTTCTCAAGAAGAACGACGAGGTGGAAGCCGTGGTGCTCGCCATCGACAAGGCCAACCAGCGCGTCTCGCTCGGTATCAAACAAACCGAAGAGGACCCCTGGAGCGTCATCGACAGCCGCTTCAAAGTGGGCGACCTGGTCAACGGCACGGTGGCCAAAATCGCCTCCTTCGGTGCCTTCATCAGCCTCGATGGCGACATCGACGGCCTCATTCACATCTCGCAACTCAGCGAGGACCATGTGGAAAAAGTCAAGGACATCATCAAGGTGGGAGAACCCGTCGAAGCCCGCGTCATCAAGGTGGACAAGGTCGAGCGCCGCATCGGCCTCTCGATCAAGGCAGTCAATTATAGCGACGAACAGCTCAAGAAGGAAAGCGCCAACTTCGAAAGCCTGCGTCCGTCCAGCGAGATGGTCGGCCTCGAGCAGGCCTTCAACCTCGCCGCCGCCGCCTCCGAAGATTGGAGCCCGGGCGAATAACCAGCAATTGATATACTAACAACCCAAGAGGTGGCGAGACCGGGAGTGCGAATGGCACCCCACTCTCCACCTCTTGTTTGTGAACCGGTGGCTGACGCGTCTCGCGATGTGGCTGACGCGTCTCGCGGCAGGCCGTGATGGCGGCGTCTCGCCGCTCGATTTTCCTTATTCCATAAGGCTTTAACGCCGCTGTCCACGTTACCTATACACACAATTTTTATTTTCCTAGGCGCGGTCCTGTCG
>Ga0118677_10008302_pt1 | contig 16688 bp, 12 predicted proteins | sample AliMusrvi5mmetaG_FD_86154 | JGI IMG/M metagenome (GOLD analysis project Ga0118677, IMG submission 86154) | reverse complement strand
CGATCGTCTTACCGCCAATGAGAATATGCCAATCATGGCGGTGTTCCCAGTATAACGGAAACGACTCGACCCACGCCAAAACCTTGGCCCCAATCAGTGATCCAAATATGGCGCCCACAACCACCCACGCCGTCTGTTCCACGGTCAGCACCGGTCCACGAGGCCAGCGCCGCCTTAGGAATAAGTACAACTGAAATCCCCCGCCGTACGCCAGCAGTTCTAACACTTGGTGTGCATTAACTGCGAAACCAAACAGGTGAAAATGCACGGGAAACGTCATGCCCGCACCACGCTCTCATTCGGTGGCCCCTGGGCCAACAATCCATGAGCAAAAATCATCAGCACCCCACCGACCAGGCCGACAAACATCACTTCTGTTGTCTCTTCCCAAACGACAAACCAAACTTGATCATCGACAAATGACGCCACCAATAGCAGTCGAAAGAGACTGAAGCCCATTGCGCCCAGCGCCGCTGAATACAGGATCTTCGAGCGCGTGACCGATCGCCGTTCCAACAGCCACAACGTCGCGAAGGACGCGATGAGCAAGACCAGCGCCGCCAGTGGCAGGTAACGCAATTCATAGACCTGGTGGATCACCGGGTGCCGGTAACTGTGCAAGATGCCGAGGATCCGCGTGTTGTAGACGGCTTCCCGGAAATCGGAAAACAATGGGATGGCGGCTAGCAGCGCGGTTGCCGGAATCAAAAGGAGGAATAGCCTTCGCAGGGCGCACACCGTGGGGGTACGTTTATCGCACACTCGGCAAAGCCCAGTTACCGCACAGCGTGAATTATCACTAAAATGAATTAGTCGCCTATCCAATCCCTCGAACAAAGCATAGCTCGCGCATCCCAACGAGAGAACCATCCCCACGCTATGCAAGTGCTCCAACAACATGGAATCCTCAAAAAAGACCATGACATTCAGGAAACAGAAGGCCTCGCCGACAAAAAAGCAGAGCATTGACCAACGAATGGCCGACAAATCCGGTTCCTTGCGATGCCAAAGCCACACCACGATGGCGAATGATAGCACGCTATAGATCGCTTTTATACCAAAGAACGCGACCACGACCGCCCATTGCTTATAGACCGGAGACGCGCGGAAGGCAGGAATAAGCACGTCATGCAGCGCATCGCCGCGCAAAAGCACGCTCCTTGAGCATCCCGGAACGGCCGACACATATTGTTGGGCGCCGCCACGCACGCTCAAGGCGTCCACGCCGATTCTCTGTAGGTGGAGGGCGGCCTGTGCGCTCTGAATGCCGGCGTTACACACGAGCAACAACTTGCGCCCTTTCAGTTGCGGTGGAACATCGTTGGTATTGCGGGCCTGAACAACGGATGCATACGGCCACAGCACCGTATCTTGCAGATAAACAGCCAGCTCCGGGTTTACCCCGATATCCACCAGCACGTGCGTTCGGGCTTTCAGCAACGGGCCCACCTTTGCCGATGCTATGCTGGGCGCCTGTCCGACGCATGCTTCGTACAATAGCAGCGGCGCAGCGATTCCCATCACGATTAGCGCCATGACTAATCCGCCATTGAGTCGCGGGCTCATTTCGACAATGGCGCTTGGCCCCCTAGCGGCACCGGTAAACCGCCTCCCCTCGGGCTCTCCGGAGCTCTGCAATAGCCCCAGGATTCAGATTGCCGGCGAATGTCGAGACGCAGGTAATCGTCAGTTTGATTGCTGCCACAGGGGTGCCACCTCCTGGAGAGAATCGGTCGCTGCGATCTTCCTGACCGCATAGCGAGTTACATAATTGTCGGTCCCGTAGACCACGAAAAGCGCTTGGTTGTTCTCCGCCCTATATGCGACGAGGCGCAGCGGTTTTGATTCCCAATCCGGTCGGCCAAAGGAGGCGTAAACTTCCGATACTGGAACATGCGCCTCTTTGAGGAACATGACATTCTCCTTGAAGCGGTAGTTTCTCGGGGCGGCAGCGCGAAATGGGCCAGTAGGATACGGTGTTGAATTGGGCTCATGGCCGGAGCCACCACCACTTCCTGAGCCCGCTCCACTCGCGCAGCCGCTCCATGCGATGGAAGCAACTACACCGGCCAAACCGCCGATCACCAGGGCAATGACTAACAACAAACGCCGGGCCTTCGCGATGAAGGGCATAGACCGAGGACGCCCATTGATCGGCATGTTCATTTTGTTACGCCTCGTGGTCCAGAGAGAATTGCTTGGGCGTCGTACTCATGTGCCCCGACTTTATGCCTCTGGACACGGTCGGCAAGGATTATCTCGCGGGATCGGAAGGGCCTTGCGCGGGCGTGCGGCGGTGATCGTTCTCAGGGGAGGGATAGCTAACTCCAGTTCGGCGTGCACACTACGGGCCGTCCTGCCCGTCATGAGTGAGGCATTGCCGTGATCGGCTAATCCGGCTAATCCGGGTTTGCGTCAGTGCCTCCGGAATCGTATATTAGGCCAATCAAAAGACCCATCTCGGGTAGCCCAATATATTGGCTTTCGAGGGTGGCGATGCCACAACTAATGGTGTTTTTCCAGGTAATTGGGGCCGAAATAGCAGTTGTGTTTTAGGGCCGATTTTCCTATAATTCCGACACCTTAATTCGTGGGCTGATGTGCCCAGTCCGATTGATTTTTATGCCTGAGCAGAATGCGGTAGAACCTACAGAGAACATGCCCGCGCCCCCTAGCGCACCAGAGAAGTACGATGCGTCGAAGATTGACAAGCTTGAAGGGCTGGAAGCGGTGCGTAAACGCCCGGGGATGTACATCGGCGACCCTGACGAGCGCGGTTTGCACCACTGCGTTTTCGAGGTGCTGGATAATTCCATTGATGAGCACCTCGCCGGCTTTTGCAGTAAGATCGAGGTCACGGTCCACGTGGACGGCTCGGTGTCTATTCGCGACAACGGGCGCGGCATCCCGGTTGACACGCACCCGAAGTGGAACATGCCGGCGGTCGAGTTGGTGCTGACTAACTTGCACGCGGGGGGCAAATTCGGGCAGGGTGCCTATAAGTATTCCGGTGGCTTGCACGGTGTCGGTGCCAAGTGCGTCAATGCCCTGTCCGACTGGTTCAAAGTGGAGGTGTCCCGCGACGGCAAGGTGTATTCCATGGAATTCGCCAGGGGCGTGACCATGCAGAAGCTCACCGTGGTCGGTAAGTCCAAGGGCACTGGCACACTCATCACCTTCAAGCCCGACCCGACTATCTTTACCATCACGACGGAATTCAAGTTCGACATCCTGGCCAACCGCCTGCGTGAACTCGCGTTCCTGAACCCGGGCGTCGTAATCGTTCTCACGGACGAGCGGGACGAGAAGACCGAGACCTTCCTTTACAAGGACGGCATTGAGCAGTTCGTCAAACAGCTCGGACGAACCAAACAGGTGCTCCATCCCAAGCCCATTGTGATCAATCGGCAGAAGGATGAAGTATTCGTGGATTGCGTGCTGCAATACACCGACAGCTACAGCGACCAGATTCTCTGCTTCGCCAATTCGATCTCCAATCCGGACGGCGGCACGCACCTAACGGGCTTCCGATCGGCGCTAACCCGTGCTATTAACCAGTACGCCAGGCAGAACAATTTGTTGAAGGAGAAGGATCCCGCCATCTCCGGCGATGACGTGCGCGAAGGGCTCGTGTGCGTCTTAAGCGTGAAGCTGCCCAATCCGCGGTTCGAATCTCAGACCAAGGTCAAGTTGGTCAACACGGAGATTGATGGCCTGGTATCGTCAGTCATCTACGACGGGTTAATGACGCACTTTGACGCGAACCCGCCGGTGGCCAAGAAGGTGATCGAGAAGGGCTTACTGGCGGCACGCGCTCGTGAGGCGGCCCGCAAGGCGCGTGAAACGGTGCGCAAGAGCGCGCTCACGGGCGGAGGGTTGCCCGGAAAGCTGGCTGATTGCTCGGACCGGGACCCAGCCAATACCGAGTTGTACATCGTCGAGGGTGATTCGGCAGGCGGGTCGGCCAAGCAAGGCCGCGACCGGAAGTTCCAGGCGATCCTGCCGATTCGCGGCAAGCTGATCAATGTGGAAAAGGCGCGGCTGGACAAGGTGTTGCAGAACACCGAAATCCGCACCATGATCACTGCAGTGGGCACGGGCATTGGTGACGGGGAAGGGGAGGGCGCATTCAAGTTGGATGGCCTGCGCTATCACAAGATCATCATCATGACCGACGCAGACGTGGACGGCTCGCACATCCGCACGCTGTTGCTGACTTTCTTCTACCGGCAGATGCCGGAGCTAATCCGGGGCGGTTTCGTCTATATAGCCCAGCCGCCGCTCTACCAAATCGCCCGTAAGAAGCGTGTGGAGTATGTGGATGACGATGCTCGGCTCAACAAGATCCTTATCGAGCTGGGCACGGAGGAGGTGCGCCTGCGCAACCTGTCCGATGGCAACGAGTTGACGGAGAAGCAACTGGCTGAAATCCTGGAGCTGCTCGAATCCCTGGACAAGTACGCCATCGCGTTGCGGCGTCACGGCGGTGACTTCGCTACTTATGTCGAGCAGCGTCACCCTCAGACGCACGAATTCCCGCGCCATTTGGTGAAGGTCCGCGATGGGAATGACGAGACGGTCCACTACTTCCACAGCGAGGAGGACCTGGAAGATTTCGGTTCCAAGAACCCTGATTTGCGTCTGTTTGGCGAGGAAGAATCCGACACCAGCCTGTTGGAAAAGGCCAAAAATGGTCACACACGGCGTGCGCGCCATGTCGAGCTGCACGAGAGCAAAGCCGTCGCGGATCTGCTGGCTATGCTGGCGAAGAAGGGATTGAGCGTCGATCACTACTCGGCGCAAGATAAGCCGTTGTTTGAGGTGATTGAAGGGGACGGTGACAAAGAACAGGTGAAGCCGCTGTTCTCGATTCCCGAGATTCTTTCCAGCATTAAGGAAGTCGGCAAGCGCGGATTGTCCATCAAGCGGTTCAAGGGGTTAGGCGAAATGAACCCCAAGGAGCTTTTCGAAACGACCATGAACCCAGCGCGGCGTAAACTGCTTCGTATCGATCTGACAGACGCCGTGGAGGCTGAGGAAATGTTCACGAAGCTAATGGGCGAGGAGGTCGAACCCCGCCGCCAGTTTATCGAGGACAACGCGCTCAATGTGCGGAACCTGGATATTTAGGGAGTGGAGTAATGGAGTGCTGAAGCAATAGAATGAGGGAAAACTGAACTCCGCTGATGCCGACGCTTTATATCATCGCCGGGCCGAACGGAGTAGGGAAGACGACGTTTGCCGACCGTTACCTGCCGGATGAAGCCAAACAGTTGGAATTTGTGAATGCGGATCTGATAGCGCGCGGATTGTCTCCTTACGACCCCGATTTGGCGACAATCGGGGCCGGCAGAATCTTGCTCAAGCGAGTCAGGGAGTTGATCTCACATCGCACAGGCTTTACCTGGGAAACAACTATGAGCGGAAGGACGGCTGCGGGTTGGCTTCGCCAGGCCCGCGAGGCTGGCTATTTATTAAAGGCATATTTTCTTTGGGTACGCAATCCCGAGACGACCATTCGTAGGATTCGCCAGCGCGTTGTCGAAGGAGGTCACGATATCTCCGAGGATGTGTCCAAGCGCCGGTTCCTGAAGACGATTCAGAACTTCTTCACGGTGTATCGCCCCCTCATGACCAGTTGGAGACTCCTTCAGAACGAATTGCCGGGCCCCCGTCTGTTGGCAGTGGAGAAGTCTGGCAGGCTTGTGGTCCGGGACCCGGTACAATTCTCGCAAATACTACGAGAAGCGGAGATTGAGTTATGATGACGAGGATCGAAAACTGGGATGAGTCATTCCTTGATGTCGAGGACTACCAGGTTGAGCGCGCTTTGACCAACGCCGCGCTGGATGCCATGCGCCGAGCCCGACGATTTGGGACCGACTTTGTGGTGGAGGAAGATGGCAAGGCGAAATCCCTGAGGCCTGAGGACACCGCCCCTTACGAAAAGCGCCTCTTGGAAGACCTGGATCGTCTCAACCGCAAAATCTCGGAGCTGGAAGGCAACTCGTCCTGGCTGTTCTCGCTCAATGAAAAACCGAAATCATAGCCTGACCCCTGTCGTTTGATGCTAACACTCCATCCCTCCATGACTCCATCACTCCGTTCTGATTCTTCTTATGCCTGAGGATACGCCCCCCAGCGATTTGCCGCCGAGTAGCATCCCGGCCTACGCCGCCAACGAGAAGCTCACGAAGATCAACGTCGCCGACGAGATCAAGAACTCGTTTCTCGATTACTCCATGTCCGTGATCATCTCGCGGGCGCTGCCCGACGTGCGGGATGGATTGAAGCCGTCGCAACGCCGCATCCTCTACGCGATGCATGATCTGGGGGTCATGCCCAACCGCAAGCACCTCAAGTGTGCCAAGATCGTCGGCGAAACCATGGGTAATTACCATCCACACGGGGATCAGGCGATCTATCCGACGCTGGTACACATGGCGCAGCCCTGGGCGATGCGCGAGCGATTGGTGGAAGGACAGGGGAACTTCGGCTCCGTCGAAGGTGATCCACCCGCGTCAATGCGGTATACCGAAGCCCGGCTGGCGCCGCTCGGCGCGGTCATCATGGAGGACATGGATAAGGACACAGTGGACTTCGTCCCCAACTACGACGAGACCCGCACCGAGCCGACAGTCTTCCCCGCTGCATTCCCCAACCTCCTGGTCAACGGCGGCACCGGCATCGCCGTGGGCATGGCGACCAATATGGCGCCCCACAACCTGGGCGAGATCATTGATGGCGTCTGCGCGCAGATTGATCATCCGGACATCACGCTCAAGGAGTTGATGCAGTATATCAAGGGACCGGATTTCCCGACTGGTTGCATGGTCTGCGGGCTGGAGGGAATAAAGCAATATTTCACGACCGGCCGCGGCAGCGTAAAAGTGCGGGGTAAAGTGGGTCTGGAGGAACTCAAAGGCGGCCGCGAACAAATCATCATTACCGAGATTCCTTACAACGTGAATCGCGCGGTGCTGGTCGAGCGGATTGCCGAGTTGGTGAACGAGAAGATCATCACGGACATCACCGCCGTGCGCGACGAGTCCGATGAAAACACGCGGGTCGTCATCGAGATCAAGCGCGACGCTTTGCCTAAGGTGGTGATTAATAACCTCTACCAGCACACCGCGTTGGAGAGTAGCTTCGCGGTCAATGCGCTGGCGATTGACCACGGCCGGCCCAAGACGCTCGGGCTGAAAGACCTGATCAACTGCTACATTGAGCATCGCCGGGAAGTGGTGATTCGCCGGACGAAGTTCGAATTGCGCAAGGCTGAGGAACGGGCGGAATTGCTGGAAGGCTACCTGATTGCCCTCTCCAACCTGGACGAGTTCATTCGCATCATTCGTCACTCGGCTACCCGCGAGGAGGCCAAGATCAAACTGCTGGCATTCGATTTCATGCGCGCGCAGGTGGAGAAAATCGGCATTCTTATCCGCAGCGAGGCGCGGCTGATCAATGGGCGTTATTCGTTCAGCGAAGCGCAGGCTAATGCCATCCTGGAGCTGCGCCTCTACCAATTGACCGGTCTGGAAATCGACAAGGTCAGAGCCGAGTATGGCGTGCTGCTGGAGCGGATCAAAGACCTGCTCGACATCCTGGCCAAGGAAGCGCGAGTGCTGGCCATCATCAAGGCCGAATTGTTGGCGATCAAGGAGAAGTACGCCACCCCGCGCATGACCGACCTCGTACCCGACGAAGGCGAGATCGCCATCGAGGACCTCATTGCGAACGAAGGGGTCATCATCACTCTGACGCATACCGGGCTGATCAAGCGAACGAACATCAGTTCCTATCGCTCCCAGCGCCGTGGCGGCAAGGGCGTCATCGGCATGGCGACGCGTGAAGTCGACGTGACTGAGGACAAAGATTTCATTGAGCACCTGTTCACTGCCGGTACCCATGATCATCTGATGTTCTTCACGAATACCGGGCGCGTCTATGTGGAGCGGGTGCATGAGATTCCCGACATGGGGCGGGCGTCCAAAGGCCGCAGCATAGCGAACCTGCTCGAATTGAAGGCAGGCGAGAGCATTGCCGCTCTGATTCGCATCGAGGCCAAGACCGGGCCGAACAAAGAAGACACTACCTGGCAGCAGCCGGGTTTTCTCTTCTTCGCGACGCAGCAAGGCACGGTCAAGAAGACCGCGCTCGAGGCCTTTCGCAGTGTCCTGAAGGGCGGGATCATCGCCATCGGCATCGAGCCAGGCGACGTCTTGATCGAAGTGAAGCTGACCTCGGGCCAGGACCAGGTGGTCCTGATCACGCGCGAAGGCATGAGCATCCGCTTTGCCGAGGAGGATGTGCGCTCGATGGGCCGGCCGGCCGGGGGCGTCAGAGGCATCAGTTTGGAAAAGAGCGACGCGGTAGTGGCTCTGGCGGTGGTGGTGCTGGATGCGACTCTGCTGGTGGCGGGCGAGAACGGTATTGGCAAACGGACGCCTTTCGACATGGTCCTGCCGGATGGGAGGGTGGAGCCGGTCTATCGTTTACAAACTCGCGGCGGCAAGGGCGTCATCACGATGAAGGCTAATGAAAGGACCGGCGCCGTCGTGGGCGCGTTAACCGTGCAGGATGCCGACGAGATCATGCTAATCACGGCGGGCGGGCAGATGGTGCGGACGTTCGTCAGGGACATCCGTGAAATCGGCCGCAATACCAGCGGGGTCAAGCTGATTGACTTGGCCCAAGGAGACAAGCTACAGGCTATCGCGCCGGTTATCAGCGAGCAGCAGGAAGACGCCGCGGTAGGTGGGGAAGCTGTCAAATAGAGAACTCCTCAGAAGAAGTTAGACACTCCTAGGATCGTTAAGTATTTCACCTCTCCGTGATGTCGGCTTAAGGCGACAAGCGCTCAATGAGCCAGGTCTTATCCGGCTGCCGGGTGTAGCGGAACCGATCATGCAGCCGGTTAGGGCGTCCCTGCCAGAATTCGATGCGCGCGGGGGACATCAGGTATCCGCCCCAAAAGGGCGGCCGGGGGATTTCCTGGCCGGCGTATCGGGCCTCCACGTGTTTCCATTTCTCTTCGAGGGCCGCCCGATCCTTTACCGTCGTGCTCTGCTCGGAAGCCCAAGCTGCCAAGCGGCTTCCGCGTGGTCGGCTCCGAAAATACGCGTCCGATTCTGCCGGTAACAACTGGCTGACTTCTCCGGCAGTGCAGACTTGTCGTTCCTGGTCGGGCCAATAAAAAACCAGCGCCGCCTGCGGATTTCCCGCCAGCTCCCGCCCCTTGCGGCTCTCGTAATTGGTGAAGAAAATAAAACCGCGCTGGTCCACCCCTTTGAGCAACACTACCCGCGCAGAAGGTCGGCCCTGTTGGTCCACGGTCGCGAGCGTCATCGCCGTCAAATCCAGTGGCTCAGACCCTGATGCCAGCAGCAGCCGTTTGTAGAGTCTGATGAAGAACTTCCGCACCCGCCCGCTGGCCCGCGTCCCACTCGCCTGATCGAACCACTTCCGGAACTGGGCAATGGGATCGACCTCCAGGTCCCCCCGTCGCATTCCGGTCAGACCGTATTCTCGTCGTAGATCCGCAATAGCCATAAAGGAAGAATGAAGAAGGTAGAATGCGGAATGCAGAATGCCGAATTCTTCATTCTGCATTCTACCTTCTTCATTTCTGGACCAGTTCTACCTTCTGCATTCTGCATTCTGCATTTCCTGGATCATTCCCGTCTTGCGCGCGTAATTGAATAGCCCGCCCGCATCCACCACCGGGCGCACATCACCCAGCGGCTTGAATTTATAGACCTTGCCCGTGCTCATAGCCGTTATTGTGGTCGCGTCAAGATCCACCGTGACTACGTCGCCGGTTTGAAATACCTCGCAGAGCCGGTCTACCAGTTCGCACGGATACAACTCGCCGGTGGCGACCGCGTTGCGGAAGAAGATCCGCGCAAAGCTCTCCGCCAGCACTACCTTGCAGCCCGCTGATCCCAGCGCGATCGGCGCGTGCTCGCGCGAACTGCCGCAGCCGAAGTTGCGCCCCCCGAGAATGATCGGATAATCGCTATCGAGCAGGCCCGGCTTTACAAACCGCACCGGATAGGCCGATTCCGGAAGGCCCGCGAACGCGTACGAGCCCAGCTTCTCGTACTCCTCCGGTATGGTCGGCACAAGGTTCAGATATTGCGCGGGGATAATCTGGTCGGTATCAACGTTATCCCGCACCACAAACACCGGCCCTGTGAAAATAGTTTGCATGGCCAGAGCATGGACGCAGTCAGGCCAGCTTTCAACCTGATTTGCAGCCATTTGATTCCCATTGCCCTGCCTGAATCGCTCTGGCATACTTGCCTCGAATACATGAATCCCAAAAACCGAATCCCCCTAAAGCCCCTCGAAACCGGTCAGGTCTGGAGCATGGAGGATTCGCGTCTGCATATCGAGCTCGTGGGCAAACACCTGGTGCATTACAAGCTTATCAAAGGTGGGGCAAAGCGGACTCCTATGTCGCTTTCCAATAAGAAGAGCGTGGAGAAATACCTCAAGGACAACCAGGCCGTCCTGGTCCAGGGATGACGGCGGTGGCGTTCTCTCATGGGGACCACTGCGAGCCCCCCAGCGGGGCGCTGGTGAACTGGTCGGCCTAATTATCTTCTCGATGTCATCGGGCAGGTCAGACCTCGCTTGTCGGGTTCCCATTCCTGCCGGCTCCCGCCGCCGCACAAAATAGAACGAGCCCCGGCGTTTGGCCGAGGCCCGTGCTGAATTCAGCGGTGCAGGCGGGCCGTTTCGGTTCAACCCAAGCCACTAGCCAGCTCAGTTGATGTCACCGGTCGAGTTGATGCCGTCGAAGATATTGTTAAGCGCGTTGAAGGCGATCGAGGTAATCTTGCCTCCTGAGCAATAGTGGTTTGCCGCCTGCAGGAGCACCCACACCGGGTAGGACGTGTTGTTCGCCAGCCCGATGGCCGCGCCGTTAGAGCCAACATTGTAGAACTTGTTCCCAACGCCGGTGCTGGAAACGTCGAAACCGTACTTAGCCGCCATTTTGCCGCCCGCGAGTGTCGAGCTGGTGGCGTAGCATGCCAAAGCGCCGGCCAATATCTGCGCGTAGGTCTTCGTTCCCTTCACGTTGAAATAATCAAGGAACCGGGCCGCGACGTCGCTGTTTTGCTTCCCGCCCAGGTCACCAAAAAGGCACCCGAAGTTGCTCGCAAGCCAATTGCCAAGGTTCTTCGAGGTCTTGCCGCCATTGAACGAATTGACCAGCGCCTGCCCATTCTTGTTATGCCAGAAGCCGATGGTCGCCGCGTTCCCATGACCCACGGTAAAAACTTCAATCAGCAGCAATTGAACGGCAGGATTAGGTGTTCCAGGGTAGCCCGGGTCAATCACCGCCAAGAGGCCAATCTCATCTCCACAAGCTGGCGACCAGCCGCCGCTAACGGCAGCAGATGCGTCAGTAACCAGCTTTTGCACGTTAGGATTATTGGCACTGCGAGTCTGATCAAAAAACCAAGGGCGTATGGAGGGTGGGCCGCCGACAAAACTCCAGAGAGCCAGTTGCACATCTTCCCAGTCATAACCGGTTCTATGATTCAAAATCCAGTTCAGCGAATCCCATGCCTCTACGGGCACCAATTCGGAAGCTGAATGGTAGGCCGCGAGATAGTTCCAAATCCAAGTCCCTGGTGTAGAAAGGGCTGAATCACAGCTCGAATACAGTCCTCCACTATATGTGAGACCCGGATCAATCCCCACCGGCTCTTCAATGCACCAAGCGGGATAAACCCCAGGGAGAATCGCGCCCGCCGACACTGCGGCGTAGGCTGGAGCTGAATAGCTGCTTGGAGGTGGGAGACCATTTAAGTCGATGAATGCGGTCACCGTAGCACCGCCAGGCAGGGTGATGCAACACGGTGTCAGCGGCAAGGCCGAAGCAAGTTGCACGAGGCCGCATCCCAACCCGACGCCTAACACACACAAGGAAGCCAACCGATTAAGGAAATGCATCTTCATAAATAATTCTCTCTTGGTTTCAACGACTAGTTTGATTCTGATTAATCCAACCCTAATATTCGCAGGCAAAACCACTACCGGGCCTGTTCCGTATTGGGGCCCTAGTTTGATTATCGGCGGGATGAGCGTGGAGCTTTAGTATCAAAACACGAGTCCTCCATCCATTGCGTCGGATTACTCTACTCACGATAAATGCTTAATGGATTGAGATGTAAGACGTGATTTCACAGATGCGATATTAACAAAACAGCCCCGGGGGGGCCCCGGGGCGAGTCATCCTGCAGTCGCTTGAGGTCGTCGCCAGAACGACTCCACCTCTACTTCCTGGGCTTATTAAACTTACGGAGCAAAGCTAGCCCCCCCAGCCCTGTGGCCAAAAGCAGCGCTGTAGCACCGCCATCTGGTACCCTGAAATCCGTCGGCGCTACCTGCGCCATTGCTTTATCCGCGAGCAACAAAAGCCCCAACACCGTCACAATAATGTACATTCTTGAATTCTTCATGTGGATTAATTGGGCAGCTAAAAACGTGCCAACGGGTCGCACGACGATTAAAATTATGAGTGAAGTGCCTTATCCATAGTACATTACACGAATCTGAAGGAAGTTCTGCCCTGTTCTCTGGTGGGGGGTAGGTGTAATATTTGTCGACACATCTGTGTTTTAGGCGGCTTTACTCGTATCGTGCTAACGGCGTAAGTAATTGTGAAGCAACTTCTTAAGTCGGAGGTTACTCTCAGCCTGAGTGTGTAAAGTAATCCGACATCGTGGAAAGAAGACGAGACAATTGTCGAAGGAAAATGGACGCTACGCAAAAGAAACAAGACACAATGGGATGAAAATGAGACACTAACGAATAGAGCTAGTCTCATTTTGCGGCGACTCGGCAAACGGCCGCTGGGGAACCCCACCGGTCTCTTCTTGCCGCCCCCCCCCCCATCCATGAACTTGACCCACCATCCCTTGCACCAACGGTGCCAAGGAGTTTGTGTACACCGGAACAGCTTCTCGACCTATCAATCGGGTTTTGACGGACCATTTTGATCGAGTTCATTCGCGGCCCCGTGCTCCTCAAAGGCATTGGGGCTAAAATCGGAGGTTCCACTCGTCGAGAGCGTATTTCTCCCGGGCGAGAAGGGCGATCTTGTCTGAGGGAATTGGGGCGAGCGGCACGTTGGCGTCCCAAGCCTTAATTAGCGCAGTGCCGATCTTGGAAGCAGGGAGGTTGAGGTTGATCAGGAAATCGCCGTGCGAGCGGTTTACACGATAATCCGGTTGGCGGGAGGGCTGGGGAAGGACCTGCTCGACGAGGCTCAGATCCAGGTGCAACAGGAAGGAGCCATGAAACAACAGAAACCGTCGCCGCCGGCGTTGGGCGTTACCCGCGAACTTGAGTCCGCCAAGGGCAAGATCGGTTTGGCCCCGCCATTCGACCGGGGCATACAGGAGCGCGGCCAGCGCGTCCCGATGGCGTTCGAGAATGAACTGGTTGGTGGCAGGTATGCTGCTGTACGGGCCGGTTTCGTCGATACGCAGAATGAGTGAGTAGTTGAGCACGCCCGGGCCTTGCAGGACCGTCCCGCCGCCCGTGCAACGCCGCAGGACGGGGATGGCGCGGCTCCGGCAGAAGTGGAGATTGGCTTCGGTCTCGGCCTTGTTGGCGTAACCCAGGGCCACGAAGTATTGCCGAGGAGCCCAGAGGCGCAGAAGTTCTTCGCTGTAGCCCTCTTCGCATAAGTCAAGGAGCGCCTCGTCGCACGCGAGGTTTTCCTCGGGCGTCTGCAACGTGAGTTCGCAGAGTTTCATGTGCTAAACTTCATGTGCTAAACTATTTGGCTGACACACGGCCGCGGTTGCAGTCTAATGTCGCGCGCCTTGAGGCGTTTGACGCGCGGTCAGTGAGAGTTTATGTAATGGGCTTCCGATTGACAAAGTGAAAGTGCCTAGAAAAGAACAGAAGTTTTTGCCGCCCGATCTCCAGGTGCTGCCGGCGCCGGAGCAAACCGAGGAGGAGAAATGGCTCGAGTCACTGGAGACAGTGCTTGAGTTCGCGCTCAAGGACCAGGGGCCGCAAAAGACCGCGCGCTTCCTGGACGGCCTGACTGAGCGGCTGCGTGCCCGGGGCGTGGATGTGCCGCGCGTGGTCAGCACGCCGTACATCAATACCATCCCCGCCGAAGAACAGGCGCCCTTTCCGGGGGATCGGGAGATGGAGCGGCGCCTCAAGAGCTATATCCGCTGGAACGCCATGGCGATGGTGGTCAACGCCAACCGCGAGCATAGCGGCCTCGGCGGGCACATCTCGACCTACGCCTCATCGGCGACGTTGTGCGAGGTGGGATTCAACCATTTCTTCCGGGGGCGGACAGCGGATTTCATCGGTGACATGGTCTATTTCCAAGGACACGCGGCGCCGGGCATCTACGCACGGGCCTTCCTGGAAGGCCGCCTGGAGGAACGCCACCTGCACAACTTCCGTCAGGAGTTGGCCGAAGGAGGGGGGCTCTCTTCCTATCCTCACCCGTATCTGATGCCGGACTTTTGGCAGTTCCCGACCGTCTCGATGGGGTTGGGACCGCTGCTCTCTATTTACCAGGCACGGTTCAACCGCTACCTGCGCGCGCGTGGTTTCATCAACGGCGACGAGCCGAAGGTGTGGGCTTTCATCGGTGATGGCGAGAGTGACGAGCCGGAGACGCTGGGCTCACTGACGTTGGCATCGCGGGAAAACCTCGATAACCTGATCTGGGTGGTGAACTGCAATTTGCAGCGACTGGACGGACCCGTGCGAGGCAATGGGAAGATCATCCAGGAGTTGGAGGCCGCCTTCCAGGGTGCCGGCTGGAACGTCATCAAGGTCATATGGGGTTCCGATTGGGACAAGCTGCTCGCTGCGGACAAGAGCGGCTTGCTGCTCAAGCGCATGGAAGAGGCCGTGGATGGCGATTACCAGAAATACTCCGTCGAGCCGGGCAGTTATACGCGGCGGCATTTTTTTGGCAAATATCCCGAACTGCTCGAGTTGGTGAACCACCTGACAGACGAGCAGATCCACAAGCTGCTGCGCGGTGGCCATGACTCTCTCAAGGTCTATGCGGCCTACAAAGCCGCCATGGAACATAAGGGCCAGCCGACCGTGATCCTGGCAAAGACCGTCAAAGGCTACGGTCTGGGCGAAGCGGGCGAAGGCCGCAACATTACCCATCAGCAGAAGAAGCTCAACGAAAAGGAGCTGCGCGAATTCCGAGCGCGCTTCGGCATCCCAGTAAGCGACGAGGAAATCGCCCAGACGCCATTTTTCCGTCCCCTGCCCGAGAGCCGCGAGACGAAGTATATGCTTGATTTGCGGCGGAAACTGGGTGGTTTCCTGCCGCAACGCATCGTTGCCTCCCGACCCCTTGACGTGCCGAAGCTTGAGACGTTTGGCGACTTGCTCAAAGGGACGTCGCGCACCGAAATGTCCACGACGATGGGCTTCGTGCGGCTGCTCGGTTCTATTATTCGCAACAAGGCCATAGGCCGTCAGATCGTACCGATCATCCCCGACGAGGCGCGCACCTTCGGGCTGGACGCGCTTTTCCGCGAGATCGGTATTTATTCGTCCAAAGGCCAGCTTTACGAGCCGGTGGACAGCAGGTCGTTGCTCTACTACAACGAGACCAAGGACGGCCAGATTCTCGAAGAGGGCATCACCGAAGCGGGCTCGATGGCCTCGTTCGTGGCGGCGGGCACGGCTTATGCCACGCACGGCCTGCCCATGGTGCCGTTCTATATCTATTACTCGATGTTCGGTTTCCAACGCATCGGTGACCTGATGTGGCTGGCGGGCGACATTCGGGCCAAAGGCTTCCTGCTGGGCGCCACCTCGGGACGGACTACGCTCAACGGCGAGGGCCTGCAGCACCAGGACGGACACAGCCTTATCCTCTCCAGCGCCATCCCCACGTTGCTGACCTACGACCCCGCGTTCACTTACGAACTGGCAGTCATAATCACCGAGGGCCTGCGCCGCATGTACGTCGAGGGCGAGGATGTCTTTTATTACCTGACGCTCTACAACGAGAACTACGAGATGCCGCCGATGCCGGAAGGGGTGGCGGAGGGAATTCTTAAAGGGCTCTACCGTTTCAAAGCCGGCCCGGAGAAGAAGGCTCTCAAGGCGCATATCCTTGGCAGCGGGCCGATCATTCGCGAAGCGATTCGCGCGCAGGAAATCCTGGCCGAACGGTTCGACGTGTCGGCCGACGTTTGGAGCGCAACTAGCTATAAGCTCCTCCGCAACGACGCGCTGCTGACCAAACGCTGGAACATGCTCCACCCTGCGGAACCGCCGAAGACGTCTTACGTGGAGACGGTACTCGCGAAAGAGGAAGGGGTGTTCGTGGCAGTGTCCGACAACCTGAAGATCGTGCCCGACCAGATTGCGCCGTGGGTCCCAGGTGGTTTAATGACGCTTGGCACCGATGGGTTTGGCCGGAGCGACACGCGAGCGCGGTTGCGTCGTTTCTTTGAGGTGGATGCCGAATCAACAGTGGTCGCCACCCTGCATGCGCTGGCGGAGAAGGGACAGTTGGACAAACGCGTGGTCGGCAAAGCCATCAAAGACCTGGGCCTGGACCCGGAGAAGACGTATCCGCAACTCGTTTGAACAGTTATGGACTTGAAACTTCCTCATCTTGGTGAAGGCGCTGATTCGGGCACAGTGGTGAATCTGTT
>Ga0118677_10008301_pt1 | contig 16689 bp, 10 predicted proteins | sample AliMusrvi5mmetaG_FD_86154 | JGI IMG/M metagenome (GOLD analysis project Ga0118677, IMG submission 86154) | reverse complement strand
TCCCGGACAAAGGGAAACTATTTTTCCCGCTAAAAGCGCCAGCCCCCTCCTTGTTTCGACTTACGTTGACCGTCGGCGGTTCAACGGCACCAAGCTACTTTGAAAAATCGCAGATGCGCACCTGGCGCTCACCCAGCCGGTTCTGCTCAAGTACCAGGCGTAGTCAGCCCGGCCCAAGCTATCGAAGACCTTCGTCGAAGGATAAGAGAACTGCACACGATACCACGAGGCCGGGCTTTGCCAGCGCTTTAACTGGGTGTGCCCGTCGGCGAAGGAAAGGGAGCAGCCGCCATTATGAAACGCCGAGGGGATGTCTTGCCAATTTGAGGCAGACGGGTTGTTAATGAAATACCCATCGTTAATTGAGTCCGGGTGTTCCTCGATGACCAGCCATGTGTCGGCCGGTTTAGGCACACGCGCCTGCTTCAAGTATTGGACGTATTGCGGGAAGGCCCAGTTGAGGCCGGTTGCGGTGGAGTCATTTCCGGTGCTGAACCGGCCAAAGACCGAGTTCATCGAAATGCTTCGCACTCGGACCGGCCAGCCGGCCGCTGCTTGTATAGGGCTGAGATACGTGTCAGATGGACACCGGTAAACGCTGATGACGTTACCCAAGTACTTCCCCAATACGCCAGCGGTGACCCAGGCTCCGTTGGTATTGCTGACGTCGGTGGTCTCGCTGCTAGCCCCCCAAGTCATCACGTTGTTCGCCCAGTTTTCCAGGCGACCGGCCTGGATAGTCGAAAGGGTTTGGTCTACTCCGAAGTTATTGGCAACGCGGTCATTGTAGTCGGCGGAGTACATGGTCCAGGCCGCCGTGAATTGGCGAAGGTTGTTCTGGCATTGGATTGCTTTGGTGTTGGGCCTGATCTTGGCCGCTCCCGGGACGAGAGTTAAGCCCAGAAGAGTCACCAACAGGAGCACCACGACAAGTTCGATAAGTGTGAAAGCGTCAGGCCGGTGAGTTCGGTTCGAGGCGACGCGCGCGGTTTGCATTCGTTTCAGCTTCATAGTGAATCCAGGTTGAGTGCAGTTTAAAAGGACACGATCCGATAGAATCTTCGGTTGGCGTTCGGGGATAAGTCCTGCAGCCGGGCCTTGTTCCCGAGATTGGTGAAGGTGCCGCTCAGCGGCTGCCAATCCGAATCCTCAAGACGGTTCTTGAATTCGACGCGGTAGTTATTCCCGGGCAGCCACGGCCACGAGACTGTCGGACCTCCGCCGGGACTGGCACTCGGCAGTATGATCGCGGAGAGGAACGTGTAGGCAAGGAGGTCGCTGTTATGATTGAAATCCCCATCGGTCAGATCCGAGGCCCAGCTCTGGAAGAACAGGATGCTGCCATCACTGCTGAAAACAGGTGTGAGCGAGCGGTTATCGGCTGCGGCACCGCTGGGCTGACTCGAACTCAAGAGGGTGTTGACTCCGGCCTGACGATCGTAAAGGAAGATATCCGGAACACCGTTGGTATCACCGGGCACGATATCGCTGGCAAGGCTGCGGAACGCCAGGAAGCGGCCGTCCGCGCTGAGAGCCGGTGAATCCGAGCGATCGTTGGCGGGCCCAGCGATCGCATAACTGGTGCTCACCAGGGTTTTAAGGCTCGCCTCCAAATCATAGAGATAAACCTGGTCCTTTGGGCTGGCAGCCGATGCCCGGGTGTATGTAATGAAGCGCCCAGTACCATCGAAACGGAGGGCGTTGCAGGCGGGAGAATCGTTCGTGTCCAAAACCGTCGTGACGCCATCCGGCAGTTGCACTGAATACAAACCACTCGGTGTGCTATAGGCGATGCGCCGTCCGTCCGTGGCAATCGCCACGCTGAATACACGAGTGATCCCGGCAAGCCTGTTACTGAAAACGCGGACTGCCCTTTGGGTGTCCCAGACGGACAAGGAGGGAGGTGCGTTGGAGGTGGCATACACCACGAATCGGCCGTCGGCTGTCATCGCCGCCGGCCCAGCACCGGCGGTCGTTAGAGCCCGGTTGGTTTGATTCAGCATGTCGCGCAAGAGCAGATTCTCCCCGGAACTTAAAGATGCGCTGACCAGGGTAGACGCCTGACTGCGGAAAAGGACGTACCGGCCGCCGGCTCCGACCGCGGGCGAATAGGACGCTTTGTCGCCCGGTCCCGTGCCAAGCCGGTTCATACTTACCAAGGTGGTAGTCCCATTCTGCAGATCTCGCAAAAACACGTCTGGCGCATTGTTGACATCCCGGGGCACCAGGTCGTTGGCGCTGCTCGTGAAGGCTACATAGCGACCCTCTGGGCTGATCGCCGGCTCGCTCGAGGCGCGACTACCGCAAACCCCATTGGTGCTGACGCTGACAAGCGTGAGGGAGCCGGTTGCCAGGTCGCGGATGAAAATGTCCCGACAACGATTGGTGTCGTTGGCTACAAGGTTGTTCGCATCGCTCGCAAAGGCGACCCATCGACCATCGGTGCTGACCGAGGCAGGCGTGAAGAAACCAGGACCATTGGGGGTCCGGGACGGCAGGCCCGGATGATGCGCGGAGATCAACTCTGTGCTGTCACCGGCCCAATCGCGGACAAAGACATCATAGTCCCCGTTCCGGTCGTTGGGAACCAGCCCGCCATCGGGACACTCGAATCCAACCAGGCCGCCGTTGGTGGTCAGGCAGGGGGCCGTTGCGGCCGAAACGCGCGAGCCCGCGCCGTTGGTCTCCACATCCACCAATCTCGTGGCACTGGCCTGGAGGTCGCGCAGGAACAGATGGTAGTCTCCGGGGAGGCTGTTGGTAACCAGGTTGGCGGCACTACTAAGGAAGGCAATAAATCGTCCGCTGGGATTTATCGTCGGCCAGTCGCAAATGGAATTGGTGGCGATGTTGTTGGCGGGATCGCCGCTGCCGAGTGTGAGAGCGCCGGTCTGTGCGTCCCACACCCAGACGCAGGTGGTAGTCCCTGCGTTGCCATTCGTATTGGCAATGAAAGCGATGAACCGCCCGTCGGGCGTCATGTCGAGGTTGTGAATATCTTCATAAGCAGCCACTGTTACTGCCGCGTTCGTATGCACCACGTCGGTGATGCCTGTCCCCAGGCTGTAACGGAAAACCAGCCCGGCCGTTAACGTGCCGGAGACTGGACTTGCTTCATACGCAACGAACCGGCCATCGTCACTGATCGAATGGTTGTAGCAGACCACGTTGGTGGTGTGCAGAGCAGCTTGAACCGCTGCGCGCGCCCCGCTGCTGGCCCACACCGTAGTTTCACCCACGAGGTCCCGGACATAAATATCACCGTTCACTGGCACACCGGTCACCAGGTTGGTGGCCGTGCTGTAAAAGGCCACATAGCGTCCATCCGGGGTGATTTGCGGGGACTCCGAGCTGTACCCTAGGTATGGCGAGGGCGGTCGCCCCCGAGCGCCCTCGCTAACGAGAATGGTCTTGCCGGCATGCAGATCGTGAACGAAAACGTCGGGAATCCCATTGGTGTCATCCGGCACAAGATTGTTGGCGGCGCTGACGAACGCTACAAAGCGGCCGTCGGGCGTGATCGCCGGGCTGCGAGAGGCCCCATTCCCTACACCCCCTTTCGTGCTGATGCTGACCAGCACCGCGCTGTTACTGACTAAATCGCGCACGAAGATGTCCGCGGCCTGGTTCGTGTCTCCCGGCACCAAATCGCTAGCGGTGCTCTCGAATAGTGCATATCGGCCGTCCTCTGACAGGTCCACCGGCAAAGAATCTCCGTTACCACCGGCATTGCCGGAAAGGTTGGCGCTTACCAGGGTGGTCGTCTGATTCGTCCGGTCCCGCAGGAACACGTTCAGGTTCGCCGGGAACCGGGCCGGGATAGGCGTGTCATTGCTATTGAGTACCAGGTTGTTGGCGGTACTTGCAAAGAGCACGAACCGGCCATCTGCACTCAAAATCGGCGCCCAGGAATCACCGCTGCCGCCGGCAGGCGCCGGCTGCGCCGGGTCAAGGCCCGAAGCCAACCTGAGAAGCTCACCTCCTCCAGCAGGCAAAACCCAGGCAATAAGCGGTAGCAGGATGGTAAGCGTCCTCAAGACAAAGTAACCATTCATTTGTTTCATAATCGTATCAATCCACCATAGCTCGTAAATGCGGGGATGATTCTTTCAAGAATCTTGCCTGCGGTGGTCTGGCAGGCTGGTCCATTTGCGAACCGGGTTGCAAATAAAAATGCGCCTCTCCATATATGGGGGAGCGGTCCGGTGGAAATGGTGTTGGCGGGAAGTGGTTGAAGGGCACACGGTTACAAATATCGTTAACGTTATCGGGATACTCAAATGGGACGGTTGGGAGGTGAAAATATTCTGCCGAATTGTTGTAAGTGGCTGCAAATCAGTAGCACTTTTTTCAGCTTGTGACTGTTTTGTCCGGGGGCAAACTCAGCGCAAGCCAGCCCACGCCCAACTCCGTAGGAGCGAAATTTGAGATCTGCCACACCTCCGTTTATTGGCCGAAGTTGGATTGCGACATCAGTTCCGACTGCCTTCTGCGCGGCGCGAAGGAAGCCCGCAGATTTGCCGAGCGCGCATGGCGAAAAAAAGCGAAGCTCGCCGCTGCCTGAATTCAGCGGAGTTCGTCATCGCGCTGGGCAAGGGGCACGACGTGTCGCTCGGCGGGACCGGTGTAGGGCGCTAGTAGCCGTGGTAGCACACCGCGTAACCTCCAACGAGTAGGTGCTCAACATGGGGGCTGACGCGCATCCCATCTAACTGAGACTGGGCGATGCGTTCCGGGAGACGCGGCGGGCGATTTAACGGCTATCAAAAGCACGGCCACCTGGAAAAGGTCTATAAGCCACGCCCCCAGATCGCCATCGCCGAATTGGGAGTCTGAGAGTGAAATGTCCCAGGGAGCGAGATTGCAGAGGTTTTGGTTCCCACGTTTGCCCCAGCTTCCCGGGATCAGCCAGCTTGGGCCCCATTTCTGCCCGGCAGTGTCCCCACTACAGACCATCGGTCTCGCAGACCACACGAAAGCCGACGTCGTAAACGCCTTGCTCGGGGCGGTAGCTCTGGCAAGAGTCGGATTGGCAGCGGGCAGGCGGGTCGTACCACGAACCACCACGCACCACCATGCGATCGGGCCCGCACGGTGAACTGGTCCACTCGGCGACGTTTCCGTGCATGTCGCAGAAGCCCCAGGGATTGGCGGCATAAGAACCGACCGTCGTCGAGACTCGCGCGTGATCATCGAACCGGGTGTCGGCTGGACGCCAGGGCGGAATCACTTCGGGGCGCCCCACCCATCCGAACGAATCAATGCCCTGGTGAGTGCGGTCGGACAGGTTCGCATACGGAGAGAAGTCGGTGTCGAGCGTCCCGTACCAGAAGGGCGTGGTCGTGCCGGCGCGGCAGGCGTATTCCCACTCCGCCTCGGTGGGCAACCGGAAGCGGCGACCGGTCTTTGCCGAGAGCCAGCGGCAAAAGGCGTTGGCCGTGTGCCAGGAGATTCGGACCACCGGTTGCCGGGGGCGCGCCAATGACCAGCCGCGTTCCCCGGGACTGAACTGGATATAATCACCGTACTCCACCCCGCTATCGTGCGCAGGATCGAACAATCCGAACTGTTCGTTGGTTACTTCGAACCGGTCCATCCAAAGACGGTCATCCAGGGAGGCCAACTCCAGTGTGATGTGGTCGGTCAGCGAGATGGTTAGCGTCTTGGCCTGGTGAGGTTTCGCGGCGGAAAGAGCGCTTGCCGCTGAAGATGACGGCGACGGACTGGCGGCTCGTGCTTTTTCCGCCGGGATTACCGGCGTTATTGGCGGCTGAGTCGCGATATAGATGGCTTCCGGATCCTCATCCATGCCGGTATAGCGCCGGCGTAATTCAGCACGGCGTTGGGCCTGGTGAGCCACACGCTCGGCACCGCAGATGTCGGTCCAGGTACCGTGAGCGGGCGCGCCCAAATCGATCCAAGTGATCAGGCGATCCCAGGATTCGGCGTCGAGTGTCACCTGGTGGTGGCCGTTGCGCAGCATCTGGATAAGGCGCGTCGTCTCGGCGTGGAATTCCCAAGGCGGCAACAAGTGCATGTCGCTCTCGCGGGTTGGTGTGCGGACCAGGCGACGCAAGGCGTAATACGATGGCGTGAACCGGGAGGCGAGGTTGTAGGGGTTTTGATTGTCCTGCATCGGCTTGGCAGGCTGGTCGGTCAGGTTCGTATGGCAACCGACACACCACCGGTCGAGCACGGGCTGCACCTCGCGGCGAAAATCGAACCCGCGCGCCGGGCCGTACCAGGTTCGGATAGTGTCGGCCGGCCCCTTTGCGGCGAGGGCCTGGCGATTGGGTGGGGCGGTGTTTTGCGACTCGTGGCATCCGGCGCAGGAGACGACTTCGCCGGGCATGGCCGTAAACCAGCTCCGCATGAGCTGGACAGCCTGACCGTCGGCGTCGAGCGGTTGGATGGAGATCGGAGTGTAGGCCGGGACACGGAACCGAGCCGAGCCGTCGTCACGGATCGGCACCGTGCCGAGAACACGTTTCACGTCCCATGGGCCATCGAGACCCGGCGCGTCCGGTTCTCCACCCATGCCTTGGTAGGCGAAATGGTAGCTGACCAGGCGTAACGACTTGATCGCGCCCCGGGGCACGCGCTTCAGGCCGGGCCCCGTATATATGTCCGCGATAAACACCTCGGCATCGTGCCGGGCGAGGTCAACTTTGTCCGGGACGACGGGTGGGCACAAGGTTCTGCGGACCGGAATGGGTTCGAACAAGGCCCAGCCAGGTTCCTCGCGGATCAACACGAGATTGTCGAATACATCCGCGAGGTAAATGCCCCAGGGCGCATCGGCTGAGGGTTGGCACGAGACGAGAAAATACTTGTCACTGAGCGGAAAGGGATGGAGGAATTTCGGCCAAGTCTGCTCGATGGGCAGGTCGAGCATGGCTGGCTCTACTTTGCGGCCTCGGCCAGGAATGCGTTGCACCGCGCCATCCGCCTCGAACCGTCCCTTGGCGGCGTCGAAGATGACCAGGTCGCCCATGCGAGGCAAATCGTGATGGCCGCCGACGATGGCAACGAATTTGGTCGCCTGGCCTGGTAGGGGCTTGGCGTAAAACATCGACGCCGGCCAATAGGAATTGCTGCCATAAAACTCGGTCTGTTCGGTGCCATCCGGGTTCATGTGAAACAGGATCCGCGAGAATGCGTGCGGCAGGTCGGTATATTCCCAGCGCAAATAGAGCACGCGCCCGTTGGGCAACGGAGTCGGACACCAGTCGTGGTCCTGCTCGACGGTTAGTTGTCGGATGCGCCCGTCCGGATCGAGCCGGAACAGGTTCGCCACGTGCGCGGAGCCGCGCACGCACGGCACCCCGGTAAAGGGCGCGGTGGATGAGAAAATGATCCTCCCGCCCGGCAAGTAGCAGGCGTCGTAATTGTCCACATCCGGCTCGTGGATCAAGGGCAGCGCATGCAGACCGGAGCCGTCCGTGTTGACCTCGAAGACCTGCCAGCGATGGTTGGCGTCTGGCATGGAAAACAGCAACCGATCTGCGTCGAAATGCAGGCGCACGTCGCCGACAAAACGACCGCTGTCCGGCCGGTAGAGGGAGGCCAGTGTGCCTTTGGATCGGACGGGCGAGAGCACGGCGATTTCGTTGGTGTAGCCGTCCGGGTCGAGACTGGAGTTGCCTTGGTAATTGGTGGGCAGTCCGAGTTTATTCGCGCTTCGCCTGACGAGTAGGAGTCGGTCGAAATCCAGCAGCGGGTTCGCCAGCAGCGCTTCGTCGCGCAAGCGGCGAAAACCAGCCGTGTCCCGCAAGGTCGTAAGACGCTGCCGAAACTCGGCACCGCGCGGATACCGTTCCTTGAAGGTGTCGCACAAATCGTCGATGGCCAGCGATAGTGCCTCACGCTCGGTGTCGGGACGCGCGACTGCGGTTGTTGGGTTGGGATCACGCAGGTAGCCGAGCAGGTTCGTCAGCAACCGCTCAAAGTTGTCCCGGTAGCCGCGTGCGGCGTGGTAATAGAGGGATGAAAGCCGCCATGGGCAGACGACGATGTGGCCCCGGCCAAGCTGGTATTCCACCACCGGCCCAAGGGAACCATTGGCCAACACGCAACCGCGCTCCGAGCGTATCTCGGCAAAGGCCGGATAGATGGTGTTGTTCATCCAAATAACCCCGCGATCCGGATCGAGTCCGCGAAATAGAGGATGCCCGGGGGTGGCCGGTATCAGCCCGGCTTGCGCACGGTCGTCGCCAAAGGTCACCGGCTTGGTTCGAAGGGTGTCCAGGCCGAGTTGGTTGACCAGGGTCACGGCAGCGCCCGAAAGCAACAAACTGTGGCCCGTGGCGACATAGTTGCTCAGCAAGGCGACCTCAGGCGTTTCTTGATGGCACCAGAGAACGCGAAATCCTCCCCACGGCTGGCCGGTGGCCGCGCCTAGCTGGTTGGCCAATTCACGGGCAGTTTCGGACTCGATGCCCCATGGTTCCGTGTAAAAGCCCACGTCAGGAAGAGAGGCTCCGGTCCGCAAGGCGAAACCAAGAATGAGGACGCAACAAAGCCGCTGGGTCATGGCGATTTCTTAAGCGATGACGTGTCTATGTGTCAATGGCTCAGGTGTCCTAATCTCGATCCTGGTGGTGATCCGTGATGTTATTCCGCGTGGGCGGCCGCGTGGGCTAGGATTTCTGCGGGCGGAAGGACCCTGTGGTAGAGGCGAACGTCGTCCAGGAGGCCGACAAAATGAGCCGGATGGCCGACGTCATAATTGCCCAGCACTAAAGGAGAGAGATTGGGGCGGATCTCCCCGGCACGTTCCATCGTGGCGCATTGGGCGCCGTCCGTGAAAAGGCGCATCGTTTTTCCGTCGAACGTGGCGGCGAGGTGGACCCAGCGTCCGGTCGGCAAAGGTTCCGGTCCGGTGAGGTGATGACTCCAGTTGGTCAAGGGCACCTCGAAGCATGGCTTGCCACCCAGCACTCCCAGGCGGAAGCCTGACGAAGGGTCGTTTCCAAACACCCGGTTCAGCATCCATTTGTTGTCTTGCCCCGGCAGTTCAGTTTTCACCCGGCACTCGATGGTCAGCAGCTTCAGTGCAGAAAGTTGCGGATCATTCGGTACCACCACCGTGCCGCCGTCACAGACCAGGGCACGGCCCGAGAAACCGGCGGCGCGCTTAGCCTGGCGCATGCCTGCCCCAAGCCGATGGCCGGAAACGTCGAACACGACCGGGGTGTCGGGTTCCTCATCGAAGGTCCACCACGCCGCCAGGCCCTCGGGTGCGCCCGGCTTAAGCACCTTGCGTGTCATGAGGCAGTGATGTTCCCGCTCGCGCTCGAAGTACCCACGCACAACTGTGTCATAGGGCCCCATGCCGATGTCCTCCGGGATGAGGTCTTGATGGTCGCGCGACGAGGTGGAGAAGACGTTGCGCACGGCGTCGAGGTAGCCAAAACCATACTCGCGATATGGGGCGATGTAGTGCCCCTCGCCCCACTCGTTCCAATTATCGAGCAGGAGCATGCGGCTGCCGAGTTGCTGCCGCGGGAGCGCGGCGGCGAAGTCCTTGGCCTGGTGCAGCAATCGCTCGAAATCCGTTGGAGGAATCTTCCAAATGGTGCCTTCGTCAGCCCAACCACTCCAGGCCTGCGACAGCGTGACCACCTGCGGCAGGATATTAAGTTCCTGCGTCTTCCGGATGTACTCCATCTGTGTCCTCATAGCTCGATCCGGGGTCGGGTTATCGGGCACGTACCAGCAATAGGCAAAGGTGTAATCCAGCCCGAGGCCCTTCATGACCGTGAGATGCTGAGGGTCTGTGCCTCGATATTCGCCGAGTAGGTAAAGACCATCGAAACCCGCCTCGCGACAGGCCTGGCGCATTTTCTCGAAGGCCTTGGCCACCTTCTCCTGGCTGCCCAGGTCCTGGACCAGAAACTCCGGGCGGTAGATGAACAAAACGGGTTTGTTGTCCACTTTCAGATAACTCGGATGCTTGAAGTAGTTTGTTATCCAGTAAGGGAGCAGGTTGCCGAACAGGTCGCGCTCATCGGCTACTCCGGCGTTCCCGCGCGACTGATTCTCCCACATGATGGTGAACTTCATCTGGCTGGCGAACCTGGACTTGAACAACCCGTCATGAATGGCGCTGCCAAACTGCGTCCGGACCGCGCCTCCCTGGCTGGTCCGGTACCAGCAATAAATGAAGAACGAGATTCCGTGCTCCACCGCCCACTTGGTCTCCCAGTCGGCGACCTCCGGATTATCCTGCGAATAATAGCCCAGCGCCGGCGTGCGCTCGGGATGCTTCAGAACATTGAGCCACATATTCGGCTTGTCCGATTCCCAAAGTGGACAGTGATGGGCGCCAATCAGCATATCGGTGGCCGCCGGCTTCGGTTCCGGAATATAAGGCAGTTTGCGCGCCACGACCTCGGGCAGAAACTGCACGGACAACGACTGCTGGGCGACCGGTCTTGCATGCTCGGTCAATTCGAGTTGCAACTCCGCTGAAGTCGCCGCGCTAGCTTCGAGTTCCCAGGTCAGGTGGGTTTCACCATCACTGCTCGCAAGATGGATGCTCCGCTCCGCATTGGTCCGCAGCGAGCGCACCCCCGCCGGCAGTCGGAGGGTGACCGTCAGGTCAACGTCCGTTTCACCCAGGTTGATGACATCGGCTGATACAGTGGCCGGGCGCATCGATCGGTTGATCGGCATATCCGGCAGAAAGCGGCGAATCTCAATCCTCGGAGAGCCGGACGCGGTTAGCGTTGGCGCCTCCGCCGCTCGAGGAGTGCTGTGGTAAACGAGCAGCAGGACGATTGCGCAGAACATTCCCGGAATACTTTTTCTTGTTCGCATGTACGTTTGAGTCAGTTATTCCGAAATCTCGGGGCCGTCAAAGCAAATCTCCCACGCCGAATATCAGAGCCCAGCGCCGGAGCACCGGAGAGACCAGGTCCGAGGCCACAAACGGGCTTGGCCCCCGGAGACATGGGCTTTAGCATTGGCCCATGAGAATTCTTAGCGGACTAATTGGATTGCTGGCAGCGAGTGCACTGACGGCTGCGGAACCGACGGCCAAGGCGGCCGAGATGATGGTTTACAGCGACTTGGAGCACGTCGACAAGGACTTCAAGTTCCAGGGTGAATATGCCAACACCGAGCTTGGCGCCCAGGTTCGCGCGCTGGGTCATGGCTCGTTCCGCACGATGTTCTTTGCCGGTGGTCTGCCTGGAGACGGTTGGGATGGAAAGACGATTACCCAAAAATCCCCCAGCACCGATATGAGCACACCTGCCGACGCCCGGCTCGAAGGCGACAAGGTCGTCATCGAGCAAGTATACCGAGGCATTTGCGACGGCCAAACCATCACCGGTCAGACCGACACCGGCCGGAAGTTCGAGTTGAAGCGCGTCAACCGGCGCAGCCCGACCCTCGGAGCTCCCGCTCCACCCGGGGCCATCGTGCTTTTCGATGGCTCCAATACTGATGAGTGGCAGCAGGGGGCTCTTATTACACCACAGAAATGGATTACCTCGGCTGGCGGGGCGACCACCAAGCGGAAGTTTCAGGACTTCAGGTTCCACGTCGAGTTCATGATCTCCTACATGCCCGAGACCCAGACCATCTACCAACGTCCCAACAGCGGCGTCTATTTGCAGCAGCGCTACGAAATCCAGATTCTGGACTCTTTCGGTATCGTGGAGCGTCAGCACGACTGCGGTGTTCTTTACGCGCAGGTGACACCGGCGATCAATATGTGCTACCCGCCGCTGACATGGCAGACTTACGACATCGATTTCACGGCTGCCCGCTACGACACCACCGGTCAGAAGACGCAGCCCGGCCGCTGCACAGTGAAATTCAATGGGGTGACCATTCTGGATAACGTCGAGATCAAAGGCCCGACGCCTGGCGGGATTGCGGAAAGCCCTGATCCAGCGAGCATCAACCTTCAAGCCCACGGTCACCCGATCTTTTTCAAGAACATCTGGATCGTGGAGAGGAAATAGGACGGTTGCGGGCGCGCTGCTCAACGAAGCCGGAGAACGAAAAGGTCCGCATGTGTCTTCACGCATCGGACCCGCTGGGGCGACCAATCCCGGCCCCTGGGTTAGCCTCGGCCCGGGCGAACGCTGGGGGTGTCAAAGCCCGCGTATTCGCCGCGTAACAGGTCGGCGCCTGGTGGTGGTTTTTTCGTCAGGTCGCGATCTTCCATCATTTATGGGGTGCGCAACCGGAAAAACCTCTGATCGTCCTGCGTGGCGGGCAGGGTCAGGTAGTGGACGCCGTCGGTGATCGAGGAGACGTTGGTCACGAGCTGCCATGAAATGGGCGGCCTGAGATCCGGAGCCGCGAACAGGGCAGGGTTGCCGGCGTTTGTAGGCCAGGAAAGGAGGATCTCCGCTCCGTCCGGACCGAGCGTCCGGCGCAGGCCCAGCAGGGGCTCAGGCATCGCGCGCACCTCCGCTGAATCGACGCTCTCGCCCGTGCCCAAGGCCGCTGACACCACGTAGTAGTAGGAAACACCGTTGAGGAGGGAGGTGTCCGAGTACGTGGTCAACGTATTCGTGGCGATCGTCGTGTAAGGGCCGCCGCTGGCGGTCGCGCGTTTGATATAGTAGTTTGTGGCTCCGATTAAGGGGCTCCAACTCAGGGTGACGACACTATTGCTGGCAGTGGCGCTCAGGCCCTTGGGAGCGAGTTGGAGCAGAGGCGCGATGAGGCTGGCCATTTTCGGTGCGATGAAACCGATGTGTGAATAACCGTAAGGGTGCAACGAGTCCGAGGAGTCGGAGGCGGTGAAGAACCCTTTCGTGTCTCCATAGCTGACCCGAGGACTGGCGGCGTTGGCCACGACCGTCTTAAGTTCTGACGCGTGCGTTCCGTTGAAGGGAAGCAGCAGCAATTGCCTGGCGTTGGGCGCGGCCTTGAGGAGCGCACGGACCACGGCCAGCATGCCGGTGGTGATGCTACCCCCATCGTTGGTCCCTTCGTTATATACGATGAGGTCCGGCTCGGGATCCGTGTAAGACCTGGCCTGGGCGGCCCACAGATAGGCATAAGAGGTTCCCAAGACCGGAACGCTGCCGGAGCCCGAGGTGTTGATGCCGGTGGCACCGAAACCCACCACCCCGACCTCCGCCGGCAACTCTTGCGAGAGGAGCCACGAGTACGTTTGCAGCGCGTCGTTTCGATCCGTGTCGTAGGTTATCCCCGAATAACCGTTCACGCGCACGCCTTCGGTGATGCTGTCGCCGAAGATGAGGATGTTAAACGGCTTGCGCGCCGGCGCCGTCACCGTGGCGCCCGTGTCCAGCACCAGGCTGGTGAACACGACGGCCGTCCGTTGCTTCGTCCAACGGTCAATGGTTTCACTGGTGGACTTGACGACGACTTCGAGGAAATGCTTGCGCTTGACCAGTCCTTGGGCGACGACGAACGCGGGGTTTGTGGCGGACAAAGTGTATTGCGTGAACGCTCCGCCATCTACGCGCGCCCAGAACTGCGAGTAGGGCGCGGTGTTGGAGCTCGTATCGGTGGTCAACTGGCAGGACGCCCCGCTGAAGATGACCTTGAAATATGCCCCGGCGTTTATGGTCTTGGCGCGTTCGGCCGTCACCCCCCAGTTGAATGGGGAGTAGAGAATAGCGCTGTTGGTCATCGAGATCGTCGTCGCTTGTGCCCATTGAACGCTCAAGCTCAAGAGCATGGACAACAGGGCAAGTAAGACACCTACGGGTCGGCGTAGACAGGCTGGTTTCATGAGTGAATGATTCATGGTGTTCGCGCGAGTATGACACGCCCGCCACCGCAAGCAACCCGGGAACGTAAAGCTGAGCGGCGTTGAGGATCGTCAGCCTCATGGCGAGAGCGCCATTGCCTTTACCAGCGCCGGAACAAACGTCCAGATCGTGGTGAGCCCTCCCGTTTGGGAGGAGAACAGTCGCAAGCTGAATTTCGAGGTGAACGGCTGGTTGCAGGGATGCCTCCTGGTTAGGTGCACGGCCGAACCGACAGCCTCATTTCACTCCATGGAGCCAGCGCACCTTCAAGCCTCGGCCCTGCCGTCGGGTACGACAGGGTTCTGGGCCATGATCCCTTCGAGCGCCGCGGTGATGTTGCATCGCGATTGTGGAGTATAATCCACGCGCAGCATCAGATGGACCGGAATCTGATTCGGATGCACTTCCAATACCCCGCTGGCTTGCGTTAACTCGCAGAACTGATCGTGATCGTCCCGATGATTGTGGTAGGCACCGGCGCTCCTTTGGCTCGTTCTTGCGTTCGAGATGAAGTTGACGCCGCCCTTTCCCGGAATAATATACGCTCATGATTCTACACCGGGCTGCGATATTCGCCCTGATATACCTCGCCACCGCCGCTGCGATTCACTCGGCCGTCCCGGCAGATTATCAGGGCAAGCCCTTCACCGATGCTTTTCACAAAACGGGGCCGCCGAACATCCCGGGCATCGTTCAATGCGCGCTTTACGACCTCGGTGGTGAGGGCGTGGCCTACCATGATGCCGACGCTGTCAACAACGGCAGCGGAAAGTTGAATGTGGACCCCATCCACCAAAAGGCCCATGCCAGCCCTTACATCTGGCACTTCCGGAAGGACGAAGGCGTGGACATCTCGTACGTGAAAGACGGAGCCGACTTGAGCCACACAAATCTCGTCAGCCCCCACATCAACCAGCTTTACATCGGCTGGACTGAGGATGGCGAGTGGTGCAACTACACGGTAAACGTAACTCAGCCCGGCACGTACCGCATCAAGTGCCTTTACGGTTACCAAACCAACTCCATCACATTCGACATCAATGGCAAGCCAGCGGCCTCCTGCCGTCTACCTGTACCGACTGCGAGTTATCACTACTGGAACTTCGCGGACATTGGGACTATCAAATTCTCTAAAGGAGGACTGCAACTGCTCACATTCCATTACGGCAAAGGCAATAACTTCGCGTATTTTGAATTTGAGTGGTTCGAACCCTGATCAGTTGGGGCCCAAAGGACAGGAGCAGGTGAGGAGGGAATTCAATTGGTCCAGAATTCAATGGCTGCTGTTAATGTCGCCGCTTTCCCCGGAAGGCCATCTTGTCCCTGGCGGCCTGAAAGGTCCGGTTTCCAACTCTGTCAGGCAGCGAAGAACGCAACCTCGGCACGATTTCGTTGACCAGTAACCAAGCTGAACTTGAGGACATTTTTTCCTTGGGAGGAAGGGTTGTGTGCGCGCACGACCCACCAAAACCTCCAGACGTCCTAGCGGCCGTTCCCAGCCGCACATTGTCGACGGAGCGGTGGCGCTTCAAAAAACATTTGCGTGTGAGGTCCTCGGCAAGCACGGGATTCTCCAACAACCTTATTCCGCGTTGACATATCAACACTACCGCGACACGCTGGAAAAGGAGAATCTCGATGCGGTGTTCGTGGAAACGACGACGCACGCCCGCGTGCTGATTTGCATCCACGCGATGCAGGCCGGCTGCGACACCTATGTGGAAAAGCCCCAGAGCCTCGCGGTTGCCGAAGGACGCGTGCTGGTGCGTCTGCAGGCCGGACTGCGCCACTCTCCTGGGATCTGCCGGAAGCCGCAGCGCAGAATTTCGACAAAGCGCAGTTCTGTTTGGGCGTCTCCTACTTCGTAACCGTCCGCTTCATCTCAAGCCGGTTTGGGGAAGCCTTACTACGGGCTCGCGACGCTAAGATGGGCGCGCATCCATAGCATATCTATGTTGTTCGCTGGGATGGTCGTGAATTGTTTTTTCACAGTTTCCTGCCCCATAGTCTGGGGAGGTTGAAATTCCGCCGTCCGATACCGATGGATTTCCGCATGACCATCCGCAAAAGAAAGCCCTCCCGAGCCGCCATGGTAGGCGGCCGGGAAATTAGGAATCTGGTTTACAGCCATGTAAACCAAGAATTCACCATCATCAATGCTGTCATCCCGCTCATCAATGAACACGAACGCCAGACTCGGTGAGATACGCGTGATGTCGCTCAATTTGTGGAATGACTTGCCGTCGAAAGCGCCGTCGGGAGTGCCCATGGCGACGCTCATAGAGACATTTCGGCACAGGGGATAACGGACGTTCCCCTCAAGGCACGTCACCCGACTGGCAGCACAGCGATAAACCCCAGGAGACTTGGTGTACGGGCCGAGCGTGGCCCATTTGAAATCCAGTAACAGGGAGGTGTTCGTATTATCTGCTATATTCGCGGCTATGGGGTCGAGCCAGCCCGAGAGCCAGTTTTCATTCTGTACATGGGCCTGCTCGTCCTGCCAGACGTTGCGGGTCAGCGACTCGTTGTTGTCATGGGCGTACATCAGCCAGCCGAGCTGCAGTTGCCTGTAGTTGCTCATACACTGGACGGCTGTGGCGTTGGCTTTGGCCCTGGTTAGCGCGGGCAATAGCAGCGCCGCCAGGATGGCAATGATCGCAATGACGACAAGAAGTTCAATGAGCGTAAATGCGGGGTGGCTGGCGAACCTCTTGCCAGGCTCAATACTCTTGCCCGGTACGAAGCGAAGGCAAGGCCGTTTCATAAAATCCAATGTTTACCTGTTCATGCGCTTTGCAGGATACAAGATCAAGGACAATCTAGCGACAGAAGGAATCAGCGCAGGGTTTTTTCATCTGATTTGTTTGTAGTCGTCCGGGAGCGTCTGGACACTTTGAGTTAAGACCTCTGGAGCGAGTCGGCGTGCCGGAAGGTTCAA
>Ga0118677_10008300_pt1 | contig 16693 bp, 15 predicted proteins | sample AliMusrvi5mmetaG_FD_86154 | JGI IMG/M metagenome (GOLD analysis project Ga0118677, IMG submission 86154) | reverse complement strand
GTATGGTCTCGTTTCCGGTCCCGGTCGTCCTACCAATTGTGCCGGGTTTTCTCGGCGGTCTCGCCATGACAAACGTCAGGGAAGTGTCGTTACGGTGAAGGAAGAACAGTTGTTCACAAAGACACTTGTCCATACGTTGGTACTGCTTCATTCGAATATTGTGCAGACAAAATTTAATGTGGGCTTAGCCACCAAGCAGAACCCATGAGAATTGGCATTGTAGCCAAATTAAGCCCTGCACGAATTCCAAATTTCACTTGTGCCTGCGTTTGAAAAGCAATCAAGACAGTTAAAACAAACAGCAATTTTTTTAAGTTTCTCATTTTTTCATTTCATTAGTTTCCCCTACTCATAAGGCTTTTCAGGTTCCGCCCCCGACAATTTACCTTATCGGGACAGGCCCGTTTTTTCAAGTGGTTTCTGAACTCCACAAAATATTTTTACAAAAAAAAACAGCGTGGCCAAATTGCCTACCGCTGTCAAGGTTCTACCAAAACCCATATCACAAGTTTGCAACGACCACGCTTTCGCATGGCGTTTTGCTTACTATCCTGTGATATTGTTAAAATTGGTAGATTTTGACAACAGAATTCTGCTAAACGCTATATTTTCTTTTAAACTTTTATGTCATTTTTTATTTGTTATTCATTTGGCAAATATACTATTTTTCAATTAACCAAAATATTATTGGTTATTTCCTTTTCACTATTTTTAAAAAATTGAAGGGGTGACTTGAAGTCACCCCTTCTATACTACCTTTTACGGTGCCACTTTAAAAGCCGGGTCGCTCATTGCGCTTTCACCATTGGTGTTGATTGCGCAAACCCTGAACCAATAGCCCTCTCCGCTTGTTAAACCTGTTATTGCTGCCTTCGATTTTGTGGCAGTTTTAGCATTCTGCCATTTTGTTTTGTCCAGTGGATTCTCAGTGCAAATTTCAATCCGGTAACTTTTAGCACCTTCTACACAATCCCAGTGTAAATCAATTTCACCATCGCTGTCGCCGGTTGTTGCGGCAAGCCCTGCTGGTTTTGGTAATTTCTGGTCGCTGCGAACCGGTTTTGCTTTAACATCAATACCAGCGCTCTTAATTTTAGCAGGGTCGCCGCCGCTTTGGTTTTCAATGTTGCCGCCAAGTTGGGTGGTGACAAGCACAAGGTTTCCACGTTTTTGATGTGCGATCTCGGTTTTTTCCATCCAATTTTTTTTGGCTGCGGCTTCATCTGTCATGGCGCCCTCGTATTTATCCGCAGCTTCTGTTACCTTTCCAGCAGACGGGTCAGTGGTTGGGAAATTACCATTTCCATCCAGGTTTTGGACAATCTGCCTGGCATAAGTTATCAGTTTTTCACCAGGATAATTTCTTAAATTTAAATTTATTTTACTCATAGTTTTACGTTTTTTAATTTGACTTAAGTTAAGATTATATGGTTTGTTGAAAATATTATTCAGGATTGCCGGGTACTATATAATTTTTTGAAAATGCCATGTTGAAATGCTCAATTACTATATTGTTTGATGGCAATTCAATATTGAAATGTTCTTTTTCCATATTGATTTGATGTTTTACAATATTGAAAAACTCTTTTGCAACTTGTATGGGAGCCCTGCAATATGGAAAAAGTGTTTTTCCACATTGAAATAGAGCCTTGCAATATTGAAAAAGTGTTTTTCCATATTGAATTGCTCCCAAACAATATTGTAAAGCTCCCAAACAATATTGTATGGGAGCAAAACTATATTGTAATACTCTTTTACGATATTGAATTATATTATTACGATGTTGTAAAAGAGTTTTTCCAGTTATTAAATGATTGTTATAGTGTGGTGTTATGTTCTTATTTTCAATGTCATAGCTGGTTTGTGGAATGTTTTCATTCTTTACAATATTATTTCCCCTTGTGTTTTCCACAAGAACGAAAGAACAAAAATATGTTGGGAAAAAAGTCATAAAAACTTTTAGGCTTCAAATGTACAAAATAATTTTTTCATGAAAAGCAAATAAAATGAAAAATAAAAATAAGCGAAGTTCTAATTACAGAAAATCAAAGCGATAAGATTAAATCGTGAAGCATAAAAAAAACAGCCAATAAACTTAATAGGCAGGAATTGCCAATTTGAAGGGTTTGCTATTCAATAATGGTCCTTTTAGAATAGTGATGAATTATTGAGGGGTTTTATTGCAGGATTGTTAAGTAAAAAGTTCAAATAATAGTGGAGGTTATTTTGAAAGTATTATTTTGAAAAAACCCTTTGAGCCTTTGCGTCTCTGCGTGAAATTTTAGACTTTGAACAAAATCTCAAATCAAAAATCTCAAATTCAAAATGAAGCTCATGTTAAAGATTTCCTAAAGAATTAAAGACACGTTTCTATTATCGTATTTTTGTATTGATACACTAATAATTGTAAATTTTTTCTTAAAAATAAAAACTATGTCTGACGAAAAATTCTTTTTCCCTTCAAAGGAAGTAATAGAAAAGGCAACTGTAAAGGAATATGATAAACTCTACAAATATTCGATAGAACACCGCGAGGATTTTTGGGCCGAACAAGCCTCGCAACTGAGCTGGTATAAAAAATGGGACAGGGTGCTCGACAAAAGCAATCCTCCCTTTTACAAATGGTTTACGGGCGGAAAAACCAATATTATTCTGAATGCCATTGACCGGCATTTGCTGTCACCGTTGCGCAATAAACTCGCCATTATCTGGGAAGGCGAAAGGGGAGAGGTCAGGACTTTTTCGTATTATTCCCTTAACCGCGAAGTGTGCGAATTTGCAAATATCCTGAAGAGCATGGGTGTGGAAAAAGGCGATGTGGTGACCATCTACATGCCACAGATACCCGAACAGCTTTTTGCAATGCTGGCTTGCGCCAAAATTGGGGCGGTCCACAGTGTGGTCTATGGCGGATTCAGCAGCGCCGCCCTTGCCGACAGGATAAACGATGCCAACAGCAGGGTGGTGGTTACGGCAGATGGCGGCTTCAGAAGGGGCAAGGTGGTAGAGCTGAAAAGCGTTGTCAACAAAGCGATGGAGCTGTCGCCGACAATGGAAATATGCATCACGGTGAAGCATACCGGAACGGAAGTTTATATGGAAAATGGCAGAGATTACTGGTTTCATGACCTGAAAGCATTGCCCATTGCCGGTCAGAAATGCGAAACCGCTGAGATGGATGCAAACGATATGTTGTTTTTGCTTTATACTTCAGGCTCTACGGGCAAACCCAAAGCGCTTGTGCATACTCACGGAGGTTACAGTGTGTATATTTCGGCAACCCACAAAATGGTGATGGATATTAAACCCGAAGACCGCTACTGGTGCGCAGCAGATCCGGGCTGGATAACGGGTCACAGTTATATTGTTTATGGTCCGCTGATCAATGGCGCCACGATAGTGATGTATGAAGGCGCTCCCAACCATCCTTATCCTGACCGCTGGTGGAGAATGATACAGAAATACGGTGTGAACATTCTTTACACATCTCCTACTGCCATTCGCGGTTTGATGCGTTATGGTGATTCATGGACAAAAAAACATGACCTGAGTTCCCTGCGTTTGCTGGGAAGTGTCGGTGAACCAATCAACCCCGAAGCGTGGCGGTGGTATCATCATGTGATTGGGCAGGACAAATGCCCTATCATGGACACATGGTGGCAAACGGAAACGGGAGGTTTTATGATAACGCCACTGCCAATAACACCGCTTAAACCCGGCTCGGCAACACGGCCTTTCTTTGGAAATGAGATGGCCGTTGTAGATGACAATGGCAAAGAAGCAGGGATTTGTGAGGAAGGAAACCTTGTGATCAAATCACCGTGGCCCGGTATGGCTGCAGGTATTTACGGCGATCCTGACCGTTTTGTTGAAACCTATTGGAAGAAGTATGAAAAACAGGGATGGTACCTGACGGGTGATGCAGCAAAAAAAGATGAAGACGGCTATTACTGGATCATCGGGAGAACCGACGATGTGATCAAGGTGAGCGGTTACCGGCTGGGTACTGCCGAAATTGAAAGTGCGATGATCACCCACCCTGCCATTGTTGAATCGGCAGCCATCGCAATTCCTCATGCGATAAAGGGCAATGCCATTCATATCTATGCCATTCTGAGGAATGATTACAAACCATCGCATGAACTGGAGATGGAACTCATCAATCACGTGGTGCATCAGATGGGTCCTATAGCACGTCCGGAAGAAGTGAAATTTGTGGACCTGCTGCCAAAGACCAGGAGTGGTAAGATCATGCGGAGGCTGTTGAAAGCACGAATTATGGGATTGCCGGAAGGGGATTTGAGTACACTGGAGGAATAGGTGATTGTTGTGAAGGGGTTGAAAGATCTTCCAATAATGATTTTGATGATGGTCTGCATTTTCATTTGAACTTTCTAATTTTTCTTTATCTTTACACACAAAATAATTTGAAAATTTATGAGAAAGACAGTACTTATTTTCACTTTATTCATTGGCTGCTGTGTATACATCCCGACAGGACTGACAGCTCAAACCAAAAATGGTAATAAAGAATGGACAACTGACAATCCCTTTAAAACAGATGTCTTCATTAAGAATTTTGGACAGTTCAATAACTGCATCACCTCATCCGACTCCATTAAGTATGCTGTGAACAATGGTTGTAAAATTTACTTTTTGCAAAATGGAATTATCTTCAGGCTTGATGTTGCGGAAAAGGAAGACGATGGCGACAAAGAACAATCAACCAAAGCAGGCACTAAAAACGACAGGGATGAGCATCCCGGAAAAGTTCAGACATATTATGTGAAGATGCTGTGGCAGGATTGCAATACAAACATCAAAATTGAAACAGGTGAAGAAAGCGGAGGATATTACACTTTTGGTGAAAAAGGATTTGAAAATCTGAAAGCCAAAGGCTATAAAAAGATTATTTACAAAAACCTTTACCCTTCCATTGATGTTGAATACACCATTCCAAAAAAAGGCGGAATAAAATACAAACTTATCCTGCGTTCTGGCGCCGATGTGAGTAAGGTGAAAATGAAATACAGCGGCGATGTTGAGAAAATTAAAAAGGATATTTCCGAAAACATTTTGATCGAAACTCCCGCCGGCAACATTGTTGACCATGCTCCAATAAGTTTTTACGAAACAAATAATAAACTGAACCTGCCGACAGAATTTAAAATCAATAACAATACCGTATCTTTCAAATTAAACAACAGCGCCAAATCGGATGGAAATATCATCATTGATCCATGGACAACCATGCCTGATTCCTTACCCGGTAATCCCTGGGCGTATGATGTAGCCACTGATGATTATGGTGAAGTTTATATTTCCGGAGGTTCCGGACAGTATTGTATTTCAAAATACACTGCCGGCGGTGCATTTATCTGGAACTACTCAGTACCAACTTCATTTTGGACAGCTTCCGGGCATGGTTATTCAGAAATGTGTGTGTTGCCACCTCACGGAAGTATTTTGTTGGGAGAACCTATAAACCTTGCCGGTCCGCGGATAATGAAAGTAAATTGTGATGGAACACTGGCATCTATTTCTGCAAGTCTTACGGGTTCCACCGGAACATATAATTATGAGATCTGGATAATGTTCTATAACCGTTGCACGGGGCAATTGATGGCTTTTGGTGGCGGTCCGTTCATGGATGTCAATCTGCAACAAATTTCGGATACCAATATTACAAGCAGTACCATTAATAATTTTGACGGATATGCCGGATTTGACAATGATATTGGTGCTGCAATCATGGACTATAACGGCGATTTTTATGCTTTCGTTTCTTCAGGGATCAACCCTGCATCGAATCATATTTTTAAAAGTTCAATTGCTGCAACCTATAACCCGCCACCCGCTTTTGATGTACCTACTACTTTTCATTTTGAGGAAACGACTAATAATGGCATTCCGGGATTTGTAGGAGGACAGACGGTGAGAGCAAACATTCTGGCACTAAATACAAGTTATTTGTTCGGCTATGATGGCGATTCCCTGATTGCGTGGGATAAAGGCAGCGGAGCAATGCTGGGCGCCCTTGTCGTTGATCCGGGTTATAATCATGGATACCAGCGAAACCACGAAGGAATTGCTGTTGATGATTGCAATAATGTTTATGTGGGAGGAGCAGGCAAAGTGCATGTCTTTAATTTTGATGGGGCCACATTCACACCTCATTCAACAATTACTGCTACTATTCCCGGTCAGGTTTACGATTTGGCAATTGATCAGTATAATGGAATTTTATACGCCTGCGGAGATGGTTTTCTTTCTATTGTTCACGTTAACGCCTGCAACAATCATCAGTTAACACTGACTACTACGGGCAATTGCCTCGATACACTTACCATTGCAGCAAGCGGGGGCACGCCTCCATACAGCTTTCTCTGGAGTGACGGATCAACTACCAACAGCATTTCGGGTCCTCCTGGAATGTACACAGTAAGCGTTTCCGACAATTCATGTAAAATTCTAAACACTATTGATACGGTTGAGATTTGTCCACCCCCTCCGCCCCCTGCAGTTCTTACAATTCCTAATGTTTTCACTCCAAACGGAGATAGTTTTAATGATGTCTTCGAAATTTATTATGATGGTAATGAGTCCTACAATTTGCTAATATTTAATCGTTGGGGAAAAATAATGTTTTCAACAACAAATAAAAATGAATACTGGAATGGCAAAGCACCGGGAGGTAAAAATGCTTCTGACGGCGTTTATTATTACATCCTGACAGTTGGTGAAAAATCTTATCATGGTTCAGTTACTCTGCTACGGTAATTGAAAAACGGAGATTTTTTTGATCGAATAGAAAAATTCTCTGAAACAAAAGGAAAGGGAGTAAAGATTAAATGAAAATGAAGAGGCTTATTTAACCATGGATTAGCTTTGCTGAGAAAAGTTATTTCGAAACTGCAACTACAGATTATAGTAAATTCATAAAATTATCCAAAATCCACTGCTGGATATATTCGAAGGGGAAATATTTACTTTGCACTAAAAAAATATAAATTGGCCATTGCTGATTTTGATTCTGCAATTAAATTTGACCCGCATGATTCGGCTATATGTAAAAAACGGGCAAAAGCAATCGAAAAGTTGAGAAAATGAAAAGAAAGATTTAACAATTTTTCAAATCTTGCCACTCATTAATTGGTTTGAATTTTCATAACCAATGACTTTTGATGAAATAGTTTCATGTTTTTTACCCACTTTTCCCTTTAATTTCTCACATTTATGAAGATCGGAATTTCAAAAAGGGTTTGGAATTTCAGAAAAAGATTTATCTTTGCATACCTATCCTATATAGAATGGGAACAATAAATAAGAATAATGAGTCAACTTTACAATAAATTACTTGAGGATGTGCGGTTTCAGGAGGGAATAAAGGCCTGTATTAATTGTGGTACCTGTACTGCAATCTGTGCAGCCGCTGAATTTTACAACTATGACCCCCGGATTATTGCCGACACTGTTCAGTCGCGTAATGAGGAAAAAATAGAAAACCTGCTGAAAAGCGAAACAATATGGTATTGCGGCGAATGCATGTCGTGTAAGACCCGTTGTCCACGTGGCAATGCACCCGGTCTTATCATCATGGCGCTTCGTGCATTGTCGCAGGAGCTGGGCTATTTTGTTGAATCGGAAAAAGGCAGACAACAATTATTTATGAAACGCGTTGTTGGAGGTTGGATCCTGACTTACGGATATTGTTTGTATCTGGAAGGAATCGGAACGAACATGTACGCAGAACAAGGTCCCATCTGGGACTGGAGACAAAAGAACTGGGGAAAAGTGCTTGATCGTCTTGGAGCCAATTATAAAGGTGAAGGCAATGGGATTTTGAGAAAAATACCCGAAGAAGCTTTGGATGAAATCAGAAAAATATTTGAAGTTACTGGCGGAACAGCAAGATTTGAGAAGATTGAAAAGTTCTCAAAAGAAAAAGCAGAAGCAATGAACCTGAAATTTGATGATGGAATTGACAACGAATATTTCCAGCATATCTATTCACACAATAACAACACACATAACATAGAATGAAAGTAGAAGGCAAACAGGCTATCTGGAAAGAATACCAAAAAGATATAGCCGGTGATAAGTATTTTTATGTGCGCAGTTGTGTACGTCAGAATTTTTTCCCGGGTTCTGAAACCACGTTTCTCAGGATCATGCGAGAAGAACTTGGCAAGGATATTTACGAGCATCCCTGTCATACAACCTGCACAGGTATTGGATATCATGGCGACGTCGTACCTCTGGACACTATGATGACTGTGGTAGCCCGTCAATTTGCACTGATGACCGAAGCAGGTTATCAAAACCTTGTACCTTCGTGTATCACTTCATTTGGAATTTATACGGAAGTGCTCGACACCTGGCATCATTTTCCTGAAGTGGAAGCCAAAGTGAGGGAATATTTGAGAAAGGCTACAGGCAGGGAATTTAAAATTCCGCAAAACCTTGCTCATGCAAGTGACCTGATCTATAAATTCAGGAAGGAAATTGCACAGAATGCAAAATTTAAACTTGTTGATAAGGAAACCGGCAAACCTTTGAAAGTGGTGGACCATATCGGTTGTCATTATTCAAAGATGTTCCCTGAAAAAGGGGTTGGCGGAGCTGAATATCCTTATGTTCTTGCAGGAATGATCGAGGATTGGGGAGGTGAAGTGATTGATTATCCTGAACGCCGTCATTGCTGTGGCTTTGGTTTCAGGCAATATCTTGTACAGGCAAACAGGGGATATTCTGTGGCTTGTTCACACAAAAAATTTGAATCTATGGAGCCTTACAAACCGGATATGATATTGACCAATTGTCCTGGCTGCCCTATGTTTCTTGATAAATGGCAATATGCCATTGCGGAAATGGAAGGGAAGACTTATGGAAAGGATGGATATGGAATACCTGTGCTTACTTATGAAGAGCTTGCCGGAATGGTGCTTGGTTATGATCCCTGGGATCTGGGACTGCAGGTGCATCAGGTTTCGTGCGAGCCTTTGCTCGACAGGATAGGCATCAAATATGATCCTCTCAAAAAGTATAATGATAAAAATGGTGTTTCACTGGGTGTTCCTGAAAAGCCTTCGGTGATGAAAGTAAGTTGATTTTAAAATAAAATTGCCACAAAGGCGTTAAGACACAAAGATGCACAAAGCTTTAAAAAGCTTTTAATACTTAGTGAAACTTCGAGACTTAGAGTCTTGGCGGAAAGTAGAAAATCTAAATAAATGAAGAAAAAAAGAGTCATAGTTATCGGCGGAGGTATATCGGGCATGGAAGCAGCCACACACCTTGCTTCTATGGGTTATGATGTCACACTGCTTGAAAAAGACAAGGAATTGGGAGGACATTTGCTGGGATGGGAAAAGCTTTTTCCAACAATGCGCATGGGTAAAGATGTTGTTGAATTTCTTAATAAGGGAATCACGCTGTCGAAGGTCAATGTGATCAGGAAAGCTGAGATAGTGAATGCAGTGAAGACAGGTGAAATATTTACCGTTACCCTTGCCAACGGCAATAAATTTGAATCGGATGCTGTGATCATGGCAACGGGCTATGACCTGTTTGATGCCAGGAAAAAAGAAGAGTATGGTTATGGCATTTATGACAATGTGATCACCTCTGCCGACCTTGAAGAAAAGTTTCTTTCAGGGAAACCAATTCTGACATCTAAAGGCAATGTACCTAAAAAAATAGCATTGGTGCATTGTGTAGGTTCAAGGGATGAAAAGGTGGGCAATGTTTATTGTTCAAAAGTTTGTTGTGTCACTGCGGTAAAGCAATCCATAGAATTAAAAGAGAGTATTCCGGGTGTTGATGTTTATTGTCTTTACATGGATCTTCGCATGTTTGGAATGCATTTCGAAACACTCTACAAAGAAGCACAGGAAAAGCATGCTGTGAATTTTATCCGCGGACGCTTGTCAGAAGCCTGCGAAAACCAGGACAGTTCTATTATTGTCAAGGTGGAAGATACGCTTGCAGGAAAACCATTGCGTATGACTGTGGATATGCTTGTGCTGATGGTTGGCATGGTTCCTTCGGCAGGGACAGTGAAAGTTGGCAAAATGCTTGGATTGAAATTCGGACCCAATGGATTTTTGAAAAGCATGGACCAGCATACCATGGGCACTATAACCAATATCCCCGGTGTGTTTATAGCAGGTACCTGCGCCGCCCCCAGACCTATCAACAATGTGTTTGTTGATGCCCGTGCCGCTGCCATTACCGCTTCGAGTTACCTGGAAGGTTATGATATTGAGAAAAGGATAAGTTATTCTTGATTTTTGATTTGAGATTTTTGATTTTGGGTCTTTTATTTTGAGACCTGGAATTTGGAATTTGGATCTTTGAACTTGGAATTTAATTATTGATGAAGGATTTTGGATTTACTATAAATAAAGACAGGCAGATTGACATGGATACTGCCGATATGAGGGTTGCTGAGTATGTAAAAACTCATGAGCCTTCATTCAACATTTGTATTGCCTGTGGAACCTGCACTGCTACCTGTAGCGCCGGCATTTTTACCGATATGAACCTCCGTAAATTATTCACACTGGTCAAAAGAGGTGAAATTGCCAACACCCGCACCGAGATAGCCAAATGCATGCTTTGCGGCAAATGTTCACTTGCCTGTCCGCGAGGCGTCAATACCCGTAATGTGATAGTTAAGATCAACCAGGCATTAATAAAGTTTTCGCTATGAATTACGATCCTTTTGTACTCCCGCTTTGTATTGGCGTAATCATACTTGCAGCCACTCTTGCCTATAAATATCTTTACTGGATATTGACGCTCAGCAACGCCGACAAATTTAAAATACTCAAAGGGCTTTTCAGTTTCAGGTTTTTCAAAGCATGCAAAGAAGTTTTCCTCGAAAGCCTTGTTCACCGCAAAGTTTTCAAGGTAAATCCTCTTCTTGGCTATATGCACATGAGCTTTGCCCTGGGATGGCTGCTGCTTATTTTAGGCGGAACAGTGGAATCAAAAATCCATTCTCACCGTCCCTTCAATGCGCCTTACGAACCTGTGTTTTTCAAATTCTTCAACCATGATATTTCCATGTATCCCTGGGCTGATGAATTTCAGCTTCTCATGGATGTCCTCCTTTTGTTTGTGCTTTCAGGGCTTGTGCTGGCTATCATCAAAAGAATCTATTCACGCTTTTTCGGAATGAAGAAAACCACCAAACTGCGCCTGGGCGATCGTGCAGCTTTGATGACCCTCTGGCTCATTTTCCCTTTGCGTTTTCTTTCGGAAAGTTTCACCTCGGGGATTTATCACAATGGCGGTTTTCTCACTGACGGAGCCGGACGTATGTTTGCCACTTTTCTTCCACTTCACAATCTTTCATACATTTCGTGGTGGGCATATTCTTTTGCTTTGGGAATTTTCTTCCTGGCCCTCCCCTACTCCAGATACATGCACATTTTCACGGAAGTGATACTTATTTTTCTCAGAAATTTCGGTATCCGCAATTGCAAAGTGTATAATTCTTTTTCAGCTGTGGAGGTACATTCCTGTTCGCGTTGCGGGATATGTATTGACAAATGCCAGTTGCTCACTTCGGCAAGGATCAGGGACACCCAAAGTGTGTATTTCCTGCAGGATGTTAGAAATAACACGGTGCGGGAAGATAAAGCTTACGATTGCATGCTTTGCGGCAGATGCCAGGAGTTTTGCCCTGTGGGAATAAACCTCAACAACATCAGGATATCTAAACGGTTTGACTTTACGCCTGGAAATAAAAATTTTGAGTACATCAGCCAGAAAATTGAGAAGACAGCTCCCGTCATTTATTTTGCAGGATGCATGACGCATCTCACTCCTTCCATTAAATTGGCTATGGAGGGCATTTTCCGCGCCTCTGAGACAGATTATATCTTTCTTGATAAGGATGGCACTATTTGCTGCGGAAGGCCGCTGATGATGGCAGGAGAGATTTTGAAAGCACATCAGTTGATTGAAAAGAACAGTAAACTGATAAAGGATTCTGGCGCAAAAACGCTGGTTACCTCATGCCCTATTTGCCTGAAGGTTTTCAAAGAGGATTATCTGCTGAATATTGAAGTGATACACCACACCCAGTTTATCCTGCGACTTGCCGAGGAAGGAAAAATAACACTCAACAAATCTGATTTAAAAGCCGTTTACCACGACCCATGTGAACTGGGAAGGGGTTGCAATGTGTACAAGGAGCCGCGCCAACTGTTGAATAAACTGGTTGACCTGCAAAGCATCAAAAATGAGGCTGAATACAGTCTGTGTTGCGGTAGTAGCCTGGGCGGATTGCAGCTCAACAGTGTTCAGCGCGACCATATAAGGATAGACACTCTTGCTGCCCTGCAAAAACCCGAACATGATCTTCTTGTAACCGCCTGCCCGCTGTGTAAAAAAACGCTTTCAAAAGGAGCGGATTCAGAGGTGAAGGATATTGCGGAGGTGGTTTGGATGGGGATGAAAGGATAAGTTCCAAATTTCAAGTCTCAAATTCCAAGACCCAAGACTCAAATTCCAAGGGGTGCTTGTGTGGGATAGATTAGCTATGATTCATTTGTGCTAGTAAACTACTTCAATTGATAAGAGAGAAAGGCAAACTTAATACTGATCATCTTTGATGTTGATTTTCACAAAAACAATCTCACTCAATAATCTCAAACTTCTTCATTTTTTTCCAAAGCGCCACAGTGCTTATCCCTAATTGTTTTGCTGTTTCTTTGCGGTTGAATTGGTTGTTCATCAGCACGGCATTCAATTGTTCTTTGGTGATGATCCTGAATGAAAGATGATTTACTGCAGGAACTTCATTGGGCACATAATATGCAGGTGCCAATGTGCTGTCAATGTTTTTACATAGTCCCTGACGCAAAGAAACAAGGCGGATATCCTGAGGAAGATCGAACACATCTATCAGTTTTTTGTTACACACAACAAAAGCATGTTCAATGCTGTTCTCCAGTTCACGCACATTTCCCGGCCAACAAAAATCCATGATGATCCTGTAGGCATCTTCAGTAAGTCCCTTGATATGTTTGCCTGTTTGTAAATTGAATTTTGCAATAAAATAATCTACAAGCAAAGGAATATCATTCACCCTGTCGCGCAGGGGTGATGTTTTGATTGGAAACACATTTAGCCTGTAGAACAGGTCTTCCCTGAACAATCCTTTGGCTACCTGTTCGCGAAGGTTTTTATTTGTGGCAGTGATGATCCGCATATCCACTTTTATGGATTTATTATCTCCAACACGTTCTATGACTTTTTCCTGGATCACCCGTAGCAATTTAACCTGTATCATCTGGCTTAACTCACCAATTTCATCCAGAAAAACTGTTCCGCCTCCTGCACTTTCAAACTTCCCGATCTTATCCTTATACGCCCCCGTGAAAGAGCCTTTAACATGACCAAACAATTCGCTTTCGAGCAATGTCTCAGTCAGTGCAGAGCAATTTACCTTCACAAAAGGCTTGTTCTTTCTGTTCGACAGTTGGTGAATGGCATTGGCCACAAGCTCTTTTCCTGTGCCACTTTCTCCTGAAATGCTAACATTAGCCATAGAATCGGCAGCCATTTCAATCATCCTGTATAGTTCAAGGATCTTCTCATCCCTACCGACAATTCTTTGCAATGGTTCTTTTTCCCTGATCAGTAAAGGCGCTGCAGAAATTGTGCTGCATGTAATTTCCTTCGAAATATCAGTTACAATAACCATCAATATGTCACTTTTGCCTGACTGGATAAATCGTGCATTGATAAACACGAGGGTCTGCGAGCCGTTTATATTATTGAGGTAGGCAGTCTTTGCGATGTTGGTTTTCTTTCCTTTGAAGCAATCCCGAAAGTCGAGCATTTTCTTTTCTCCGGGAGTAATGTCATAGAAATTAATGAATGAAGGTTTTTGCTTCAGAGCCTTAGAGCTTTCAATACCGGTAAGTTTTTCCATATCACTATTCCAAAATGTGATCTTCATTTCCCTGTCGGTCATAAAAATTCCGCAGGGGGCATCATGGATAAATCCGGTTTCAGATGTTGTTTTCATAATTGCTTAACTGTATTAATGCAAAGTTAATTAAATTAATGACAGGTTAATTAATAATTAACTAAACAATAATTGTAAAATAGCACAATACATCTGTTATCAGCATTATAAAAGTTATGGCACAATGATTGAATTATAAAGGGAAATTAAATAAAATGATGAAAAAGAATATGGGTTCGGAAGACAGAATTGTCAGGATAATGATAGCTGCAATAGTTGTATTGCTTTATTTCACAAGTGTAATAACCGGTACAGTGGCGATTATTTTGCTTATAGTTTCGGGGATATTCATACTGACAAGTTTTGTTAGTTTCTGCCCGCTTTATCTGCCTTTAGGATTAAATACGCTAAGGAGAAAAAAGTAGTTTATGCCAGTGACTATAATGAGTAAAAACAATTTCAAAAACCATTAATTTTTTAAAACTATGTCTCTGTTTATAAGTGATCGCTTTTGTCCGCAAAATCATAGATGTCCAATCATACGGGTTTGCCCGCAACAGGCAATTATACAGGATGGCTATGGATTGCCGGTGATAGATAAAACCAAATGCACGGAGTGTGGAAAGTGTATTAAATATTGTCCGATGAGGGCGGTGAAAGAGGTGTAAAATAAAGTCATTGGTCATTAGTCAATAGTCAATAGTCAATAGTCAATAGTCAATAGTCAATAGTCAATAGTCAATAGTCAATAGTCAATAGTCAATAATCAATAGGCGTTTTTTCGAAAACAATTAATAAATTGCAATTGACTGACAGTTGACCAATGACCAATGACTTTTGACTAATGACTAGTGACAATTAAATCTTTTCACCGGTTATCAAAAATATCTGGTAAGTATAAGTTTCTTTCTGCTCATTTACTCTGCGTATTTTGTAGCATGCGCTCGCATTAATATTTTTCAGGCCTTGTTTCTTAAAGAATATTCTCATTGTCCTTCGGCTGAGACCGAAATGTCCTGTAAATTCAGGTCCGTGAAAACTCCCGTTCTCTAAATCAAGGTCGGCAATGCATAAATAACCGCCTTTGTTAAGCATTTGATAGAATTTTTTCAGAATAACCCGAATGTCGTTAATGTGGTGCAGGGTCAATGCTGTAAAGATAACATCGTATTTCTCGTTGGGTATATCATCAACCTCCAGGTCTGACTTTATCACGTCCATGTTGGTGACTCCATGTTCCAGGATTTTATTCCTGAGAACTTCAAGCATGCCATCCGAACTGTCGGCAAGTGTGATGTGTTTCAGATAAGGCATTAAATTAAAGCTAACCAAACCTGTTCCGCAACCATATTCAAACCCACTCATTTCAGTATTTAACGGAATTTGAGACCTGATCTTCTCTGCTATTTTTTCAGAACGATCAACAAACAAAGGATTATCATCCCATGTGAGCGCTTTCATATCGAATTCGTTTATCATAAAAAGTCAATTTAAATTGTTATTTCTTATGGGTATCCTGGCAGTTCTCATCAGCATTTTCAAATTCAAGTGTTGCATGGTGTACATTGGCATGCTCTAGTTTGTGCTTGATGTTTTTCTTCAATAGCCGCAATTCAGACATTTTGATGTCCTGATGGATGATGATGTGTGCAGTCAGTGCATTTTGCGAAGTGCTGATGGCCCAAACATGCAGATGATGCAAGTCAATGACACCATCTACGGCTTTGATGGCATCAGTAACTTTTGAAAGATCAACTCCATTGGGAACACCATCAAGTGTGAGCGAAAGGCTGTCCTTGAAAAGCTTCCATGTTGAATAAAAGATAACAAGAACGATCACAAGACTCATCGCGATATCTATCCAGTAAATGTGGAAAAGGGAAATGAGAATTCCTGAAACCACTACACCGAGAGAAACAGCAGCATCTGCCACCAGATGAATATAGGCTCCTCTCACATTCAGATCACTATCCTTCTGTCGAAAAAAGAGCATGGCTGAAATGGAATTTATTACTATACCAATACCGGCAACAATGGACATCGGCAAACCTGCAATTTCAACAGGATGCTGAAGCCTGTGAAAACTCTCCCATGTAATGCCGCCAATGGCAACGAAAAGTACCACTGAGTTGATAAGCGACACCAAAATGGTTGATTTGCGGTAGCCATAAGTGAACTTCTCAGTGGCTTTCACCCTTGTCAGCCTGAAGGCCAGCAAAGCCAATGCAAGTGCAGCCACATCGCTGAGATTGTGCCCGGCATCGGAAATGAGGGCAAGGGAATTATAATAGAACCCTGCCGAAAGTTCAATGATCACATAGAGCGCATTTAGGCCAATGCCCAGAACAAAAGCCCTGTTCAGATCTGTTGCTTTTGAAGAATGATTATGAATGTGATGGTCCATAAACTTTCAGTAATAAGATTAGTTTAACCGGTTTGAACAGAAATAAAAAAAGGGGAAAGGTATAAGGGATAAGGGTTTTGAACTATTTGTTATTGCCTTTTTTCCTTTCACATTTTTCCTTCTTCAATATTATTGCAAACGTTGTAAAGGTAAGAATATTTTTCCAATTCAGGTATTTGTTGGGTGCATGACAAAAGTCCCTTTGTAGGTTTAAGCAATAATTTTTACTTCTTTAATCATCTCAATTACTCTATGCCAATTACTACTTTTATGAGCTATTCTTAAATTGGCTATTTGCTGTA
>Ga0118677_10008299_pt1 | contig 16698 bp, 15 predicted proteins | sample AliMusrvi5mmetaG_FD_86154 | JGI IMG/M metagenome (GOLD analysis project Ga0118677, IMG submission 86154) | reverse complement strand
GGGCGCGGAAGTGAGCGTTGCCTAGGCGTCTATCATGTGGCCGGCGCGAGCTGGCCCGTCCGAGGAGGTCGTTGGAGTGGCGAAGCCGCCGGCATTGAGGGAGTACAAGAAGAAGGGCCGTCTGGAGGCCTTCAGCGACGGCGTCTTCGCGATCGCCATCACGCTGCTCGTGATCGAGATCGCGGTGCCGCAGCACGCCGGCGGCCATCTGCTGTCGGAGCTGTTCCGCGAGCGGCCGGTGTACTTGGCCTACTTCATCTCCTTCATGTCCATCGGCCTCGTGTGGATCGAGCACAACGCGCTGACCGAGGCTCTCGAGCGCGTCGACGCCGGCTTTTTGAGGCTCAACCTGCTCCTCCTCCTGCTCGTCGCCTTCCTGCCGTTCCCCACCAGGGTGATGTCGGAGTACCTGAGCCTGGTGGACACGGAGCACGGCGGCGAGCGCACGGCGGTCGCCTTCTACGGCATCATCCTCTTCCTCATGAGCCTGATGCTGATCGTGCTGGGCAAGTACGCCGAGCGTGAGGGCCTGTTCGGCGACGCCGCCGCCGAGGAGCGCCAGGAGGACAATCGGGTCAAGTACCAGCTCGCGCCGAGCCTCATCTTCTACGCCGTGGCGACGATCGCCGGGCTCATCCAGCCCTACGTCGGGGTGGCCCTCTACGTCGTCATCGGTGTCTACCTGCTGCTGCCCGTACGCACCGTGCGCGGGTGGCTTGGGCGCAGCAAGGACTGATGGAGGACCGCTGAGCGAGCCGGCGACCCCCGATATCGTCACGGCGAAGGTCGAGCGCCGCGCCGCGACGCCCATCGCCGGCGCCATCGCCGGCATCCTCTTCGCGCTGCTCTTCGGCCTGAGCGTGACGCTCATCCGGCGCAGCGTCGGCGACCTCACCGGTGACACGGGCGCGTGGCTCAAGGCCGGCGCCGGGGAGCTCAAGCTGGCCCTGACCCTCGTGCCCTTCGCGGGACTCTTCTTCCTGTGGTTCATCGCCGTCGTGCGGGAGCGTCTCGGGCGCTTCGAGGACCAGTTCTTCTCGACGGTGTTCCTCGGCAGCGGCCTGCTCTTTCTGGCGATGGTGTTCGCGGCCGCCGCCTCCGCGGGGGCGATCGTGGCGAGCTACGCGCACGACCCATCGGGGTTCGCCGCCAGCAGCACCTATCTCTACGCGCGCCAGATCGTCGCGCAGATCTTCAACATCTACGCGTTGCGGATGGCGGCCATCTTCCAGATCTCCCAGGCGACGCTGTGGCTGCGGACCGGCGTGATGCCCAGGTGGATGGCGCTGCTGACGTATGCGGTGGCGCTGGTCCTGCTCTTCGTCGTGACGCAGTCCCCGTGGGTGATCCTGGTCTTCCCGGCGTGGGTGTTCCTCGTGAGCGCCTACATCCTGGTCGCGCATCTCGCTGGGCGCGCGCCGGTCGCGCCGGACGGGGCCGGACCGGAGGCCGCAGACTGATGCCCGCAGAACGAGGTCGGACGCCCGACAGGAGGTCCCATGAGTGAAGACGCCGCGAAGGCGGTCGCCAGGCCCAAGACGAAGCGGCGCTTCCCCGTGCAGCTCCTGGAGGGAGTGAGGCCACTCGAGAAGAAGCGCCTGCCGCTGGAGATCGTCGCCGGCATCACGCTGGCGTGCCTCGCCATCCCCGAGGTCATGGGCTACACCTCTATCGCCGGGATGCCGGTCATCACCGGCCTCTACACGATCGTCCTGCCCGTCATCCTGTTCGCCCTCCTCGGCTCCTCGCGACACCTGGTGGCCGGAGCCGACTCGGCGTCGGCCGCGATCATGTTCGCCGGCCTCGCGGGGCTGGCGACGGTCGCCTCGCCCCAGTACGTCGCCCTCGCCGGGATGACGGCGCTCATGGTCGGCGCGTTCCTGCTCCTCGCTCGCATCCTGCGCCTAGGCTTTCTCGCCGACTTCCTCTCGCGCACGGTGCTCATCGGCTTCCTCACCGGCGTCGGTATCCAGGTGGCCTGCGGCCAGTTCTCCGGGTTGTTCGGCATCCCCAAGAGCGGCAGCGGGCCGATCGCCCAGGTCGTCAACACCTTCAAGGACTGGAGTCAGGTGAGCTGGACGACGTTCGCCGTCTCCATCTCGGTCATCCTCATCATCTTCGTCGGCGGCAAACTGATGCACCGTATCCCCTGGGCGCTCATCGCCGTGATCGGGGCGATCGTGGCGAGCTACGCGCTCGATTTGAGCGCGCACGGCGTGTCGACCCTCGGCACCGTCCCCAGCGGCCTCCCCAGCCTCACCTGGCCGAGCATCCCGTCGGCTGACTACGTGAAGCTGGTGGGCACGGCCGTTTCGATCTTCGTCGTGGTGCTCGCGCAGAGCGCCGCGACGTCGCGCGCGTACGCCGCCAAGTTCAACGACGACTTCGACGAGAACGTCGACCTCATCGGGCTGAGTGCGGCCAGCCTCGGCGCCGGCCTCACCGGCACCTTCGTCATCAACGGGAGCCCCACGAAGACGGCCATGGTGGACAACGCCGGCGGCCGCTCGCAGCTGGCGCAGCTCACGATGGCGCTTGTCGTCATCATCGTGCTGCTGTTCCTCACGGTGCCTCTGGGCTACATGCCCAACGCCGTGCTCGCCGGCGTGGTGTTCCTCATCGGGGTCGAGCTGGTCGACGTCAAGGGCATGCGCAAGATCCTGCGGCTGCGGCCGGCGGAGTTCGTCGTGGCGCTGATCACCGCCGTCACCGTCATCTTCGTCGGGGTGGAGCAGGGCATCATCCTGGCGATCGTCATCTCGATCGTGGCTCACCTGCGGCACAGCTACCGGCCATACGACCGCGTGCTGTTCCCCAAGCAGGGCGGCGACTGGGGCGACGACGCCGTCGCCTCCGGCGAGCAGGCGGCGCAGGGCCTCCTGGTCTACCGCTTCGGCGCCAGCCTCTACTACGCCAACGCCAGCCGGTTCGCCGCGGAAGTGCGGGACCTCATCGCCAAGAGCGCCGGCCCCGTGCGCTGGTTCTGCCTCGCCGCCGGCAACGTCGAGGACCTGGACTTCTCGGGGTCGGCCGTCCTGAAGGCGACGCTGGAGGATCTCGGACGCCGCGGCATCACCTTCGTGGCGACCGACGTGCAGGAGCCCGTGCTGGCGGAACTGAAGCGGGACGGGCTGCTCGAGGTCATCGGCGAAGCCCACGTGTTCGAGGGCGTCGGCGACGTGCTGCGTGCGTACCAGGCGCTTCCCGTCGCGGCTGAAAAGACTGGGGCAGAAGCCCCGGCAGCGCCCTCAGAGGACGCCGCGAAGGGAGCGAACGGATGAGATCGAGCGAACCGTCTGGGGCCGGGGGCCTCTACTACGTCCTCCTCATCATCGCCGCCACGGTGGCCCTCGTCGCGGGCCTCATCATGGCCTTCCTCGCGCGATGATGGGAGCCCATCGACCGGAGCCCATCGACCGGTGTCGCACTGACCAGGGAAGGGAACGCCGGTGACCAGCTCAGAGCTGTACTCCAGCCTCGTCGCACCGGCCTTGGCGATCGCCGTCAACCCGGTGCCGATCATGGCCTGCGTGGCGTTGCTGTCCACCGCTCACGCCAAGCGCAACGCCCTCTACTTCATCGTCACGATGTGGGTGCTCATGCTCGCCGTCGGCGCGGTCATCATCACCATCGCCGGGAACTCCACCAGCTCGTCGACGAGCTCAGGCGGTGGGGGAGTGCAGGTGGCCTTCGGCCTCATCTTCCTCGCCGTCGCCGTGCAGCAGTGGCGCAGCAAGCCCGTCGAGGGCAAGGACCCCGGATGGATGAAGGCGCTGGACAAGAACGGGCTGGTCGCCGGCGTGACGCTCGGCGTCTCGCTCACCAACTACGCACTGCTCACCACCGGGGTCGACGACATCGTGAAGTCCGGCCTCAGCAAGTCGGTGCAGATCAGCGCGCTGGTCTTCTTCGTCGCCATCGCCACGTGCACGATCGTGCTGCCGCTGATCGTCTACCTGGTGCGGCCGGTGTGGGCCAGGAAGCAGCTCGGCCGTCTCTCAGCCTGGCTGATGAAGCACAACCGCGTGATCCTGATCGTCGTCTTCGGGCTCATGGGCCTGCTGTTCCTGGTCGAAGGCATCAACGGCCTGCTGAGCTGACCGAGAGGGGGGAGGCACCAGCGTGACAGATCCGCTTGCATCCTGGAACGAGGGCGCCGCCAAGCGCGCTATCCTCGATTTCGTCTCGCGTGTGACCACGGCGGGCAGCGCGGCGTTCGTGCCGCCCGCCGAGCGCATCGCCACCTTCGACAACGACGGCACGCTGTGGCTGGAGAAGCCCGCCTACATCCAGGTCCTGCACGGGCTGCGCACCATCGGCCGGATGGCGGCCGAGGACCCGACTCTGCGCGACCGCCAGCCGTTCAAGGCGGTCTACGAGCAGGACGCGGCCTGGCTGGCCGAGGTCGCCGCGGACTACGCCGCGGGCGACTCCAGCGGCTACCGCGCGTTGGCCGCGGCCTTCGCCCAGGGCTGTGAAGGCATGACGGTCGAGGCTTTCGAGGCGGACGTCCTGGAGTTCCTGAGCACCGCGCGGGACGCGCGCTTCGACCGGCCCTACAAGCAGTTGACGTACAGGCCGATGGTCGAGCTGGTCCACTACCTGCAGAGCGCCGGCTTTGACGTCTACCTGACCTCGGGAGGAGGGCGTGACTTCATGCGCGCCGTCTGCGAGGAGATCTACGACATCCCGCGCGCCAAGGCCATCGGGAGCAGCGTGACGTTCGAGTACGTGGACGACGCCCGGGGCCTGGCGCAGGTGGTGCGCACGCGAGAGATCGAGCAGCCGGCGGACGATGGTCCCGGCAAGCCGGTGCACATCCACCGCGCCGTCGGCCGCAGGCCCATCATGGCGGCCGGCAACGCGGATGGCGATATCCCGATGCTCCGGTACGCCGGCGGGCATGAGGGTCCGACGCTGGGCCTGCTCGTCCATCACGACGATGCCGAGCGCGAATACGCCTACGACGGTGGCGCGGAGAAGGCGCATGGACTGGCGGCAACGGAGGGCTGGGTCGTCGCCAGCATGAAGGACGACTGGAAGACCATCTTCGCGTAGACAGGCCTCAGCGGGTAGCGAGCCCGGAAGCGCGTGCTGCGAGCGCGCTCGGCGGGGGCGGCCGATGGCCGCCCCCGCCGCGTCTTCTTGCTTCGCTCGCGCCCGTACTCAGGCGGACGCGCTCCCGCCAGGCCCTCTGGCTCAGCGGCGCCCGCGCCGCCGCGAGCGCCGGTTCATGCCGGCCACCGACACCGGCGAGAGCGGCCGCCCGAAGGGGTCGATGAACACGGAGACGAGCTCACCCTTGGCCGGCAGGCTGCCCTCGAGCATCTCCACCGTGTAGGTGAGCTTGTCGCCCTCGAGTTGCGGGTCCTTGAGGACGACGATCGCGTCCTCGGGCGTCGAATCGCCCTTCTCGACGAAGCTGATCACGGCGTTCGGCGGGTCGGCGGCGAAGCTGTTCTCGCCCTCGCCCCACTCCTCGACGAACTTCTTGGTCGTGAGGTGACCGACCACGCGCTGCGGGCGGTCGGAAAAGTAGAGGGTGGCGGGCGAGAGGCCGTGGAAGGTGACCTTGTCGCCGTCGGTCGTCATCTCGCGCGCGGTCTGCGCGAACAGGGCCTCGATGTCTTCGAGGGTCTTCTCGATGTCGTCGGTCATGGTGCTTCCTCCGTCGTTCTTTGCATATGTCGTCTGCTCCGTTGTCTTCTACCGCCGGGCGCCGAAGCCAAACGCTCGCGCCGGGCGCCGGCTCAGCCGGCGATGCCCGCCGCCACCGCCTGGTGCGCGGCGTGCTGGTGCAAGGCCTTCTCGTCCTCGTGCGCGTTCGGCTTGAGGTCGAAGACGACCTCCTTGACGGTGCCCGTGAACGCGTAAGGCGCCTTGCCCTCGTAGGCGAGGTCGACGACGAGGCCGTTGTCACGGCCGATGTCCATGCCCGCGTAGGAGGTGAACGTGACCGGCACAGTGTGGTCGAGCCGGCCTTCACCCACCTGCTTGTCGTTGGCCCAGAGCGTCACCTTGCCGCCCGCGCCGGGCTTGGGGGCGTCTGCCTCGAACAGCATCTTCACGGTGACATCGCCTGTGGGGATCGGCTCGTTCGACACCTGCTTGAAGGTGTCGACGCCCAGGAACGAGTAGGTGTGAGTCAGGAGGCCCTTCTCGTCGACCCAGAGTGCGTAGCCGCCGATGAAGTCGGCGTTGGCGACGATGACGCCCTCGGCGCCGCCGTCCGGGACGTGCAGCTGCGCCTCGATCGCGTAGGAACGCCCCTGGATGCGGGGGACCATGCCGAACTGGATGTTCTGGACGTCGCCGGCGAACCTGAGCCGCGTGATCGTCGGGAGCGGCGGGAGGATGCCGTAGAGCACACACAGGCCGCCCATCAGAGGAAGCACCCTGTTGCGCTCCGCCTCCTGCCACCAGAGCTCCTGGAGCTCATTGACCTTGTCGGGGTGCTGAGCTGCGATGTCGTGGGCCTGGGAGAAGTCGTCGGGGAGGTAGTAGAGCTCCCAGCCGGCGTCGCGGTCGGGATCCCAGTCGGCCTCGGGTCCGAACTTCGCGAGAGTCTCCGGCGAGATGTCCCAGGGCAGGCGGTCCGGTCGCGAGGCCGCCCACCAGCCATCCTTGTACATGCCGCGACTGCCGAGCATCTCGAAGTACTGCGTCGTGTGCCGCTCCGCGGCCGTTGCCTCCTCGAACGTGTAGAGGAAGCTGGTGCCGTCCATCGGCTCCTGCGCGATCCCGTCGACCTGCTTGGGCTCCGGGATGCCGGCCGCCTCGAGGATGGTGGGGCCGATATCGATGCAATGTGTGAATTGGCGGCGCAGCGTCGTGTCGGGCTTGATCCGGCTGGGCCAGGCGACGACCATCGGGTCGCGGGTGCCGCCGAGGTGACTTGCCGTCTGCTTCCCCCACTTGAACGGCGCGTTGCAGGCATGGGCCCACGCTGCGGCGCAGTGCGGGGCCGTGTGCGGGCCGCCCAGAGCGTCGGCGCCGCCATACTTCTCGATCAGCTTGATCTGGTCGTCGGCGTCGAGCACGAGACCGTTGAGGAAGGTCAGCTCGTTGAACGAGCCGGTGGTCGTGCCCTCCATGCTGGCGCCGTTGTCACCCCAGATGTAGAAGATCAGCGTGTTGTCGAGGTCGCCCTGCTCCTCGATGGAGTCGAGCAACCGGCCGATGTTCCAGTCGGCGTTCTCCTGGAAACCGGCGTAGACCTCCATCTGGCGGGCGTAGAGCTTCTTCTGCGTGTCCGAGAGAGAGTCCCACGCCGGAAGAGCATCGGGCCGCTGAGTCAGCTCAGCGTCCTGCGGGATGATCCCGAGCTTCTTCTGGCGCGCGAACGTCGCCTCGCGCAGGTTGTCCCAGCCGTCGTCGAACTTGCCCTTGTACTTGTCGGCCCACTGCTTGGCGACGTGGTGCGGCGCGTGGGCGCAGCCCGTGGAGTAGTACATCATCCACGGCTTCTCGGCATCCTGCGCGCGCACGGCGTGCAGCCACTCCACGGCCTTGTCGGTGATGTCGTCCGGGAAGTAGTACTGCCCGCCGTCCTTGCTCTCAGTCGGCACGCCGATGACCCAGTCGTCCTGCGTGATGATCGGGTCGTATTGGCCGGCGGCGCCGCTCAGGAAGCCCCACCAATGGTCGAATCCCCACGACTTGGGCCAGTGGTCGAACGGGCCGGCCGCACCCTGGACGTTGTTCGGAGTCAGATGCCATTTGCCGAACCCGCCGGTGACGTACCCGTTCTCCCTGAGGATGCGCGGAACTGCGGCGCAGCTCCGCGGCTTGGCAGCGCTGTAGCCGGGGTAGGGGCCGGGGAACTCGGCGACAGAGCCGAAGCCGACGCGGTGCTGGTTGCGCCCAGTGAGCGTCGCCGCCCGCGTCGGCGAACACACGGCCGTCACGTGGAAGGCGTTGTACGTGACGCCCATCGCTCGCACTCGATCGTAGGTGGGAGAAGTGACGGGTCCGCCGAAGCTCTCGATCGCGCCGAACCCCGCGTCGTCGATGAGGACGAGGAGGACGTTCGGCGCGCCCTCGGGCGCCTTGGGCCCGGGGATCATCGACCAGTCGGCGACTGAGTCGCGCAGCGTGCGACCGGCGGTGCCGCCGAAGGCCTTGTCCGGGATCGGCAGCACGGTGCGGTCGGGGACGAACTTGAGCGCGGCCTCCGCAAGGGCGTCCTTGAGGCCGCGCACGCCCTTCTTGTCCATCTGGGCGACCGACTTGGCCGGCGTGCCCGCCAGCGCCCGCTCGGCGGCGAGGCGGTCGTCGTCGTCCACCATGGCGATGATGGCGGCCGTGCCCGGCTTGAGCTTGTCGCCGAGGCCGGTCTCCATGCCGCTGTCGACCTTGTGCTTGGTGAACTTGCCGATCAGGCCGCCGGCGGCCGCACCGACCGCGACCGACGCCAGCAGCGGCGGCGCCGCGAGGCCGACCAGCAGGCCGACGCCGCCGCCCCAGCCGAGGCCCTTGCGGCCGAGGTGGTCGGCCGTGTGGGCGACCCTGACCTGGCCGTCGGCGTCGTGCTCGACCAGGATCACGCCCTCCGTGCGGACCTTCTTGTCCTTGGCGAGCTCCACCAGTCCGTCAAAGTCCTTCTGGGCCGCCTCGACCGTCGGGTAGCCTGCCATGATGACGCTGTAGCTGTCAGCCACGATCCCCTCCTGTTCGTGAACGTCCGTTCATTGTCGCCTCAGTTCAGAGCGTCGCGAAGATCTCGTGCGAGAGCATGCCGCCGGCGACCGTCCGCGCCGTGAAGCCGTTCTGCATTAGGATGCGCGTCGCGTAGTAGGCGCGCTGGCCCGAGCGGCAGATGACGAGGATCTCGCGGTCCCGCGGGAGCTCGTCCAGGCGGCCGCGCAGCTCGTCCACCGGGATGTTGACCACGCCCGGCAGCTGCTCCACGGCGAGCTCCTCGGGATGACGCACGTCCAGCAGGAAGCCGTCGCCCAGGGAGTCCCAGTGGACGAGGCCCACGTCTCCACGCAGGAGGTTGGCCCCGACCATGCCGGCGAAGTTGGGCGGCGACTTGGCCATGCCGAACTGCGGCGCGTAGCAGAGCTCGCACTCCTCGAGATCGTAGACGGTGCCGCCCAGCTGGATCGCCATGGCGAGCGCGTCGATGCGCTTGTCAACGCCCTCCCGGCCCACGGCCTGCGCTCCGAGCAGCCGCCCGTCGGACTTGCGGAAGATCACCTTCATGGCGAGCAGGGTGGCGCCGGGGTAGTAGCCCGCGTGTGAGTTCGGGTAGAGGTAGATCTTCTCGAAGTCGTCGTCGCCCAGCCGCACCAGGGTCTTCTCGTTGACTCCGGTCCAGGCGACGGCGCCGCCAAAGGCTCCGAGGATCGCCGTGCCCTGCGTGCCGCGAAAGCGCGAGTCGCGTCCGCAGATCACGTCGGCGACGATGCGGCCCTGGCGGTTGGCCGGCCCGGCGAGGGCGACGAGGGACGCCTCGCCGGTCATGCAGTCGACCTTCTCCACGGCGTCGCCGACGGCGAAGATGTCTGGGTCGCTGGTGCGGCACTGGTCGTCGACGCGGAAGCCGCCGAGCTTGCCGACCTCCACGCCGGCCATCTCCGCGAGCGCCGTCTCGGGCTTCACGCCGATGCCGAGGATCACGATGTCGGCTGGGTAGGCGTCGCCGGTCGCGGTGAGCACCTCGAGCGCTCCGCCCTCCGCCTGCCGGAACTCCGAAGCGGCGGCGTTGAGCTTGACCTGCACCCCGTGCTTGTCGAGATGCCGCTCCAGGTAGCGCGCCATCTCGGGGTCGAGCGGCCCCATGATCTGCCCGCCGCGCTGCAGTAGCGTGACCTCGAAGCCGAGGCCGACGAGGTTCTCGGCCGTCTCGATGCCGATGAAGCCGCCGCCGACGACGACGGCGCGCAGCTGCCTCTCGAGCGCCTGGAACCCCGAATAGGTGTCCATGCCGCTCGCCCTGCCGCGCCGCTCGTCGATCCAGTCGCGGATCTGGCTGGCGTCCGGCACCGTGCGCACGCCGAAGATGCCGGGCAGGTCGATGCCCGGCAGCGGCGGGCGGATGGGAGCGGCTCCGGGCGAGAGCACGAGCTTGTCGTAGTGTTCGGTGGTCAGCGCCCCGGACTTGCCGTCCTTGAGCTGCACCGTCCTGGCCGCGGCATCGATGCCCACCACCTCGCAGTCGATGCGCGCGTCCACGTTGAACATGTCGCGAAACGTGTCCGCGGTCGCGACCAGGAGGTTCGACTTCTTCTCGATCACGCCGCCGATGTAGTACGGCAGGCCGCAGTTGGCGTAGGAGACGTAGGGCCCGCGCTCCACCATGAGGATCTCGGCGTCCTCGTCCAGCCTACGCAGGCGCGCCGCGCACGAGGCTCCGCCGGCGACTCCGCCAACGATGATGACTTTCATTCCGCCGCCTTTCTGAGGGTCATCTTCGGTCACGATGCATAGGTCAAGCCGACGTCGAGGCACGCGGGGCGACCGGATGGCGCTCACTCCCCCCAGCTCCGGGTCCTACTCCATCGCCGGCCTGTTCTCCGGTTCAGGGCCGGGAACGTTGCGCAGGGGGCGGCGCCGGGGGGTCTCGCCGGCGGGCGCCGCGATCGCAGGGTCATCCTGCCGCGGCCCGCCATGCCACCGGTGCCGGGGATTGGCCACGCGAGGGTGACTTCAGCGCGACCGCTCAGCTGTCGCGATGGGGCGGCCGGAGGCCGCCCCATCGCGACGTGAGAGTCCAGCCTGTGCGTCTACTCCGCCGCGATAGCCTCCGCGCCGTAGCTTACGAGGTCTTCCGGGTGCAGCCACTCGTCGACGAGGACCGTGCCGCCGGCGTCGAGGATGGCCTCGCGCAGCGGGATCGCCCAGCGGTGCTCGAGCAGCGCGATCGCGGCCGTCGTTCCCGGCGGGATCTCCTCCGCGAGCACCCACACTTGCTCGGGGTCGTACAGCCGGCCGTCGGCCATCGCCTCGGCGCCGAGTTCGGCGCCGACTACCATGCCTTCTTCGCCGGCGGCGCCGAGGCCCACCAGGGCGCCGGCGACGGCGCCGTACTTCTCGAGTTCGGGCACGTCGGCGACCTCGATCTGCGTGACGTTGCCGTCATCGTCCTTGGCGACGAGGAGCACGTCGACCAGGCGCACGATGTCGTGCTCCTTCAGGCGCTGCAGCTCTTTGAGAGCGGCGCCGGTGAAGTTCGGTTCAATGAAGCCGATGGTCAAGAGTTGTACCGGACCAAGTGCCATGGTTCCTCCTAGGAATCGGTCGCGTCCGGACCGCTCACATCGTGGACAGGATCTTCGACTTCTGCATGTCGAACTCGGCCTGCGTGAGCACGCCCTGGTCGAGCAGCGACTTGAGCTGCGTCAGCTTTGCCATGGGGTCCTCGTCGGCGGCTGGAGCAGCCGGCTCCGGGGCCGCCTGTGCCTGCTGGTTCTGCAGGTCGGAAATCTGCTGGTCCTGGGCGGCGTTCTGGTCTCGGCCTCCTTGAACCCTCTTGCCGACGGCGTAGGCGCCCCCGCCGACGATGGCAGCGCGCAAAAGGAATGGCATTCTCTCCTCCTCGGTCCGTTTCTCGAGGCGTGCCGCCGACTCCGGGCAGCCCGCCCGCCAGGTGCCTGATACCCTCGCGCTACCTCTCGTAACCGCGGGCCTTGAGCGCTGGTGACCGACGGGCAATGCGGAAGTCCGGCAGCGGCGGCGCCGGAGCGTGCGCACAACGTAGGGCCGCTCGCGCGCTTCGTGTAGCATCGGCTGCGGGACCCACGTGCGGCGAGTGAAAGAGGCACCCGGTGGAAGACGAGAGCGCCAGCCAGACCGCCGATTTCGCAGCGCTGTACGACGCCATCTACGCGTCCCGCGACGACGCCGGCTTCTGGCTGTCGGTCGCCGCGGGAGCCGGCGGGCCGCTCCTCGAGCTGGGCTGCGGTACGGGGCGCGTGCTGGTCCCGCTGGCGCGCGCCGGCCGCGACGTGAGCGGGCTCGACGTGTCCTTCGCGATGCTTGCGCGCTGCCGCGCCAAGCTCGACCGCGAGCCGCCGAAGGTGCGCGAGCGAGTGGAGCTGGTCGAAGCGGACATGACGTCGTTCGACCTCGGCCGCCGCTTCGCGGCGATCACCTGCCCGTTCGGCGGCTTCCAGCAGTTGCGCACCGTCGAGCAGCAGCTGGCGTGCCTCGACCGTTGTCGCTCCCACCTATTGCCCGGCGGCACGCTCGTGCTCGACCTGCCCAACCCCGACCCGGCGCCGGCTGCCTTCGCCCGCGACGACCCGGCCGGCGGCGCGGCGGCCGGCGGCGAGGCGACCGCGGTGACGGTCGACTGGTCCGGCGGCCGGCGGATCCGCTGGTGGGTCACGGTGACCGGGTACGAGCGTGCGCAGCAGTGGAACGAGTGCGCGCTGACCTTCGAGGTCATCGAGCCTGGCGGTGCGACGCAGCGGTTCACCGAGACCATCTCGCTGCGCTACATCTTCCGCTACGAGCTTGAGCATCTGCTCGTCCGCGCCGGGTTTCGCGTCGTCGCGCTGTACGGCGACTACGACCGCGCTGCCTTCGCGGACGGATCACCGGCGATGATCGCCGTGGCCGCACCGGCGGAGCGCTGAGGGGTGAGCACGGCGACCAGTGGTGAACTTACCCACGGCGTGACGCCGCAGTGGCGGCCGGGACGGCCCCGGCTGCGGCTTCGTCGGCTGCTGCTCCAGTGGGTGACCAGCGCCCTCGCCCTGTACGTCGCGGCGCTGCTGGTGCCCGGCGTCAAGGTCGAGGCCGTCTACGGCGCGCTCCTCGCGGCGGCGCTGATCGCGGTGCTCAACGCCATCCTGCCGCCGCTCGTCGCGGCGCTGCGCCTCCCCTACATGCTCGCCGCAGGGTTCCTGATCGTCCTTCTGCTCGACGCCTGGATCGTCAAGGTCGCCGCCGACATGTCGGACCACACGTTCACCATCCCCTCGTACTGGCAGGCGCTGCTCGTCTCGCTCGTGGCGGCCGCCGTCACCGTCGCGCTCGAGGTGGTGCTCGGCACCAACGACGACGACGTCTACGGGCTGCGCGTCACGCAGCGCGTCGCCAAGCGTTCCCACGAGCGCGAGGTCACCGACGTGCCGGGGATCATCTACCTCGAGATCGACGGCCTCGCGCGCCCCGTGCTGCAGCGCGCCATGCGCGACGGGCACGCGCCCGAGATGGCGCGCTGGGTCACGGACGGCTCGCACCGCCTGGACGAGTGGGAGACCGACCTCTCCTCGCAGACCGGCGCCTCGCAGGCCGGGCTGCTGATGGGCTCCAACGACGACATCCCGGCCTTCCGCTGGGTCGAGAAGGAGTCAGGCCGCGTGATGACCTGCTCCGCGCCGCCGGATTGCGCCCTCATCGAGGAGCGGCACTCGAGCGGCCGGGGCCTGCTCGCGGACGGTGGCGCCAGCCGCAGCAACCTCCTCTCCGGTGAGGCCGACCACGTCATCCTCACGGTGAGCCGCATCGAGGCGGAGAAGCAGGCGAATCCGGGGTATCGGGCCTACCTCGCCGACGGCTACAACATCACGCGCACGCTGGTGCTGTTCCTCTATGAGCTGGTCATCGAGTGGACGGCGGCGGCCAAGGCGGCCCGCCGCGACGTGCGCCCCCGGGGCCACCGCCCGCTCAAGTACAGCCTGGTGCGCGCCGGCCTGGCCGTGTTCGTGCGCGACCTCACGGTGTTCAGCGTCATCAGCGACATGATGAAGGGCGTGCCGGCGGTGTACGCGTGCTTCGCCGGCTACGACGAGGTCGCCCACCACTCCGGGCTGGAGCGCTCGGACACGATGGAGGTCCTGCGCAAGATCGACCAGCAGTTCGGGCGCATCGCCAGGGCGCGCGAGTATGCCGCGCGCCCCTACGAGATCGTCGTGCTCTCGGACCACGGCCAGACCCAGGGCGCCACGTTCCTGCAGCGCAACGGCTACGGCCTCGAGGATCTCGTGGAGCGCAGCCTCACGGGCGGCTCGGTGGCCCCGCTCAAGGGCGGCGACGAGAACGACACCGCCGTCGGCAAGGCGGTGCGCGAGGCCACCGGACGCAAGGAGAAGGCGGACCCCAAGAGCGAGGTGGGTGAGCGCTCCGTCGTCGTGATGGGCTCCGGCAACCTGGGGCTCATCTACCTGATGGAGGAGCCGCGGCGGCTGACGCTCGAGGAGATCGAGGAGCGCCACCCCGACCTGCTGCCGGCGCTGCGCGCGCACCCGCACGTCGGCTGGCTGCTGGTCCGCTCGGCCGAGCACGGCGCCGTGGCGCTCGGCGCCCGCGGCGCCAACTACCTCACCGAGGGCCGCGTCGAGGGCGAGGACCCGCTGGCGCCGTTCTCGGCCACGGCCGCCCGCCACCTGCTGCGCAGCGACGGCTTCGCGCACGTCGCCGACATCATGGTCAACAGCTTCTACGACGAGCAGATCGACGAGGGCTGCGCCTTCGAGGAGCTGATCTCGTTCCACGGGGGGATGGGCGGGCCGCAGACCCGGCCGTTCCTGCTGCATCCGGCCCGCCTGCCGGTCCCTGCCGAGCCGATCGTGGGCGCCGAGGCGGCGCACGACGTGCTCGCCGGATGGCGGCGGGCGCTGCAGGGCGCCGCCGGCTCGCGCGGCGCCTAGCCGGCCGGCGGCTGCGCCCCCGGCAGCACCTCGAACCCCTCTCCGGGCTCGAGCACGCGCACCTCGACCCGCGGGGCGAGGCGCGCCGCGTGGCCGGCGAAGACGCGCGGGGGCATGGTCCGCCGCCCGCGCCACACCTCGGCGAGCCCGGGCGGGTAGTAAGCGCCCCAGTGGATGGGCACGGCGATGCGCGGCGCGAGCATCGCGAGCGCCTGCGCCGCGCGCAGCGGGTCGAGGTGGTCCTCCGGCAGCCGCGGCCCCCATCCGTCGATGGGCAGGCAGGCGACGTCGAGCCCCGGCTCGAGGTCCTTCATGCCGGGGAAGAGGCCGGTGTCGCCGGCGACGTAGATCGACCGCCGTCCGCGGATCACGTACCCCAGGGCCTCGCCCTTGCCGCCGGTCGAGTGGCGGCGGCCGGAGTGGTCCGCCTTGGTCGCCGCGACGACGAGCGGCCCCACGGCGGTCTCGTCGCCGCGCGTCACGCCCAGGACCCGCCGGAAGCCGCGCTCGCGCAGGTACGCGACGCCGTGCGCGGGGACCAGGATCACCGGGTCGCCCCTCAGCAGACGCAGCGAGGCGGCGTCGAGGTGGTCGGGATGCAGGTGCGTGATGAGCACGGCGTCGAGGTCGCGCGTCGCCTCGGCGCCGGGCAGCGGGCCGCGGCGCAGCAGCGGCCCGATCCAGCGGCGCAGCACCGGGTCGGTCAGCAGGCGCACGCCGTCCATCTCGACGAGCACGGTGCCGTGGCCGACGTAGGTGAGCCGCGGCGCGCCCGCGGCGCCGGGGATCGGCTCGATCACCGGTCTCAGCGCGTCAGCGCCGCCGTGCCGGCTCCGGCGCCGAGTCCGCGCCGCGCCGCCAGCTTCCGCAAGCGGTGCTCCACCAGATGCCCGACCAGGGAGCTCACGCCGGCGCCGATGGAGCACCCGACGTGGCCGCCGAGCATCGCTCCGATGGCGCCGCCGGCTGCGCCGCCGATCGTGGCTCCGATGACCCTGCGTTCCTTGTCTGCCTTGTCTGCCATGCCAGTAATCCCCCTCGTCGGTTCTACCGTCGGATCGGAGAAGCGCTCATGCGGCCGGCGCCGGCGGCGCTGCGCCGGGCGGGCCGCCGGCCTCCGTCTTCGTCTGCCGCGCCGCCATGCGCTGCTGAAGCGGCGGCATGGCGATCATGACCGTCGCCACCGCCAGCACGATCAGGGCGATGAGGTCCGGCCGGGCGTCCAGCATGAAGGTCGTGAGCAGGACGACCATCAGCGGCGTGCGGAACAAAGCGTACACCGCGCCGCTCATGACTCCGGCGACGAGGATCGCGATCGGCATGCTCGGAAAGACGATGCCGATCGCCAGGGCCACGCTCACCGAGGCGAAGATCACGGGGAACGTCGGCCCTCCGAGGAAGCCGCTCTTGAAGCCCACCGACATCAGCGCCAGCTTGCCCAGCGCCATCGCGAGCAGGAGGGCGATGCCGTAGCCGGCCGCGCCCTTGATGACCGTCTGCACCTGCGTCTCGCCCGAGAACATGACGACCGGCGCGAACACGCCGACGACGCTGAAGATCGCGCCGGCGATGAGCGCGCGCGTCACGACGCGCTCCTTGAAGCGTTCGAAGAACGCCGCCGAGACCTTCATGAAGGCTGCCGTGAGGATGGCGAGCGCGAGGCCGAGCAGCGCGAGCGGGACCACGAGGACCGCGTCGACCACGCGGAAGCTCTGCACCGGCGGCAGGTGCAGGAAGTTGGCGAACCCGGCCTCGTGTAGCAGCAGGAAGACGCCGTAGCCGACGCCGCCGCCGATCAAGGCGGCCGGGAGGGTGGAGAGGCCCTGCTCTCTGGTCCCGGCGATCTCCGTGCCCAGCACGGCGGTGAACACCGGGTTCTCGAGGAGCCCGTTGTAGCCCGAGGCGACGCTGGCGAAGATGAGCTTGGGGCGGCGGTCGGCCGGGATCCTGAACAGGTCGCAGTACATCGCCGCTACCTTGCTGGCGATGTTGCCGATGGCGCCTTCGGGGCCGAGCACGGCGCCGGAGAACAGCGAGGCGAGCGACGTGGCGACGGTGGCCGGCAGGTCCTTCCACTTCAGCGCCATGACGTCGC
>Ga0118677_10008297_pt1 | contig 16701 bp, 12 predicted proteins | sample AliMusrvi5mmetaG_FD_86154 | JGI IMG/M metagenome (GOLD analysis project Ga0118677, IMG submission 86154) | reverse complement strand
ATTCAATGGGGTCTCAAATTACGTCACGGTGCCGGGGAGCGTCGATTTTTTGAATCCATCCGGCTGGACCTGGGAGTGCTGGCTGAAAAGCGATGGGGCGGGCGATTCGACCATCCTCAGCCAGGTCGACCCCTATACATATTTTGCCGGCGGGTTAATGGTTGACCTCACGAGCGGCGCAATCCGGATCACCGCCTTTGAAGCGGCGAGCTATCAACGCTTCCAGGGGGGAATCGGCGTCAACGACAATACCTGGCATCATGTCGCAGCAACGTATGACGGCTCAATTGTCTCCTTATGGGTCGATGGCGTTGCTGACGGGTCCGTCGCCGCCGCCGTTATCGCCCGTGCGGACGTCCCCCTCTCGTTTGCCTGCCGAGCGATAACAGTAGATTCATTTTGGACGGGGACGCTCGACGAGATTCGCATTTCCAGCATCGCCCGCTATACCGCATCATTTACACCGGTGCACTGTCTGGGCAGTGATAGCCAGACCGTCGCGTATTGGCGGTTGGATGATGGCACCGGTACCACTGCGATCGATGCGAGCGGCAATGGCCACGATGGCACCTTGACCGGCTCGCCAGTGCCGAGCTGGATCACCCCGGGAGTTTGCCCATGATGAAAACAAAAGACTGGAGACAGAAGACAGGAGCCAGAATCTGGCGGGCCGGAATTTGTCTAATTTTGCTTGGGCGCTTTGCACTTGGGCACTGCGCGGCGCAAACCAATGCCGCGCCGGCAGCATGGACAACTGCGTTCACGGTCACTCCAACCCGGCCGATGTACGCCGCCGATCGCGCGGCTTACGCGCGGGCCGGTGGCGCCACGAATGCGAGCGACGCGGCGATCTACGCCTGGCAGCATTTCAAGATCGTCAGTAATGGGGTGACATACATCCAGACCGGTTGGCGCTACGCACCGACTAACAATCCCGACTTCGCCCAGTTCTGGTGGCTGGCGTCGATGGGTGACCGGTATGGGTTCACGTTGCCCGTTTCGCCCGACGTTGCCGCCAGCAAGATTATCAACAGCGCGATTAGCGCGCTCGATGCGACTAATCTGGTCACCGCCGGCTTCATTCAACTCGACAGTTCATCCGCCAGCTACATTTTTACCGCCCGCACGCTGCACGCGCTGGCCGCGGGTCAGGGTGAAGCCGACTGGTCACACGTCCCCCTGGAGTTTGTGCCGGCACGCACGCCTATTTACGAGCCCTTCCCGTAAACCAACAACCCAACCCAAAGGAGTCACACCATGCAAGCAACCGCAACCCCAGCCCCAGCCGTAACCCGGACTATCGCCAAAGGCGCCGGCCCGTTCGTCACTGAGGTTTTCACTGACGCGACCGGTAAAGTCGTCCGCGTGAACGCCTACACTGTGGATCAACTCAACACGATCAAGACGAGCCTGGAAGCGAAACAGGCGACCGATCTGAAAGCCGTCGTTGATATGCTCGCCCTCTTGGCCTGATCCGCCTCACCGGTGCCCTGCGCGGTTTCCAACCCCGCGCAGGGCCACCCGAAACCACCTTCCAAAGCCCTTCGAACCCTCCTCAAACCCGCGTTCGCGCTACAAAATTGCTCAAACCATTGTGAAAAGTGCTCAAAGCGAACGTGAAGCTACACCTTACGTCACCGCCAACCGACTGTATGGCTGCCATGGTCACCTGCATCAGGGCTTCGATCATGACGCACTGGCTGACCTACTCCATCACCGCAACCGCTGGCTACTCTGCTATGACGACTGTGATCAGGTGCGATCGATGTACGATGGCTTCACGATCGTTCCTTTGACGTGGAAATACGGCATGAGTTCCGACAAGAATAGCCGGGAGCTGCTGATTCTGAGCCACGACATGTCAGTTGGGTCATAATGCTCGGAGGCCCCTAGGGCCACCAAGCTGACTTCTATTAGCTTCCGGCAATTTGACAGAAGCTTGCGGATCAGCAGGGATCCGACCACAGCGTCGAGAATAATCAGCCACTATGAAGATCTGTGACATCTGCGGCAAAACCACCGACCGCCTTGAGTTAGGGCCACCGGAGCAGCCACGCATCGAGATGTGCGGCAATTGCTCCCACGATCTACTTGCCCGCTTTGGGGCCGCTGAGAAGCAGTTGAGTGCGATGAGAACTAAGCTGCGACTGGACGCCATCGCTAACTGGCAAGCTGAGCGGAAGCCTGCGGGCTGAGCGGCTGATTGCCGACCAAGCCGCCATTACTCGGCCAACCTCTCCCTACTTGATACCGAGTGCCGCTTGCAACTTCGCCAACCCCGCCTGTGACACGACATAGTGCACGTGATCGTCACCAGCGGTACCGAGTGCCACCGGGTTGCCGAAGAGGTCAAAGCACTGCACCCCCATCTTCGGGAGGACATACGGGCTGTGTGAGACGGCAGTGGTGATCGCTGCGACGGCACACTCCGGGCCGCTGAATAAAGTGGCGAAGACACCGTCGGCAAGCGTCACATGCTTGACGAAGGCGGTATCTTCCAGATACCACGCACAGGCACTGTGAGCGGCCGCAGAGGGATGGAGGTAGCCATCGGCAGTGATGAGGGTACTCCAGTCCATCGCCCCGCCGAAGGTGCTGTGCCCGTGCATCGTATACAGAAATTCATGTTTTTCACCAGTGGCTCGGTGGCTGATGACATAGCGGGCGAGGCGGTCGGCGATCCGCCAGTTGTCATCGGTGTTCGCATACGGCAGGGTATAGTGGTAGAAGCCGTTGGAGGGATCGCCTGACAGCGGTGCCCCCTCGCTCATCCACACGGGCTTGGGCACAGGTTGGTATCTTTCCAGGATCGGCTTCAATGCCGCTTGGTGCGCCTTCTCCACCGCATCCCCCGGCATTCCCGTCATAGCATTCTCGTAATGGTGGTAGGAGATGGCGTCACAGGCATCCAACCCACCACCCTCCATCACCTCACGCGTCCACTTCGTTCCATTCTCGTCGCCGTAGGTATTGAAGCCGAGGATGGTTACTTTTGGCAGCACCTCGTGGGCGGCAGCGTAGGCGGTCTTCTGCAACCGGGCATAGTCGGTGGCCGGGGTAGTACTGGGGACAAAGTGGTCACGCCAGTCAGTGCCATGCTTTTCGTCAAACTTCAGGCTCCAGAACGAACTCCCCCACGGCTCATTCCAGATTTCATAGGCGTCGATCAGGTTGCGGTGGTGGGTCACAATAGTGCGGACAGCGTTGGCCCAATCGTCCATATTCAGTGGCTCAAGATAGCGGTTGAAGTAATCAGTGCAAGGCTTGCCCAAATTGCTGGCCCAGCCGGGACTGGTCGAGAGCAGCCCGAGAATCTTGAGGTGGTGGTCGCGGTACCGCTGCAAGTCCGCATCACGGAACTGCCAATTGCCCTTGGCTGGCTCAAGGTAGGACCAACCGATATACTCGGTGCCGGCGTCGTGCAGGCGGACCCAATTGCAACCCACGGCCTTGGCCATTGTCAAGTGACGGGTTGTGGACAGGGTATGCGTCCCAAAGAACGAATCCGGCGCATCCTTGCCCCAGTAACGCGGGCGGTGGAGGCGGTAGAACACAACCTCGTTGGTGGTGCTGAGAGTTTTCCCAGCGGTGTCTTCCACCCAAGCTTCGAGGCGGTAGGGTCCCAGTGGATGAGACTGGAACGGCTCGTATGTCAGCGTACCGGAGGTGAGAAAGTCGTCGCCGAGCTTGACCGGCGATAGTACCTTCTGGTCTCCATACATCGTCACCAGTCGAGTCTTGAGTAGCGCACCGGGGGACTTGCCCGCGAGGCAGTAGTTGATCTTTGGAGGCTCGTCCGCAAATTGCACCCGGGCGCTAGAGGTGTCGGTGCCGGACAGTGCCAGGGAGACTTCGAGCGGCTTTTGGGGCGCGTAGGCAGTGGCCCTGGTCGCGTGTTCAACTTGCAGGCCGTCGAGCCACAACGTTCCCTTGCCTTCAATGCGTAGACTGTGGCTCGGTGAGAGCAGGATTGGCTGGAAGGTCAGTTCCACGCGCTGCCAGTCCGCCGTTTGAGCCTTCAGCGGCTGTTGCGCACACATTTGATCCTTGCCGCCGGTCACGATCAGTTTGCCGTCCCAGTTACCCCGCACGGACAAGCTGACCACGTGCGGTTCAAAGCTCCAAGGCACCGCAAAGGGGGCACTGTAGATGCGGATTCCGCTCAGAGCGTTGATGCGCAAGGCTGGGCAACCGCTCGGGCCGAGCACGTTGGTATCGCTGTTCACCTGCACCTGATCGCCGTCGGAAAAGTCGCGGTCGATGGACCAGCCGCTTTGCAGTCCCATGGGAAACCGTGAAATATTGATCAGATTGCCCTGGCCGGCATCGGGGTACCTAGTTTTGATCTCGGCAATCAGATCCGCATCCGTAAGCTTCACCAGCTTGAGCTTCTGCAGGTCGAGGACGCCGTTGCCCGACAGGTAGAAGAACAAGCCGAGGCTTTGGGATTGCGGCGCGACACGGAAATCATACGAAAAGTTGCGCCATTGTCCATCGATGGCTGGGTTGACGGACCAGACAGTCGTATAAGGGGCGCCAGCAAAGCGGACGCCGAGGCTGCCGCCGGTGAGGCTCCGGGCGGTCAGCACGAGGCGGTAGTAGCCGTTTCCCTTCTCGATGCCCGGTAGGTCGTGCGTGAACTGCAGTCCGTCGCCCGACGTCTGCGTGATGCGCAGAAAGCTTCGACCCGCCTCGGTCAGCGATTTATACTCAGCCACCACATTCTTCTTCCAGCCGGTGTTGTCCCACCAACCCTCCGGCAACGCACCTGTGATGCGATTGCTGTTGGCGGCGTTAATATCTGCGAAGGCTTTGCCGGGGAGGCTAAAGTCGGTGTCAATCAACACTTGTGGCGTGGCCTGTGCCGACGCCGTGATCAGCAGGAGGGACAGTATCGGAAGCAGGAATTGTGTCATCGGTAGTCTCGACCCCAGTCTTCGGTGATCATTGGGACTTCCTTGGCTCAACACATAGATAGATGTTTCCACGGGCGACGACAGACAGGCGTCAACGGGAAGAATCATGCGAGCAGAATACGCCGTCGACCACCACCTGGCAAGGCCGCCGGAACAATCACACCCATGTGGTCTTTGGCGGCTGGAAGTTTATGTCAAATTGCCAGAAGCTTCCACACACAGTTATGCCGCCGCCCCCACGTGGAACCGTGGAATTGGTGGAATCGGATTCCACGCTTTCCACTCTTCCACATAGCTCCCACTCAGGTGCCCATAGGTTGCCTAGGATATTGCGTTGGCGTCATTGAATAATTAGCCACTATGAAAATCCATAAAATCAGCAAGTCAACCCGAACCGCCAACTCACTCAAACTCGACCTCGACGCTTTCACATCTGAATTACGCAGCTTGTCCGACCGCCACGGCATCAAACTGCTTTCAATTGGAGCATTCAGCTCTGTAGATGCAACAGGGCCGGCATACATTGCAATTTGGACAGCCGACCCATCCGACAAGTAATCGTCAAGTCGACGACCCTAGAGATCACTATCGGGGGATGTGCTGATCTTGATGAGCTTTTTCTTAATCTCTTCAGTCAAACCTCCCCGGGTGGCTGGTTCTTTTCCAAAAAACAAACCAACTCGCTGCACCGCTCCAGTAAATGTACCACTACACACTTCCTTCATCAGCGGTTTCCCGTCTGGATCCTGAAGCTGGCTTATACTTGGTGTGACCCAAAAGGCGGGAGAACTAGACTCATAAGCTCGACAGGCCAAAAACTCACTGTCGCATAAATCTATATCACGCAAAGCGGGTGGACCGGTTATAAATTTTTGATGCCACGCCTGCAGCGGCATGGTCAAAATCTTATCGCCATCTGTTAAAACCAGTACGCCGAATATCGTGGCATCGGAAGGCGTAGGGAAATATAAGCCACCGATATTCATAGGAATTTCAAACCACTTATGGAATTGTTTCGCCGTAATCGTTCCTTCGCATACAACCTTGCCTTTTTGATCAAACCGGACACAGGAATATTTGAATGGCTTCTCAACTTTCACTTCCCCGGCGGTGGCCTGCGGCTTCCACACCGCCGTCGGACGACCGCCAAAGGTTTTGCCCCAGCCGGTGGTTTCCGCCAAGTAATAGACCGTCGCTTGGGAATCATCGGAGAACAGACCAGACGATCCACCAGGAAGACTTGGGGCATTTCCTTTGAAATAGACTCCTGTTAGATTGGTGCGGCGGAACGCCGCTTCCTCAATGTTGGTAACGCTGGCGGGGATTATGACGCTCGTCAAGCTGAGACAACCCAGAACTCTATGAGTTTCTCGAAGCCGAAGGCTACGAGTATGCCATCCGTCTGCCAGCCAATGAGGTGTTGCATCGAGCAATCGAGCCGTTGTTGACTCGGCCAGTGGGACGACCCTCCAACAGACCCGTGGTCTTGTATGCGGACTTTTTGTATCAGGCACAAAGTTGGAATCGGGCTCGTCGTGTGGTGGCGAAGGTGGAGTGGCACAAGGGCGAGTTGTTACCACGCATTGGCTTCATCATCACCAACCTGACTCGGCCAGCGAAACAGGTGGTGCGGTTCTATAACCAGCGTGGCACAGCGGAGCAGTGGATCAAAGAAGGCAAGAACGCCGTCAACTGGACCCGCTTGTCCTGTCATGACTTTGCCGACAACCAAGTGCGCTTGCAGCTATTTGTGTTGGCGTACAATCTGGGCAACTTTCTGCGGCAGGCCGTGCTGCCCAGAGCGGTACGGCACTGGTCGCTGACGACGTTGAAGGAGAAATTGATCAAGATCGGGGCGAAGGTGGTGCGCCATGCGCGGCAGGTGATCTTCCAGATGGCGGAAGTGGCGGTGCCCCGTGAGTTATTCCGAGCGATTCTGGAGCGGATTGGGCGGCTGCGATTGCCCGCACCAGTATCGGGCTGATGTGCGCAGGCGGATAGCGAGACAGCGTGCGGGATGAGGGAAGGATTGTGCCGATGATTGGTCAAAATTCACTACAGAGTCTGTTGGCGGGCAGAAAATGTGATCCGAATCAATAAATTGGGTCGTGGGACGGAAGAATTAAACTTGTGAACAACCTCATGGAGGATAAAATGACAGCAAATGAACCTCAACAGCCAGCGATGGTCGCGAGCGTAAGTCATATGGGAAATGTCGGCCAACGTCTCTGCCGGTACTTGGAAACCGCGCTCCGGGATGCTGCCCGTGCCGGACAGATTGAGCGCCAGGATTTCCAGGTGATGGCGCGCGAATTATACCGGTGTATCATCGGCGCGCTCGTCGAAGTGAAGATAGAAAACAATTTGGAAGTTATTCACCAGTTGAAGCCGGCTATTTGGCGAGTCATTGGTGCCAATCAGAAAGGTTCGAGGTAAGACGTCATGTGGATTGTCCGTCTCGCTCTTCGCCGGCCGTATACGTTCGTGGTGGCTTCGTTGCTGTTGTTGCTGCTAACGCCGTTTATTCTGTTGCGGACGCCAACGGATATTTTCCCATCAATTAACATCCCGGTCATCAGCGTCATGTGGATGTACACCGGACTGAGCGCGCAGGAAATGGAACAGCGGCTCGTGTCCAACTGCGAGCGTCCGTTGACCACCACCGTCAACGACATTGAGCACATCGAGTCTACCGCTTACAATGGCGTCAGCGTCACCAAAGTCTTCCTGCAACCCGGCGCGTCCGTGGATGCCGGCGTGGCCCAGATCACGGCGATCAGCCAAACCTTGCTGCGCTCGATGCCTCCGGGCACGACCCCGCCACTGATCATTCGCTACAACGCCTCCACCGTGCCGATTCTCCAATACGGCATCAGCAGTAAAAACTTATCCGAACAGGCAATCTTCGACATCGCAGCGAACCAAATCCGGATCGGCTTGGTCAGCGTGCCGGGTGTTTCGACTCCCTGGCCCTACGGCGGTAAAATGCGGCTTGTCGCTGTGGACCTTGACCTGACGGCCTTGAAGGCCCAGAACCTTACACCGAATGACGTCATTACGGCCATCAACGCGCAGAATTTGGCTTATCCCAGCGGCACGGCGAAAATCGGTCCCACCGAATACGACATTGAGTTGAACACCAGTCCCCGGTTGCTCACCGAGCTGAGCGACCTGCCGATTAAGAGCGTCAATGGCGCTGTGATTCGCGTTCGCGATGTCGCCCAAGTCCGCGATGGCTATTCGCCGCAGCAGAACATCGTTCGGCAAGACGGCATCCGCAGCGCGCTTATCAGCATCTACAAAACCGGTTCCGCTTCCACACTTCAGGTCGCCAGCGGCGCCAAAGCGGCCATGGTTCGCGTTCTGAAAACTGTCACCGATCCGGTAGAAGTGAAAGAGTTCGCCGATCAATCTCTGTTCGTGCGCGCGGCAATTCGTGACGTCGTCCGCGAAGGCATCATTGCTGCGGCACTGACCGCCGTGATGATTCTGTTATTCCTCGGTTCATGGCGCAGCACACTAATCATCGCGCTTTCGATTCCGTTGTCGGTGCTGACATCGCTGGCGATTCTCAGCGCACTTGGCGAAACAATCAACTTGATGACGCTCGGCGGATTGGCGCTGGCGGTCGGTATCCTCGTGGACGACGCGACTGTCGAGTTGGAAAATGTGCACCGGCAAATGGGCTTAGGGAAGCCAACCATTCAAGCGATTCTCGACGGCGCGCAAGAAATCGCGTTGCCGGCATTTGTCTCGACGCTCTGCATTTGCATTGTGTTTGTGCCGATGTTTTTCCTCACCGGCACGGCCCGGTATTTGTTCGTGCCGCTGGCTGAGGCTGTAGTGTTTGCAATGTTGGCCAGTTACGCGTTGTCGCGGACGCTGGTACCGACGTTGGTGATGTGGTTTTACCGGGGCGTCGAATATCACGAGATGGTTAACGCCGAGAAAGTTCGGCCGCTGTTCCGGCCGTTGGCCCGGTTGCAAAACGGGTTTGAACACTGGTTCGGCTGCTTGCGACAGAGCTACCGGGAACTACTCAGCGTCGTGCTGCACCACCGGCTCCTGTTTGCCATTGTGTTCCTTGGATTCTGTGGCGCTACCTGCCTGTTGATTCCGCAACTTGGTCAGGATTTCTTTCCGGCGGTGGATGCTGGCCAGATGCGGTTGCATGTGCGGGCGCGCAGCGGCTTGCGGATTGAGGAGACGGCCAAACTGGTGGATCAGATCGAAGCGGCAATCCGTCACGAAATTCCAGCCGAAGAGATTCACGGAATGCTCGACAACATCGGCCTGCCGAACTCCAGCATCAATCTCAGCTACAGCGACAGCGGTGTGACAGGACCGAACGATGCCGATATCCTGGTCTCGCTGCACGAAGGGCACCGTCCGACGGCCGAGTACGTGCGCCGGTTGCGGCTCCGGCTCAACCGCGAGTTTCCCGGAACGATCTTTTATTTCCTGCCGGCGGACATTGTCAGTCAGACGATCAACTTCGGTTTGCCGGCACCGTTTGATATTCAGATCGTCGGTCGCAATCAGACGGCGATTCGCGCCGTCGCTGCCAAGCTGGCCGAGAAAGTCCGGCGAATTCCCGGTGCCGTGGATGTGCGAATCCATCAGCCGTCCGACCGGCCGAAGATCAGATTTGATGTGGACCGGATCAAGGCGGCGGAGATGGGGTTGACCGAGCAGAACGTAGCCGGCTCGGTTTTGTTGAGTCTGAGCGGCAGCGGCCAAGTCCAGCCGGCGTACTGGATTGATCCGCGCATTGGCATCCAATATCTGATCAACGTTCGCGCTCCTGAGTACCGGATGGATTCGTTGGAAGCACTCCAAGCCATTCCGATTACTGCCAGCCGGCCTGGCGAAGGCAATGCGCAGTTGCTGGCGAATCTTGCCACGCTGTCGCGGCAGACCGGCCCGGCAATCGTCTCGCATTACAACATCATGCCGGTCATTGATTTGTTCGGTGGCGTCAGCGGCCGCGATCTCGGCGGTGTGTTGAACGACTTGAAACCGCTCATCTCCCAAGCGGAAAAAGATTTACCGAAAGGGTGTTTCATTATGTTGCGCGGGCAAGCTGACACGATGCGCTCTAGTTTTATCGGACTGACAGTCGGGTTCGTGATGGCGGTGGCACTCATTTATTTGTTGCTCGTCGTTAATTTTCAGAGCTGGCTGGATCCGTTCATCATCATCACCGCGTTGCCGGGCGCGTTGGCCGGTGTGGTTTGGGCGTTACACCTGACAGTCACGACGGCGAGCGTGCCGGCGTTGATGGGCACAATCATGAGTCTCGGCGTCGCGACCGCCAACTCGGTACTCGTCGTCACATTTGCCCGGAACAATCTTCACAAAGGACTCGATCCGTTGAATGCCGCTTGGGAATCCGGCGTCGGTCGTCTCCGGCCGGTCGTGATGACAGCGTTGGCAATGATTATCGGCATGTTTCCGATGGCGATTGGCCTCGGCGAAGGTGGCGAACAAAATGCGCCGCTCGGCCGTGCCGTGATCGGCGGTTTGGTCATCGCGACGATTGCTACGCTGTTTTTTGTGCCGGTGGTTTTTAGTTTGTTACACCGGCACGCGGCGGTCAAGAGCACGGAGGATTTCGATGCCGCCATCGACAATGTCCATACCAAATGAGGTCGTTAAATTATGAGTACGCCTGAAAAAAAACATCCACCACTGGATCCGGCCGCGACGAGCGCACCGCATTCCACCGTCAAACTCAGTCACGTGACCGGCGTGGTCGGCGCGCTGGTTGTCGTCGGCTTGGTCGCCGGGCTGATTCCGCGCTGGCATCAACGGAATGTCTTGCGCGCTGAGACCACGGAGTTGGCCATCCCAACGGTTAATGTTACCACCCCGGCACCCAGTCAAGCTGCGCCGGGGCTGTTGTTGCCGGGCGAAATTAAACCGCTGATTGAAGCGACGATTTACGCTCGGGCCAGCGGTTACGTGAAACGCTGGCTGGTGGACATCGGTGCGCCGGTGAAGGAGGGCGAATTGTTGGCCGAGCTTGACACGCCCGAGTTGAACCAGCAGCTTGCGCAAACCAAAGCCGAACTGGCCGAAGCCGAAGCGGCGTTGACTCTGGCGAAAACCAGCGCTGAACGGTGGGCGGAACTGCTCAAAACGTCCAGCGTCAGTGCGCAGGAAGCTGCTGAAAAAGACGCCGATTACAAACTCAAAACCGCCACGGTCGAAGCCGCGCAAGCCAACCTGCACCGGCTCGAAGAACTTCAGTCATTTGCCCGCGTGACTGCGCCGTTTGCCGGGACGATTACCGCGCGCCGGATTGACGTTGGCGATCTGATTGCGGCCGGCAGCAACAAAGAACTTTTCCACCTCGTTCAAACCAGCACACTCCGGGTTTATGTCCATGTACCGCAGACAATCGCTCGGAGCATTGCGCCGGGACAAACTGCGGAAGTGACAATTCCCGAATTACCCGGTCGCGTGTTCCCGGCCAAAGTCGTCCGCACTTCCGGTGCGATGACGGCGGACTCGCGCACGTTGTTGACCGAACTCGAAGTGGACAACGCGAAGGCGGAACTACTTACCGGCAGTTACGCCCAAGTGCAATTCCTTGGCACAAAACTCGATGCTGCGCTGACGTTGCCGGCGACGACAGTGATTTTCCGCGCCGAAGGCACGCAGGTCGGCATTGTCAAAGCCGATGGTGCCGTCGAATTGCGCCTCATCAAAATCGGTCGCGATTTTGGGCCGATAGTTGAAATTCTCAGCGGCATTCAGCCCGCCGACCGAGTCATTCTTAACCCGTCTGACTCATTAGTCAACGGCGCCGTCGTGCGCGTCGCAAAGAACTAAGAGACAAAATGAAACGGCTTGTCGGCATTGCGATGACAGTTCTGGTTGGCTGCGCTGTCGGCCCTGATTACCGGCGGCCCGCGGCGACGACGAATGTCCCGCCGGCCTACGCCGGTTGGAAAATCGCCGAACCGCAAGCTGACCGGCCGAAAGGCAAGTGGTGGGAGATGTTCGGCGATCCGGATCTGAACCGGCTCGAAACCGAAGCTGCCGCTGCAAATCAAGAACTCAAAGTTGCCGTCGCTATATTCGATCAAGCTCGCGCCAGTGCCGACATTACGCGCGCCGGTTTGTTTCCGAATTTGAGCTTGGATCCCACTGCGACCCGGCAACGCAACTCGAACAACATGCCAGTGAATGGCGCGAATCAAGGAATTTCCTACAATACATTTACGATGCCGCTGACAGCTGGGTATGAAGTGGATTTGTGGGGCCGCGTCCGGCGCACTGTCGAATCCGCCCGCGCGCAAGTCCAGGCAAGCGCCGACGATCTTGAGTCAGTAAAGCTGGCAATTCAGGCGGAAGTCGCCACGGATTATTTTGCGTTGCGCGCCCTTGATGCGGAGCTTGTTCTGCTCCGGTCCAGTATCGATGTGTTCCGCAAATCGCTGGAGCTGACGCGCAATCGGCGCGCGGGCGGGGTGGCATCCGACCTCGATGTTGCCCAAGCCGAGACGGTTCTGAAAACCACCGAGGCCCAATTGCCAGCGACACAATTGCAGCGGGCGCGGTTTGAGCATGCGCTGGCGCTGCTAACCGGCCAACCGGCTTCGGTTTTCACGCTTCCGGAACAAGCATTTCAATCTGTGACGCCGGTTGTTCCGCCCGGCTTACCGGCAGAACTTCTCGAACGCCGACCCGACATCGCGGCCGCCGAACGGCGGATGGCTGCCGCTAACGCCCAAGTTGGTGTCTCCAAGGCAGCATTTTTCCCGACGCTCAAGTTTAATGGTTTGGCCGGACTTCAAAGCATGGATGCCGGTGTGTTGTTCAACTGGCCAAGCCGGATGTGGGCGGCTGGTCCGTCGCTGACATTGCCGATTTTTGAAGGTGGACAGCTCACCGCGGCGTTGCGTCAGTCCCGGAGCGCTTATGACCAGACGGTAGCGTTCTACCGGCAGACGGTACTGGCAGCGTTTGCTGATGTGGAAGACAATCTCGCCGCGCAGACGTTTCTAGCGGCCGAGCACGAGCAGCAAACCGCCGCACTTGCCGCGGCCCGCAAACAACTCGACATCGCCACGAACCGGTACCGATCCGGCTTGGTTACGTATCTGGAAGTGGCGACTGCGCAAAACATCGCACTTCAACAGGAGCGAATCGTGATCAGCCTACATGGCACGCGATTGGCAACTGCCGTGGCTCTTGTCAAATCGCTTGGCGGCGGTTGGTTGCGGTGATCCTGTACTAAGTAAAAAACTCATCTGGTATAAAATTGTTTAATCGTAGTTGTGTTTGCTAAAAAAAATCATGTCAACTAGTGCCAAATCACGCCAATCTGCGCCAAATTCTAGTCGGCCAAGTTGTGGGCCTAAACGATATTGATCAAGTCGGTATTGCAAAAAGTATAAGTTCGAGTCCTGGCGAGGCAGCCAAAACGGCTCACGTGTTAAAAAGTAAATCTGCAATTAACCTTGGCAACTCGCGAGGCGAGCCGCCAATTCTTTAAACCCTGTAATTTTACAGCCACGGCTTGGTAGAGATACTTCTGGAAGCCTGCGAACCTCGTACCAATCCTGCCATAATTCGGTGTGGTGCCGAACACAGACGAGTCTACCGGGGTATCCCTCAGCGGCTTGCCCCCGGCAAGTGCCGGCGAGTGGCGCAATATTGCACCACTCAGCGCTTCAGCAGCTCCCTCAAAAACTCCGCCGCCACAGCTTTTGGTGCTGTACCGGTGACGTGCAGCCGCTGAATTCGGCGCTTGTGCAACCACCGGCGGGTTGAAGCGGCACCGTCTGGAAATTGCAAGGCAACTCTGACAGCGACCGCTGATACCGGCTTGTTGGCTTCTAGCACCAGGCGGACGTTGGCCGAATACGAGGGACTGGCATCGCTTAAAACAAGCGTGCCGTCAGCGGCGGCCGCATTATGCTTGAGACAGTCTCGGTACGAGCGACGGTCGTGACCGCTGCACTGTGGTTGCCGAACTGCACACGGAATGCTGTAGCGGCGAGCCACAGCGATTGCGGCGCGCTCCGCTGTGGTTTTACCTGTGCTCAGTATCAACATGACTCGTGAAGCGTCCACCACATGGCAATCAAGGTCAAGGCCGTTACGGGTCAACGACAAGTGGCATTCGTGATTTAGATTATGCCATCGATGTTCCGGTTCCATTTCGCTGGCATGTGTGATTTCCTAGGAATACTGTACCTCAATGAGCGCAACATTGATCTCTAAGTCCAAATTCATCAATGGGCTCCAATGCTCAAAACTCCTCTGGACAGCCTACAACGACAAAGCGCTGATTCCAGAATTCGATGCGTCCACCCAAGCCATCTTTGATCAGGGTCATACCGTCGGTTCTCTTGCCAAGCAAATGTTCCCAGATGGAGTTGAGGTTGGCGATGGGGTGCGGGATCTCGACGAAACGATCCAACTGACCCAAGAGGCAATTAAACAGCGCAAGCCATTGTTCGAGTCGGCATTCTCAGCCAATGGTGGATACTGCCGTACCGATATTCTCCGTCCGGCCCCAAAAGACGCTTGGGATCTGATCGAGGTCAAAAGTACGACCAGCGCGAAGGACGTTCATTTGGATGACTTGGCGTTCCAATATTGGGTGTTGTTGAAGGCTGGCCTGAAAATCCGCAAGTGCTATTTGATGCATATCAATTCTGATTTCGTTCGGGATGGCAAGATTGACCCGCAGAAGTTTTTCACCTTGGAGGATTTGACCACTCAGGTGATGGATCCAGCGGAACTCGTCCAAGATAAACTCGACGACATGTTGAAGGTGATCCGGCAGCACAAGTCACCCGACATCAAGATCGGCCCGCACTGTAGTGATCCATACGCCTGCCCCTTACATGACCACTGTTGGAAATTCCTGCCATCCCACAGCGTTTTTGATTTGTACCGTGGCGGACAGAAAGGCTTCGAGTTGTTGGAACAGGGCGTGACATCGTTAGGAGACATTCCAGTCGAGTTTAAGCTCACGAACAAGCAAGGGCTTCAGAAGCAGGTGGCACGATCTGGCAAGCCGTACATCAACAAAAAGGCCATTGCCCAGTTTCTCGCCCAACTCGAATACCCGATCAATTACTTGGATTTTGAAACTTTCAATCCGGCGGTGCCATTATTCGACGGGGTGCATCCGTACCAGCAGGTACCATTTCAGTTTAGCCTGCACATTGTTCGCAAGCCAGGTGCCAAGGCGGAGCACATTGAGTTCCTGGCAGAGGGCCGACAGGATCCTCGATTGGCGTTTATGCTCAAACTGCGGGAGTCCGTTACGAGTACCGGCTCCATCGTGGCTTTCAACGTATCCTTCGAGTTTGGCCGTATCAAAGAGTGTTGTGAGGCGATGCCGAAGTTCGATAAGTGGTTCAAATCCGTCGAGAGTCGGATTGTCGATTTACTGGAACCGTTCCGATCATTCGATTACTACAATTCTGAACAGCACGGAAGCGCCTCAATGAAGGCGGTGTTACCGGCGTTGACCGGCAAGGGCTACGACGAGCTGGCGATTCAGGAAGGCGGGGCAGCATCTAATGAGTTCCTGCGAGTGACGTTTGGCGATGTTGATGAAAAGGAACGGCAGCAGGTTAGGCAACAACTTCTGGAATACTGCGGGCGGGATACCGAGGGCATGATCTGGATTATGGATGCGTTGGGGCGGATTGCATGACATCGCAGGCCACGGTCATGAACTTACACCGCCCAGTTCGTCAGCGAAAAGAACCCACCGCTCGTCAGGGTCAATTGGCGTATCCATCAGTTGATGATGAGCTTCGAGTGTGGATTGCCCGGCAAGAGCAAATATCTCTCGATAAAAGGGATCTTTAACTGAATACCAATCACGGGCTCCGTATTCTCCGTCCAGCAGTCGTATTGGGTATAGCGATCTGATGCGCTCGGATGGGATGGGATATAATTTAACTCCCAGTAGTAACATCGTTGCATAGCCCTCCACAGCTTCCTTGCTCCTCATTGGCGCTGCTTCGCTAATCAGTCGCGGGTTGGAAGCAACCAACAAACTCGACCATCACTTTGTCTGTATCCGTGCGTGGTGGGATGCGTTACTTGAGTTGAATCATAGCAGCGATTGGGAGTGGCCGACGATCAATTGGGATGACGCCAGTAAACGCAGTCTTGTATTGCGCACCCAATTGGTGAGAAATCTCGCCCGCTGTATCGGTCCACTGATGTCTTTGCCGAAAAAGGAACAAGTGCCGGATCTCTTTGGCGAAGCTTACTCTGTTCTTGCCGACAGTTGTTTCGATGCCATCCTTCGTGGCGACGAAGCTATGTTTGCCGATATTTTCCCATCGTTTTTCACAACAGCTATTGCGGCACACCAAAAAGTCCGTGGGACGTTAGGCCAAGTTACAAACTTTAATATCAAAGCAACACTTGGGCCGTTATCGGACCTCCTCGCGATCTCCGGTTACGCCGAGTTTTATTCAGCGCTCGCCAACAGACGATTCAACGCCGTCTGTCAGAGAATTTGGGATGAGTATTTTTCTAACCTGAAAGATGACGCTGCCCGGCAAGCTGTGATTAGCTTCTTGAGCCTAACAAATGAACCGCTTCTTGGATTGTCGTCGCGAGACATTCTGAGATTCCGTTGGGAACGGGCAACACGAGACCATCTCGCCGCTGAAGGTGTCGTCATAGATGAGTTCGGCTTTGGACCTAACCGCGATGGTGTGCGACATCCGAACCCGCTCACACGGGTATTCGCTGCCCGTGGTTACGCCTCGAAGAATTCCAAAGACATTCTCTT